>Ga0272446_1003476_pt1 | contig 19752 bp, 20 predicted proteins | sample YNPCB0061_FD_194587 | JGI IMG/M metagenome (GOLD analysis project Ga0272446, IMG submission 194587) | Hot spring microbial mat communities from Yellowstone National Park, WY, United States - YNP-CB-006-1 | ecosystem: Environmental > Aquatic > Thermal springs > Hot (42-90C) > Sediment | place...
AAATTGAGAAATTTGCTTAATTCTGGTGGATTATTTAACAAAGTCCACTGTACTAATGATTCTACCATAACTTTTAATTTAGGTTTATTTCCCCTGCAAACGAAAACATTTTAATCAATCTTTTTGGCAATTCTTCGGGAAACATTGCCAAATGTTGGTCTTGTTTTGCCCCTGAAAAATGCCAATGTCCGCTAAAATATTCATTCCATTCTTCGGTAGTCATTACTGAAAGTTCTTTTTGTTCTCTGCTTGGTTTGGGTGCATTACCCTGTTTTTTGAAAATCAAAATAAATTCGTAATCAATTTTCAAAATTCCGTTTCGTGGATAAGGGAAACTACCCATTACAGCCCCACCGCCTGATGTGTTCATAGTGGCTACTTTTTTCCAAATCACAGCCCCCATATAATCAAATCCGATGTTTTCACAAAATTTGATAATTTCGGTACGAATAGGAATGACTTTGTAACGTCCATAATAGACTGCTCTTGCAAATTGGTCACCTATGTTGATGCACAAACGACAACCTTTATGCAAAACCCGATGACACTCTGTCCAAACTAAATTTAAGTTATTGATATAGTTCTCGTAACTTTCGTGAAAACCAATTTGATTGTCTGTTCCGTAGTCTTTAAGTTGCCAATAAGGGGGCGAAGTAATAACCAAATGCACCGAATTGTCAGGTAATTCAGCCATTTGTCTGCTATCTCCGTTTATTATTTTATGATGAGTTTTCAAGTCGTCTTGTATTAAATTTTTGTCTCGGTCAAATTTACTCAAAATGTCGCAAATTTACCAAGTTTTTGCTTGTTGTTGAATTGTTGCAGATGCGTTTTGCTATTTTCGCCAACAAGATGATTTACAAACGTTTATAAGGTTTAAAACCTTGTAAACATTAATTTTCAATCAAAAACAATTTCAGTGGAGTATAATCTGTCTAATTCTTCATTTCTATTCGCTCTAAGCGAGCCTCTAAGGAAGTCAATTTAGATAAAATATCTCCCCCATTTTCGTTTTCTAACCATGAAGATAGCTTCCAAGTTACCTTCCAAATCTCCAAAATCTCATCATGGCGTAGATTAAAAGCAGGGTGCCTTTGGAAATTGTCAGAAAGACAAGTGATGTAGTTAGGGTTCTCCTTGTTGGCAATACGCTTGATTTGCAGACCATTCGGCTCAGATGCTATGACGCACACATCACCATTTTTGAGATACTCCCATTCTGTTTTATCACAGCGATAGCAAAAAACATAATCTCCATCATGCAAAGTAGGCATCATACTATCTCCACTTACTTGGAGCGCATAGTATTGCTTACCACTTAATAGCGATGAGGGAAGTTGAATGGCATCTAATTGCTCAAAGTATTCTTGCGATTGATAGCCATTTAAAAAGTTGGCAGCGGCGCGGCGATTGATTAAAGGAATTGTTTTATTGCCTGCTAAGTCTTGAGTAGTTACTATCCATTTCTCTTGTGGAGTTTTATTACTTTCACTTTTAAGCATCTCTCCCTTACCTGTAAGTAGCCATTCTATATTTACATCAGGATAATAATTAACAATTTTATTGAGTACCTCAAATCCGGGTTTGCTTTGTTGTTTTCCTTTAGTGTAATTATTGATAACTGCGGGCTTTACTCCTAAGGAATCTGCAAACCTTTTTTCATTTCCATCTGCGAAATAATCTATAATCGCAGTAAGTCTTTGACTAACAACATTTTGGTTCATATATCTTATCTTTTTGTTTACATTGAAAATGGAGAATTATTACCCCCCGAAGAAACTATAAGCATTAGTTAATTCAAGCTTTAAAAATATTTATTGAAATATTTTTGATTTAATCAATTAATATTTATTAACTTTGTTACAGCAAAATAAATTAATATTTATTTATTTTCCAAATATAATTGACGGAAATTTAAGAAATTAGCAAGAATTTCTTTTTTAATTTTTAAAAATTTATCTTTTTATCAATATTTAATCTCTATGGAAATTTTAAAAAATGATGCGTTCTTCCAAAATTTTATAGAAGAATTAGGAGACAAGCAAATTTTACTCATCAATAAAAATAAAAAGAATGTTTTTGTGTGTTATGACTTGTGGGAAGGTATGCAAGCAACCAAGCATTTACCCCAAAGCTTTGTAGCTGATGAGGTAAATACTCTTGCTAATGAATTTTGGGCAGAGAAAATATACTTTAAAGCTGGCTAAGAAAATTGGTCAGAAGGCCAACTCCATACCCTGTGGCACTTCTTGCTGAGGAGTAGGGATTGTCCGTGAATGCTACCCCTGCTATATCCAAATGTACCCAAGCAGGGTGTTTGTCAATGAATTTCTCTAAGAACTTAGCGGCAGTAATCGCCCCCGCAGGACGACCTCCTAAGTTTTTGACATCTGCCATGTCTGATTTTATTTGCTTGTCGTAGTCCTCCCAAAGGGGCAGTCTCCAAACCCTTTCTCCTGTCTGTTCCCCTGCTCGACTGAGTTGAATAGCCAGTTCATCATTATTTGTAAACATGCCTGAGGCATGGTAGCCCAAAGCCACTATACAAGACCCTGTCAAGGTAGCCAAATCTATGATAATATCTGGCTCAAAGTTTTTCTTTATATAAGCTAATCCATCTGCTAAAATGACTCTTCCCTCAGCATCGGTATCTTCTATTTCTACACTTAGCCCTGAGTAAGTTTTTACAATAGAACCCGGATAGATTGCTTTACCGCTCAGCATATTGTCGGTAGCAGGAACAACTCCTATGACGTGAACGGGCAAAGCTAATCTTGCCGCTATCTCTATCGCACCTATCACCGCCGCTGCTCCTGCCATATCGCACTTCATTTGCCACATACCATCAGAAGATTTGATAGAGATACCCCCTGTATCAAAAGTTACCCCCTTGCCCACTAAGCCTACTTTTTTAGTAGCTTGATTTTTAGGCTTATATTCCATAATGATAAAAGTAGGAGGCGTTTCACTTCCTTGATTAATTGCCAATAGCCCCCCTAAACCTATGGCTTTGATTTCTTTTAAGTGCAAAACCTCTACCTTAAAGCTATACGCCTTTCCTGCCTCTTGGGCAAACTCTGCTAATTTTAATGAATTAAGTACATTAGGAGGGAGATTGACTAAATCAAATACTCTCTGCTGGGTAGAAGCGAGAATAGTCCCTTTGGCAATCGCTTTTTGAATTAAATCATGTAGCTGCTTAGGAAAAACGAAAGCCACATTTTGAGGAAACTTAGTAGGTTTCTCCTCAATCTTGAACTTAGCTATCTGGTACGTTGCTAACTCCGCTCCATTTGCACAAGCCTCTACTGCCAAGGCGGCTTCCTGCTCTTCCATTTTTTCTAAAATACAGTCAAGGTGAATGATAACTTCTTCTCCTAACTTTTCTTTTTGCTTGTGGAATAAAAGTCGGAGGGCATTCCTTAAAGTTTCTGTTTTAAAATTATCTCCTAAACCCAGCAGTATAATTTTTTCACTTAGTCCTACTTGGCTATTGTAAATAAGTAAGGTTTCATCAGTGCTCGCTTTAAAGTCTTGCGCTACGGCACTTGGCAAGCCAAATTGGGTAGTAAGCTTGGTTAAATTTGGTGCTAAGTCCTTTGCAATCAAAGGGATAATAAGAGTATGCTTTGTATTAGCTTTTTCTATTACTTGAAAGTTCATAATTTTTTAATTCAGTATGATAAATTTTTTAATAAAAAAGATGTGTTTCTCAATTTAGCAAATATAGATACATTGCGGCAACTTATTTTGCTTTCCTTTATTTCTTTTGCAAGTATAAATTATACTCAAACGAAATTAGTTTTGAAAAAACTCAAACCACTATTAATCGCTAACTTAGACTCATAAAGTTTTAAAAATTTTACAAAGTTACGTATGATTAAGGCTCTCTTACGAAATCGCTTTTTCCACCTCTTTTTTCTAATAGTTTGATTTCTTTGATAATAATATGGTGTGAAAAAGCCTTACACATATCATAAATCGTCAAAGCCGCAATGCTCGCTCCTGTTAGCGCCTCCATCTCTACTCCTGTCTTAGCAGTGATAGTAGCTGTACAAAGGATAACTACTTCATTTTGAGTGCTAAGTTGTATGCTAATATGGCAATTTTCCAAGCCCAAACTGTGGCAAAGTGGAATTAATTCGCCTGTTTTTTTTGCTCCCATGATGCCTGCAATAATTGCGGTTTGGAAAACACTTCCTTTTTTAGTTTGTATATCATTATTTACCAAATGTTGTAAAATGTCATCACTTAAAACAACAATGGCTTGTGCTTTGGCTATTCGCTTAGTAGCTTGTTTTTCACTCACATCTACCATGTTAGGATTGCCTGATTCGTCTAAATGGGAAAAGCTCATTTTTGAATAATATTTTTTAACATATTTTTACTTTTATACAAAATTAATTCTTTTCCTCTGATTTTAAGTAATCCTTTTTAATTTTGAACCCGAAAAATGCAATAGACAACGTCAATTTTCAAAAACAGCAACAAACCAATCAAAAAATGCAAGAATCAAAAAGTAGTATCACTTTTGAAGTAACAGGTGGTACGCACTTAAAAGGAGAAATTACTCCCCAAGGAGCGAAAAATGAGGCTTTACAAATCCTATGTGCAGTTTTACTTACTCCCGAAACAGTAACGATTCATAACATACCCAGTATCAGAGACGTCAATAAATTGATAGAACTTTTAGCAGACTTGGGAGTAGAAGTAAAAAAAGTAAGCACAGATACTTATAGTTTTACAGCAAAAAATATCAACTTAGATTTCTTAGAAACTCCTGCTTTCAAACAAAAGGCAGCGGCACTGCGAGGCTCTATTATGATTTTAGGACCTCTTTTGGCGCGTTTTGGGAGGGCAAAAATGCCTAAACCCGGCGGCGATAAGATAGGAAGAAGAAGGTTAGATACGCACTTTCTTGGCTTCCAAAAATTAGGGGCAAGGTTTAACTACGATGCCGATGACGATTTTTATGAAATAGACGCCTCCCAGCTCAAAGGTTGCTATATACTTTTGGACGAGGCATCGGTAACAGGAACAGCCAATGTAGTAATGACGGCTGTATTGGCAAAGGGGAAAACCACTATCTACAATGCCGCTTGCGAACCCTATCTCCAACAACTCTGCCTTATGTTAAACCGCATGGGAGCAAAAATTTCAGGTGTCGGCTCTAATTTGTTACACATAGACGGAGTGGAGAGTTTAGGAGGAACGGAGCATACTATGCTACCTGATATGATTGAAATAGGTAGTTTTATCGGAATGGCGGCGATGACTGCCTCAGAAATTACGATTAAAAATGCACGCATAGACCAATTAGGACTCATCCCTACGATTTTCCATCGCTTAGGAATCCAAATGGAGTTTCGCAACGACGACATCTATATCCCTGCACAAGAGCATTACGAGATTGAAAAATTTATCGACGGCTCTATCTTGACTATTGCCGATGCGCCTTGGCCCGGGTTTACGCCAGACTTACTGAGCATAGTGTTGGTAACAGCTACCCAAGCCAAAGGTACAGTATTGATTCATCAAAAAATGTTTGAAAGCCGCTTGTTTTTTGTAGATAAGTTAATAGACATGGGAGCGCAAATTATTCTCTGCGACCCGCATAGAGCGACAGTCATTGGCTTAGATAGAACCTACCCATTAAGAGCTATTTCTATGACTTCTCCTGACATTCGCGCAGGAGTTTCTCTACTTATCGCCGCTATGTCAGCCAACGGGACAAGCATTATTCGCAATGCCGAGCAGATAGACAGAGGGTATCAAGAAATAGATAAAAGGTTGAACGCCTTAGGTGCAAAAATTAAGAGAATATAAATCAACTTTTATCGACTTTCCAAAGGATTTTACACTTTTGGAAAGTCGCACTACTAATAAATATCCAATTTTACTAAGTCCTGCACATCTATCATGCCCACAGGTTTCCCATCTTCAACAACTATGATGTTATCTATTTCTTTCGTTTTGAAAATTTGATGCGCTTCTTGGAGAAGAGCAGAAGAACTAATCGTAATAGGAAAATTGAACTGGAAATCACTAAGTTTCTTTTGCAATATATTCTCGCCTTGCGCTTGGAGATTTCTTCTCAAATCTCCATCAGTGAATATACCGATGAGTTTTTGCTTTTCATCTATGATTGCAACCGCTCCAAATCCATTTTTACTCATCTCTATCAAAGCGTCTAATACGGTATTTGACAAGGAAATAGTAGGGTTTGCCGATTTCATTACCTCGCTTACTTTCATAGTCATCAGTTTAGTATGCTCTATGAACTGTTGAGTTCCAAGCGAAGTAAAATTATTTTCTGTCAAGGTTTTCATTACTTTCCAAGGCACAGTACAAGTATGAGCACCTATGTTAATGGCATTTCTGACGTGTTCGGCATGACGCACAGAGGAAAACATGATTTTTGAATGGTAGCCGTAATAGTTTACTGCCTGTACGCACTGTTCTACTAAGGCAAGAGCATCATGTCCTTGGTCTTGCAAGCGACCTACCAGCGGACAGACATAAGTAGCACCCGCCGCCATCGCCATATAAGCCTGTTGTAAGGTATAAACCAAGTGTACATTCACCATCAAACCCTCATCTACTAATCGCTTACAAGCGGCAACACCGTGCAGAGAAACAGGTATTTTAAACACAGTAGTCTTTGCGTCTAATCCTAAACCCAATAAGCGATGTGCCTCATTAACAATCTCTTCTACGCTTTCCCCTAAGGCTTCTATTTGTAGGATAGGCACCATCTTCGCCAATTTCAAAATCATGCCGTCTATGTCTGTTACGCCTTCTCTGTGCATGAAGGTAGGCGTAGTCGTCAGCCCTGTCAAAAAGCCCAATTTGAATGCTTCCTCGATTTCTTTTACATCTACGGAGTCTAAATAAAGTTCCATGATTGGAGTAGTATGTTATAAGTTATAAATTATGTTTATACCCAATCCTATAAGACTTAAAAATCTTATAGGATTAATAAAATGATTATCAATAATTTGTACGTTTATTTTATCAAAAACCACTTTTTAATTGAGTATAAAAAGTGCCGCAAAGTTAATTTGTATTTTTAAAAGATTAAATTTTGAAGGCGAAAGTTTTATGCGTCTCTTATTTTTTCTGTTTTGCTCTCCATGTTTGGAGCAGGTCCATTGCTGTTTTTACTTTGTCTTCAACAAATTGAAAATCTTTGCGTTGCAAAACTTCTTTGGGAAAAAGCTGAGAGCCTATACCTACGCAACTCACTCCCGCACTAAACCATTCTTCTATACTTTCTTTGGTAGGGCTGACCCCTCCTGTAACCATAACATTTGTCCAAGGCATCGGAGCTTTCAAAGCCTTGATAAAAGCAGGTTTAAATACTTCTCCGGGGAAAACTTTGACAACTTCTGCTCCTAATTCCTCTGCGTGGGAGATTTCGCTCAAAGTAGCACAACCGGGTATCCACAGAATCTTCCTACGGTTACAAGTATGTGCCATCTCAGGGTGCAAAATAGGAGAAACGACAAAATTTGCCCCTGCTTGTACGTACAAGGAGGCAGTGCTTGCGTCCATAACCGTCCCCACGCCCATTATCATTTCAGGAAAATTCTTTATCGCGTATTTATTGAGTGTTGCAAAGACTTCATGAGCAAAGTCATCTCTATTAGTAAACTCAAAAATACGGATTCCTCCTTGGTAACAAGCTTGCAATACTCCTTTACAAACCTCAATATCAGGGTGATAAAAAACAGGAATAATACCTGTTGCTTCCATTTTCAAAAATACTTCAATGCGTCTGAATCGTGCCATATTTCTCTCATGATTAGTTCAGTGAAACAAAGGTAGAGAAATAATATTTTTTACTTATAAAATATTTGATTGCGATAATCTGATAATCTTATTTTTGAAATTTCTATATAAAATCAAGCAGAAAAATTATATTTTTATAACCGTTTATGCAAATACAAATTTTTATTTATTAACAATAAAAATCGCATAAACGAATATTAACAAAGTGTTAAATTTGTTTTTTTTCTACTTAACTTTCAAAAAAAACTTACATTTTATCAAAAAAATAGCACTCACATTATTTAAAAATTTGATTTTCAGCATTATAAATTTTTATATTTTATATTTAATTCAATTCAATAAAACTTAATAAAATGAATAAAAAATTTAAATTCCTTATTTTCAACTACTTATATTTTTAAGTTCACCTAAGCCTTACATGACAAAATCTTTGCAAGTCCTACCCCAATTTGCTTTGTATTGAAAAATTCGCAAATTTTGCAACGAAATATTTTAAATATTTCAAAAAATTATTCTTTAACTAAAACTTTTTTAAAAAGAATGAAAACAATCATGACTAAAGCCATTATGTTAATCGCTGTATTAATGTTTGGCGTAGCAACTTTGGGTTCTGCAAATGGTGCATCTGTGGAGGAAACTGTCGCAGGTGATTTCAAATATGTAACTTATGTAGTGAAGAACAAGCAACAATTTGTATTCGCTTATGCAAGTAAAAGCGTTCAAAGAGTATCTCTTGTTATTCGCGATGTAGAAGGCAATGAATTGCATAGAGATTTCTTCGTAGAGAAAGAAGTAGGCAGAGTATATGACTTGAGCAAGTACGGTAACGGTACTTATTTCTTAGAAGTAAAAACTGGTGATTTTTATGAAAGGAAAGAAATCGTTATCAATGTAGAGCCTTCTTTGATTACCAGCGTCAATACACTGGAAAACAAAAAAGTAGCACTTACTTACAAGAATACAGCAGATTCTCCCGTACATATTTACATCAACAATGCAAACGGAGAAACCGTGTATGAAGAATCTTCTGACTTGAAAAAATACAACCGCGTATTTGACCTTGCTAACTTGCCTAATGGTGAATATGTTATCTTGGTTACAAACAATGAGAAAACCATCGGTCAGGTAGTAAAGATTAAGAAGTAATCATTGGTTCAGGTTTAGTAAATGCTCACTAAACAATACTAACCTGAACCTTCTAATTTTTTACACTTAATTAGTACTTGCTATCAGTGGAATATGAAAATGAAATTTTCCACTTTGAGAAAAGTCAGATTTCAACTATGCCTAACTTACCAACTGTCATCTAAGAAAGAACCTCTAACACTACCTTTTTATCACCTTAAAAGCCATATTCCTACCATGTCCTTGCATAATAGCCAAGTTTATCCAAGAAAGTGCAAAATATTCTAAGAGTTGCACCTTGTCATCTCCTCCAAAGTCCCAGCAGGTGCTAAAGCCTGCATCAAGGGCTAATTTTTTAGCAATTTCTTTGCCCTTAGCTGAACTCCCAGCGATAAACATATCTATTCCCTCGCCGTGATAAATGGGATTTTGCATATTTTCAAAACCTGTGGAATTAAAGCACTTTACTATCTCACTTTCAGGAAGATAATTTTTCAATGCTTCAAAGGAATTGTTAAATCCCTCGGGTTTAGTACGCACAGAGTTCATGGCATCTATGACCACTTTCCCTTTGGTAACATCTCTGATTTGCTCTGCAATAGCCTGCGCTGCTTGCGGGACAGCCGCAATCAAGATAACCTCTGCTTCTTTGGCACTTTCGGCAATGGTATGCAAACTTGTTTGCGGATTTTCCAAAAGGTGCTTGTCCTCAAACTTAGCTAAGTCCCTTGTGCCAAGTAAAATTTGGTGTCCTGCTTTTGCCCACCTCGTAGCCAAAGCACCACCCACATTTCCTGTGCCTATGATACTGATTTTCATATTTTTAAACTATTTACATTAATGCTCCATCAAAAGGTGCTACTTTTTGAGGTAATTCTTTTTCTCCTAAAGTTTCCCTCAAATCTCTTTCTATTGTATTGCAAATTGCAGTCATAGGCACATCAGTACGTAGATTTTCAAAGGGGTTTTCGTTTACTTCGCCTACTTTGGCGATTGTCCCAAAAACAAAGCTGATGACAATAGAAACAGGAATCATGGTTTCTATTATGCCTAACTTATAAAAATCTCCAATGAGGCAAAAAGGCAATAACAACATAAAAGCATATAAAAATAAAACAGTAAAAAAGTGATACTGACGCAGTAGAGGTGTGTTTTTGATTCTTTCACAACCTCCCTGATAGTTTGCCAAAGCCAATAGCTGCCCTTCCATCTGGAAGCTATCAAAGCCCCCCAAAGTTCCATCTGCCATAGCTAAGTAAATTTGCTTACCCATCATGATTTGCAAGTAGTTAGGCTTGTTCTGGCTCGCCATAAGTTCCTCAAACTCATTTTCTGATAAAAAAGGCTTGATTTCCTGCCAGTTTCCTTGCTCTCTCAAATGTAATCGCAAGGCATGTACCCAAGCAATTTGCTTATAAACTAAGGACTGCTTAAATTTTTCACTTCTATCTTTCTGATAATTGGCTTGGTGCGAGTGACTGTCCGCAAAAGTTACTACTAAACGAGCCAATACACGACTCGAATTGACGATTCCTCCCCAAAGTTGGCGAACTTCCCACCAACGCCCATAAGCAGAGTTGTTGCGGAAACCCAAGAATATTGCCAAAGCTCCCCCCAAAGTAGCGGCAATAGAGAAAGGCAAAGCAATGCTTTGTATCTTTAAATGAACAAATAAAATCCATACGAAAACGGCTAAAATGGTAGAAAAAAGTAGTTCGTACCGCATATAGCCGACTACTTTCCGAGGGTCAAAAATTTTTCTTAAAAGCATACTTCTATTTTTTTAATTGGTAAGAAAAACCAAAAGTTAAAATGCTATCTTGATTTTTTTGCTTTGCTGTTACAATACTTTCATAAGTATAAATGAAATTACTTGTAAAATTCAATCCTTGCCAAAGCGGAACGTCTAAACCTGCTTCGGCTTGCCAACGGAGATTATCTCTCCACTCCAAAGAAGGTTGGGCGTAAAAGTCGTAATGAAATATTAATCTTTTATTAGCTATCTGATGCTTTCCAAAAAGCCAAAAAGTAGCTCGCCAAGTTTGAACAGACTAGCTCCCATCGTACTGGCTTTCATTAAAAGTATTTTTGGCAAAGTCTGTTTTTTCATAAATCCCTGACAGAGCAACTTTCAATAAATATGTTTGATGCCTTACTACCTGCCAAGTAAATCCAATTCCTGCGAAATAACGCAAGTCAATTTCTCTCCTAAAATTAGTAGAAAGGAAAGCAATCGCAAAAGGATACACTTTGGCTTGTGGATTCAAGTAAAGGAAATTTCTGCTAAAAATATCTTCATCAGCTTTCCTTTTGAAAAACTCTTGATACAAATACGAATTTTGGCTCTTGAAAACAAGCCTTTTAATTGGAGCAAAAGATACATCAGTTTTCCCCCTCCATGCTAACATTTCAACATTGCCCGTCTGCCAATTTCCCGACAAAGAAAGCCTCATTTGGAAAAATACTGTATCGCTCTCATTGATTTGACCAAAAGCAACCAAAGGGAGAAACAGTATGATGATGAATAATTTTTTCATCTTGATTTGATTTTTACCACAAGTCTTTGTGTTTTTCTTGTGCTTATTAACTTTATAGGGTTTTAAAAACCTTATAGAGTTGAGTATAATATCTCACCATAAGGACGTAAGTTCCACAAGTTTTATGATACTCTTCTAATATTGCCATTAAGCCTCAAACCCCTAATGCCTCAATCATCAACTTTGCGGCGGCAGCCCCGCTAAACTGCTGTTGCCCTGTAATCAAGTTGCCGTCTCTTACAGCAAAAGCCTTAAACATTCCTCCTGTGATAAAATTTGTGTTAGCTATTTTCTTGGCTTCTTCCTCAATCCAGAAAGGTTGAATTCTCTGCCCTACAAAGTTATCCGCAAACTGCTCCTCGCTGTCTGCAAAGCCCGTCCATGTTTTTCCATCTACTAACAGTTTTCCATCGGAAGTCCTTGCTTTCAACAGCACACAAGTAGCATGGCAAACAATTCCTACTGCTTTTTTTGCCTCATAAAAATCAACAACTAAGCGATGTAACTTTTCATTGTCTATGAAAGTGTACATGGGGCTTTGTCCGCCTGTAAGGAAAATGCCGTCGTAGTCTGCTACTTTGATTTGGCTGATAGAAGGTGTATTTTCTACTAATTGGGCATGGTGAGGCGACTTTTTAAAACCTAATGAAATCAAGTCATGAGCAGAATACCCACTTGCATCTTCGGGGTCAGAGAAGCCATCAGCCACCAAAGTTCCACCCTCTGGCGAATAAATATCTACTTGATAGCCCTTTTCTACAAACTCCCAATAAGGGTGAGTCAGCTCTGCCCACCAAAAGCCAATGTGCCAACCTGTTTGTTTACTTACAGAAGCATTAGCGGCAATAAGCGCGATTTTCTTGGGTTTTTCACTATTCAAAACATTCAATGATGCACTCATAGTAAATTTTAATTTAGATTTTTAATGAATTATATGCACAAACCTAAATAATATATTATTTTTGCACAAGTACACACTATAAAGTACTATACTTACTTTTATGATAGTAATATGCTTACTTTGAAGTAAGAATTTTGAAAGAAAAGGGAGAAATACAGATAAAACAATAAGTTAAAATAAGTTAAAATTTTAAAATATTATGCCGAAATTCGAATTCAGTGGAAAAGAGTACAACAATCCTGTAGAGTTGGCTTTGGACGTAATCGGGGGGAAGTACAAAATGCCTATCTTATGGCGATTGAAAGACAAAGTTTGGCGTTATGGAGAATTGAAAAAAGATTTAGGGAAAATTACCCACAAGATGCTTACCGAGCAGTTGCGAGAGTTGGAAAGTGATGGGTTAATTTACAGAAAAGTCTATCCTGAGATTCCTCCCAAAGTGGAATATTTTATTACAGAGTTGGGGCAGAAAGCCATTCCTGCGATAGAAACGCTCAGAAAATTTGGGCATGAGTTTTATAGTATTAAAAATAGTGGGTAGGGTTGGAAAAGGTAAAAAACTCTACAGCCTTTAAACTATTCTTCTCTAAGGTCAGTCTAAGAACAAAACTATATTCATTTATGAAAAAAATATTCTTAATACTGTTAATTGGCTGCTTGTCCATCAGTTGCAAAAAGCAAGTAAGCGACGAACCTGTGTCTAACACGCTCTACTTTCCACCTCTTAGCTCAGATGCTTGGGAAAGTACTACTCCTCAGGCATTAGGTTGGAATACCAATGAAATCAACAACTTATATAATTTTTTGGAGCAGAAAAATACAAGAGCTTTTTTAGTGCTTAAAGACGGGAGAATAGTCATAGAGAAATATTTTGGCAATGATGCTCAGAACCGCCCTTTTACAAATAAAAGTCTTTGGTATTGGGCTTCGGCAGGCAAAACGCTCACTGCTTTCTTAGTAGGGAAAGCGCAGGAAGATGGTTTCTTAAAAATTTCAGAGGCGACTTCTCAGTATTTAGGCAAAGGGTGGACAAGACTTACTCCCCAGCAAGAAGAGGCTATCACGATTCGCCATCAGTAACTATGACCTCAGGACTCAATGATAAAGTGGCAGATACAGACTGCACCAGACCAGAGTGCTTGCAATATCTCGCGCCTGCGGGTAGCAGATGGGCTTATCACAATGCGCCCTATACGCTTTTGGAAAGAGTTGTAAGTGCTGCAACCAAACAATCTTTTAACAACTATTTCAGCAAAGTTTTAGGAAATAAAATAGGCATGGACGGCTCTTGGCTAAGTATAGGCTTTAACAATGTATATTTCAGTACTCCTCGTTCTATGGCGAGGTTTGGTCTGCTGATTCTGAACAAAGGAAAGTGGGATAAAGAGGTAATCATAAAAGACCAAGCGTTTTTTAACCAAATGATTAATACTTCACAAAACCTTAATTTATCCTATGGCTACCTTTGGTGGCTCAATGGCAAGTCAAGTATGATGGCGCCAGGTCTTCAGATAGTTTTCCCTCGCTCTCTTGCCCCTAACGCTCCTGCGGATATGTTTGCGGCAATGGGTAAAAATGGGCAATTACTCAACATAGCACCAAGTAAAAATTTGATAGTGATTCGCATGGGAGATACCCCTGATGTAGGAGATGTTCCTTTTGATATACAAGATGAAATATGGGAAAGGCTCAATAAAATCATCAGATAAAAGCGACCTTTTTTTACTCATCATCGTTTATTCTTAGAGAATGGATGCGCCGTGATAGCCAAACTTGCATTTGTGTTTTGCCACGATTGCACCAAGCATAATAAGGAATAGCTGTAATTTTCTTTTTTTCAGGTTTTAGGTTTTGTCCATCAGACGTCGGCTTGAAAGTGATAGCTTCTGTTTGCAAAGTAATGACAGTTTCGCTAAGAATTTGTTGCTGGCTTTCTATAAACTTAGCATTATCAGGCAGGTAGAAGTCCCAAACCTTGCCATTGTTGTCTATGCCCTCGACGCAGTAAATCAAAGCCCCTCTTTGCAGGGCGACTCTATCTTTGTTCTGACTTACTTCTTCTCTTGATATTACTCTCTTGACTTCCATAGGCAAAGAAAAACTCACCTCATCTCCTACTGTCCATTCTCTTTCTATGACAGCATACCCTTTTTCTATTTTTACCTCTACTTTTTTTCCATTCACCCGAAAGAAAATATTGAATTGATGTTCGTTTAAATATTTGTATAAGTTTCCTGAAACAGGTTCGCTACCTGCCCAGCTTGGAATGCGAATATGAAGAGCAAATTTTTTTTGAGTAGATGGGTTAAGAGCAATTTTTACTTCTCCTTCCAGAGGAAAACTTGTTTGCATGGACACTCCTACCTCATTATCTGCTAATTTTATCTTTGTATAACTGCTGACAAATAGGTTTATCCAAATACGATTAGCAGATTTAGCATAGATGTAGTCCCCCAAAGAAGCTACTAAGCGGGAGATATTGGAGGGACAGCAAGCTGTTCCAAACCATTCCTTTCTCTCATGCGTAGCCTTAGAAGCAAGAGGGTTGCCATAAAAAAAGCGGTCACCTTTCAAAGAAAGCCCTGATAATGCTCCATTGTAAAGACTTCTCTCTAAAACATCTATGTATTTGCTTTCTCCTGTGAGGGCGTTCATGCGTTGGTTCCAAAATACCATGCCCACAGAAGCGCAGGTTTCACAGTAGGCAGATTCATTGGGTAAATCGTAGTCTTTGCTGAAACCTTCGTTGCGACCAGACGAGCCAATACCCCCTGTAATGTACATATTTCTATGCACTACATCTTCCCAAACTGCTTTCATTGCGTTCATATAGCCTGTATCTCCCGTATTCACAGCCACATCTGCCGCCCCTGTATAAAGATACATTGCTCTAACGGCGTGTCCTGTGATTTCTTTTTGTTCTTTGACGGGTACAGCGTCTTGGCAATAAGCAGGTTCTTTCCATTTGTCCCAAATTACTCCCTTTCCAAAACCTCTACCTCTCTGCGCCAAGAACCAGTCTGCTAATTTCAAATATCTTTCATTGTGAGTTACTTTGTACAACTTCACCAGTGCCAGTTCTATTTCTTGGTGTCCTGATACCCAAGGACGATTGGCAAGTCGGAAAGTGCTATCTATGTGGTTGGCAAAGCGGATGGCTACGTCTAAGAGTTTTCTTTTGCCTGTTGTATTGTAATATGCCACTGCCGCCTCTATCAAATGCCCTGCACAATAATCTTCATGTTTTTCCATGTCTGTCCAACGATTTTCTAACTCATTGAGGGTATAGTATGTATTTAAGTAGCCATCAGAAAGTTGGGCGGCAGCAATTTTATCAATCCATTCATCTGCCTTTTTTTCTAAGGGGGGATTGGGGTGGGTTTTCAAAGAATAGGCAATTGCTTCCAAAGCCTTATATACGTCAGAATCATCGTAATAAATGCCTTCATGTTTTTCCCCTTGCTGACGAGCTACTTTTTCAAAATTGCGAATACGAGGAGTTTTTACTTCCGTCTGCAAGATACACGTTTGCAAGGTGGTGGTGGCTACTTTTTCCATTTTAGGCTTCCAGAAAGCATCTGTAATACTGACCTCAGAAAAGCCAATAGGGCTGAGGACTTGCAAGTCTTGCCCTTGCAAATTATAAACAACAAAAAGCGTCAATGTAAAAATGTATAACTGCCTCATGAGGTATGGAGAATTTTTTTGATGAATAAAAGCAAGAACCAAAGTTCTAATACACTTGCTTTGATAGCGTATTGCTGAAAGATAGCATGAAATAAGGTTAAAATTGTAAAATTTTCGCCATAAATTTCTATCTTTTCTTTATCATTGTAGGTAAGCATTAAAAAGTAGTTAAGCATAACATCAAAGTTCATAACTTTTGCTACGGCGCAGTACTTTAATCAATTTACATCACTATAAATATTTGTTAATATGTGTATAATCAAGTATTTAATCCTATTATTATCTTTTATTTGTTTTTCTTTTCAAGTGATTCAAGAAGAACAACAAGACGGGCTTGCAGGCGCTTGGCGTCAAAAACATGATAACAACGAAGAAACAGTAAAAATCTATGCAGACGGATATTTCATGTTTGCCAGATTTGACAAAGCAGGTAAAAGGTTTGTAGCGGCTGGAGGAGGTACTTACTCACTTCAAGGCAAAGAATACAGGGAAAATATAGAGTTTTTTACTGCGGATTCTACGCAAGTAGGGCAGGCATGGAGCTACAAAGTCAGCGCTTTGAAAGAAAAAAAATTAGTACTTGAAGCAAAAAAAGGAAAAGAAAACTGGGAACGCATAGATGGCAGTCAGACAGTACTTACGGGGAATTGGCGAATTACAGCGAGAGCAAACGCCAATGGAGAAATGAATCCTATACAACGCTCGCCTCGCAAAACACTAAAAATCCTCTCAGGCACACGCTTCCAGTGGGCGGCAATTAATACAGAAACAAAGCAGTTTTTTGGTACAGGGGGAGGTACTTATACAGCCAAAGATGGAAAATACACAGAAAATATTGAGGTATTTTCAAGAGATAATTCGCGCGTGGGCGCAAGTTTAGCTTTTGACTATGAAGTGCAAGGCAATGATTGGGTACATTCAGGCTTGAGTTCCAAAGGCGACAAAATCAAAGAGGTTTGGTCAAGAGAAAAGTAAAAAGCATTTTTAAAACCCTCAATTATTTAGTACATGAAACAGTATTATTTACTTATCTATTGGCTACTTTTTACTTCTTTTATCTTTGCCCAAGAAGTAGTCAATAACAAGCGTGCCTCCACAGGCAAAGAGCGTATCAAAGCCTTCCAAGTACAGAAGAAATTTTTAGCCTCTTCTCCTTACAAAAATATCACTTGGAGATTGGTAGGTCCTGATACCCGAAGTGGTCGTAGCACTGATGTATGGGGCGTTGCGGGCAAACCTAACCTCTTGTATGCCGCTTTTGCTACCGGTGGCTTTTGGAAAACAGAAGATGCGGGTAGTTCTTGGACTCCTCTTTTTGACCAACAGGGTACGCAAGCCATAGGAAACTTTGCGCTTGCTCCTTCCAATCCTGACATTATATATCTGGGGACAGGAGAAGCAAACATATTTAGGGCTTCTTTGGCAGGTATGGGAGTTTACAAAAGTACCGACGGAGGCAAGTCTTGGAAGCACGTAGGATTAGAAAACACAGGGACTATCGCAAGAATTGTTATACATCCACAAAATCCTGATATTGTATATGTTGCCGCAAGCGGGAACGAATGGTCTTATAATGCAGAAAGAGGAGTTTACCAAAGTACTGACGGCGGAAAATCTTGGAAAAAAATTCTTTATGTAAATGATAAAACAGGCTGTATAGATTTGGTCATAGACCCCTCCGATAGCAATATTTTATATGCTTCTATGTGGAACAGAGTCCGAAAGCGTTGGTCTGACCCCACTCCCGAAGACGGCGATTATATTTACAAAAGTACAGACGGCGGAAAAACTTGGCGAATCATCAACCAAGGACTGCCCGACACCAAATACACCGGACGAATTGGCTTAGCCGTAGCCCCGTCTAACCCTAACGTCGTCTATGCTTTCATAGACAATCACTTAGAAAAACGCAAGCCCAAAGAAGGAGAAACAGACTCCTACGAAAGACCTGTGGAGAAGATAGTAATCGGGGCAGAGGTATGGAAAAGTGAGGACAAAGGCGAGTCATGGACTAAACAAGGAGAAGTTCACGACTTTCTTACTCCGTTTTCTGGCACTTATGGCTGGGTTTTCGGTCAGATTCGCGTATTGCCTACTGATGAAAACACCGTTTTCGTATTAGGAGTGCAGATGGCAAAATCTACTGACGGAGGGAAAACTTGGAAAGCGTTTCAACCTTCAGATAAAGAAAGCGACTGGATACATGGAGATAATCACGGACTTTGGATAGACCCTACTAATCCCGAACGCATGATTTTGGGTAACGATGGAGGTGTAAGTGTAACCTACAATGGTGGTGCTAAGTGGAAAAACTTTTTTGATAAAATTCCTACTACCCAATTTTATACCATTACCTATGATATGCAACAACCTTTCAACATTTTTGGCTCAGTCCAAGATGAAGGTAGCATGGGAGGAAGCATAGAAAATACTTTTGGCAAACCTAAAAATCCTGACATCAAGGCTTGGGATTTTACGCCGGGCGGCGAAGGTACGCAGATTTGCATAGACCCCGTAGAGCCAAATTTAGTGTATTCGTCAAGTTTTTATGGGAGGCTGATGCGAAGCGACATGACGAAAAATCGTAGGAATTGGAGTACACGCATACACCCACCCAAAGCAAGCGATGAAGAACCGCACAGAGGCGAGTGGTTAGCGGCTACTTTGCTATCCCCTCACGATAGAAAAACCATTTATCATGGCATGCAATATTTATTCAAATCTGACAATCAAGGAGATACTTGGAAAAGAATTAGCCCTGATGTAAGCTATAACAACAAACAAAAGTTTGGTAAATATCCGTATCTCATTTATCACCAAGCCATTACAGCTATTGCCGAATCTCCTTTGAAAAAAGGTTTGCTCTATGTAGGTACTGATGACGGCAGAGTTTGGCTGACCGAAAATGACGGAACAAATTGGACAGAAATTACTAAGGGACTGCCCTACAATGCGCATGTAGCTAAAATTCAGCCTTCTCGCTTCAAAGAAGGACGTATTTATATTGCTTTGAGCGATAGACGCGAAGACAATATCACACCACACATTTTTGTATCCGAAGACAAAGGAAAAACTTGGAAAAATATAGGGAAAAAACTGCCTTACGCTCCTACCAATGTCATCATAGAAGACTTGGACAATGAGCAAGTGCTTTACTGCGGAACAGACATGGGAATTTACATGAGCAAAGACAAAGGAAAAACATGGGTAGCTATTCAAGCCAACTTGCCCGCTTCTGTATCTGTACAAGACATGTTTATTCACCCAAGAGATAAAAAGTTAGTCATTGCTACTTATGGTAGAGGCGTCTATGTATTGGATAGCTTAGAGGTATTGAAGTAATTGCCACTTAATTTCTCTCATCACCTACCGTTTAGCCCAACTTTCCAAAAGTGCCAAAGGCTTTTGGAAAGTTGAAAAAATATACCCAAAAAAGAAGTATAGCCTACATACCTTACATCATATTTGATGACCTCTCTTTTACAAAATGAGTTAAAATTAGCTTAAACAAAGGTTATACGCGTTCATAAAGTACCCAAAGCATATAAATCTATACATACCTAAGTATTGAGATTTTATACAATAAAAAGTCCTTGAAAAACTTGGAGATTTGCAATCAAATGAGTATAATTGGTTGATGAATGGAGCCGACGTAAAGGAATATTTTTTTAAGTAAATGTAAGAGTTGCGGTTATATAAATGTTGTAGGCT
>Ga0272446_1003477_pt1 | contig 19749 bp, 22 predicted proteins | sample YNPCB0061_FD_194587 | JGI IMG/M metagenome (GOLD analysis project Ga0272446, IMG submission 194587) | Hot spring microbial mat communities from Yellowstone National Park, WY, United States - YNP-CB-006-1 | ecosystem: Environmental > Aquatic > Thermal springs > Hot (42-90C) > Sediment | place...
CACCCACCACTGCGACATCCTCGAATCCGGCAACGATTCCTTCCGCTTCAAACACCGCAATCAGGCACGGTAACCCTGGTCAAAATTCAACGCCGATGGGTGGTCAAAATTGCGCGCTGATTGACACTGGAAGGCGTCCAGCGCGCGCAGAATCTCGCCTACCCTCGCCGGGTCTGTTGGCGCGGCCATATGGCGATGGGATACCGGCGGCAGTGCGCCGCGCAAGGCTTGGGTCGGATCGCTTTCCGCCAGCCCGTTAGCGACGGCGTAGCGGATCACTTGGCCTAGCGCCTGCAACGTGCGATGCGCAGTCTCCAGCTTGTTCGCCGCCTCGATGCGCCGCACACAGGCGAGAATCTCCGGCGCGGTAAGTTCCGATACTGGCCGGCGGCCCAGGTAGGGGAAGACATACGCCTCCAGCCGGCGCATGACTTTGTCCCGATGGGTCTTGGCGCGGGTCGATAGATGGCGCCTGTCCCACGCTCGGGCTACGGCTTCAAAGGTGTTCTCCGCCAGCGCTTTCTGGCGCAGCTTCTCGGTCTTGCGCGCTTCGCTTGGGTCGATGCCTCTGGCGAGCAGTTCGCGCGCTTCCTCACGCTTCCGGCGCGCAGCGGATAGCGATGTCTCAGGCCATTGTCCCAGGGCGAGCAGCTTTGCTTTGCCGGCGAACTGGTATTTGAAGCGCCACAGCTTCGTGCCGGATGGGGTGATCTCCACATACAGCCCGCCACCGTCGAACAGCTTCCGGGGCTTTTCCGCCGGCTTCGCGTTGCGGATCGCGGCGTCGGTCAATGGGGTCGCTTTGCGTGCCATTGTTCGCTTCCTCGCAGGTAGATACCCCAAAGGGGGGCGAGACACCCCAAAATCTACCCCTAAAATTCGTGGATGGCAACGGATTGTGCCGGAACATGGCAAACAAAAAAGCCCGCATTTTCACGGGCTTTGATGGGGTTGCCGGATGATGGCGGAAGTTTTCGGAATGGTATTTGGTGGCCAGGGGCAGAATCGAACTGCCGACACGCGGATTTTCAGTCCGCTGCTCTACCAACTGAGCTACCTGGCCTGATGAGCATCCGGGGATGTCCGGCGCAAAGAGGGCGCATTTAAGCGCGAAACCTGCAGCAGCGTCAAGGCAAACCCTCCCGGAGACAGCGGGTGGCCAACCCCCAATACCCGACAAAAAAACTCGGGCTTGTTTCGAGCCCATTGGGCTGGCACACTTGGATCATCATCGAATCCTAATAGAGGAAACGCCATGGGCGGCCTAACCAAATCCACTCCCATTCCCACCGAGATCAAGCTCCACAAGCAGTCCCGTATCCTGGAAGTGGCCTTCGACGACGGTAAACGTTTCGAACTGCCCTGCGAATACCTGCGGGTGTACTCCCCCTCTGCCGAGGTGCGCGGTCACGGCCCCGGACAGGAAACCCTGCAGGTGGGCAAGAAGTACGTGGAGATCACCGCCATCGAGCCTGTGGGCCAGTACGCCGTGGTGTTGGTGTTCTCCGATGGCCATGATTCTGGCATCTATTCCTGGGACTACCTTTACGACCTGGGCATGGAGCAGGAGTTTTACTGGCAAAACTACCTGCGCCGCATGGAAGAGGCCGGCGAGTCCAGGGAACCCAAGACCCTGATCAAATAGGCATGGCCGTGGGGCCCCGGCTGGCCGCGGATATCGCCGAGGCCATCGGCGCCGCCACCGGCTGTCCTTTTGCCTGGATTCGCCAGGATATTGCCGGGGGCGGCTGTATCAACCGTGGTTTCGTGCTGTGGGGGCAGGATGGCCGACGCTTCTTCCTGAAGCTGAACAGCCGGGACAAGATGGAGATGTTCGCCGCTGAGGCCGAGGGTCTGGCGGAACTCTCCCGCAGCGGCGCCATACGCGTGCCCAACGCCATCGCTTGGGGTTCCACCGACAATGACGCTTGGCTGGTGTTGGAGCACCTGAACCTGGGCGGGCGCGGCAGCGGGGTGGACCTGGGGCGGCGGCTGGCGGCCCTGCACCGTACCACCGGCCCGGCATTCGGCTGGCATCGGGACAACACCATCGGCGCCACCCCCCAGCCCAATACCCCCCTGCCGGACTGGATCCGCTTTTATCGGGAACAGCGGTTGAAACACCAGTTGGACCTGGCCCGGCGCAACGGCGCGAGCAGGCGACTGCTGGAACAGGGCGAGCGTCTGATGGCGGATCTGGATGCCTTTTTTCCCGGTCACCGGCCCGTGCCCAGCCTGTTGCATGGTGATCTTTGGGGTGGCAATCATGGTTTTGCCGACGGGGATCCGGTGCTGTTCGATCCTGCGGTCTATTACGGCGACCGGGAGGCGGACCTGGCCATGACCGAGCTGTTCGGCGGCTTCCCCGGCGATTTCCATGGAGCCTACCGGGAAGCCTGGCCCCTGGACCCGGGCTATGGCGTGCGCAAGACGCTATACAACCTGTACCACGTCCTCAACCACTTCAACCTGTTCGGGGGCGGCTACGGTCGCCAGGCCGAGCAGATGCTGGAGATGCTGCTGGCGGAGATTCGCTAGGCGGACTCAACGGACATGGCGACGGCCACTTCGAAGCATGAATGTCGCCCTGTCCGCTCCCTCATCCCCAGCCCTCCCCGAGGGAGAAGGGAGCTTCGAGGTCGGCTTACGCCGACATTCACGCTGAACGTTTGCCTTGCAAGGGGTTTCTGTGGATAATTTCGCCCTTTCCAGTGTCCTTAGCCCGAGTCAGACATCATGAAATCCGGCATCCACCCCGAATACAACGAAATCCAGGTAACCTGCAGTTGCGGTAACAGCTTCACCACACGTTCCACCATGACAAAGGCCCTGCACGTGGAAGTCTGCGCCGCCTGCCACCCTTTCTATACCGGCAAGCAGAAGATCGTGGACACCGCTGGCCGCGTCGAGAAGTTCCGCCAGAAGTACGGCATCAAGAAGTAAGCCACCCCCGGTGACCGAACCCGTTTCGGTGCAAGAAGGCAGCCTGGCGCTGCCTTTTTTCATTCAGCGACCATGAATCCGACCCAACCCGGGAAATTGTTCTGGCTGGTGATCCTGGCCGGTTTCTGGGCCTTTTTCGGCCTTACGGGCCAGGGCGTGTGGCAATCCGAGGAGGCCCTAACCTTGGCCTCCATACTCGACCAGGTGGACGGCAGCGCCTCCCTCTGGAGCGCCCCGGCTCCCCTGTATACCCTGGTGGCCAGCCTGCTCGCCCAATTGACGCCCTTCGGCCTGAGCCTCCTGGACAGCGCCCGGCTGGCCAGCGGCCTGTTCATCCTCACAGCCTTGGTGGGTATCGGCCTGGCCGCGCGCGCATTGCTGGGCACGGGCTTCGGCGCCGCCGCCGTCCTGGCCCTGATGGGGGGATTCGGCCTGCTGCTGCGGGCCCATGCCCTCATCCCCGAAACCGCCTTGCTGGCGGTTTGGTCCCTGTTGTTGTGGGGCATGGGCTGGGCCCGCGCCCACCCCTGGGCCGGCGGCCTTCTCCTGGGCCTGAGCCTGGCGGCCCTCACCCTGGGCCTGCGGGGCCTGCCGGACCTGGCAGCGGGCCTGGGGGTGATGTTGTTGCCCCTGGCTTTCGGCGCCTGGCGGGAACGGCCCTATCGTCAAGCCCTGGTTCTGGGACTGGGGCTGGGCGGAGCCTTGATCCTGGCCGGCGTAGCCATCATGGCCGCCTCGGGCCAGATGGAGGCCTGGCTGAAATGGCATGGCCCCCAGCGTTTCCTGCCAACCCTGACGTTTGCCAGGCTGTTCTCGGAACTGGCCTGGTTTGCCTGGCCCCTGTGGCCCCTGGCCCTGGGGGCCGTGTGGCATGACCATCGCCGCCTCGGCCGTAGCCCGGAACTGCATCTTCCCTTGGTGGCCCTGCTGGTGTTCACCGCCGCTGCCCTGACCCCCGCCTGGTCCCGCATGGGCGCCCTCCTGCCCCTGCTGCTGCCCCTGGCCTTGCTGGCCGCCAAAGCCCTGGCCCATCTGCGACGGGGCGCGGCCCAAGCCTTTTACTGGTTTGGTGTGTTGTGCTTCCTGTTCTTTACGCTTGCTTTCTGGGTGTATTTCTCGGCCATCGAATGGGGCTTCCCGGCAAAATTGGCCAATCATGTGGCCCGGCTGACGCCAGCCTACGCGCAGGGCAGCGTGGAGGGTGGCGTGATTTGGCTGGCAGTGGCCGCTACCCTGCTGTGGCTGGTCGCCATCCCCCTCTTTCCCCGTGCCCAGACCCGCCCCGTGCTGGTATGGAGCACGGGCATGATCCTGATCTGGGTGCTGCTCTCCACCCTGTTCCGCCCCTGGGTCGAGGCCAGCTGGGGCTATCGCCCCCTGTTGGTGGAAGTGGAGCGGCGGCTGCCTCCGGGGGTCTGCCTGGAAACCCATGTGGACACGGCCATGGAAACCATGGTCCGTTACCATCTGGCCAGCCACATCAAGTCCCCGTCCCAGCCCGATTGCACCTGGCGTTTGCGGCTCGTCAAACGCGGCCAGGACCATATGGACCAGGCGGCCGCTGCGAATGTGATCTGGGAAGGGACTCGCCCCCGCTACAAGGACCAGATCTATCGCCTGGAATTTCAACGTGCAGACTGAGAAACGCCCTGTTTCAGCGGTCATTCTGGCCGGTGGCCGGGCCCGCCGTTTCAATGGCGAGGACAAAGGGCTGATCCTGCTGGACGACCGCCCCCTGGCCGGCTGGGTGGCGGAGCGCCTGCAAGGGGGGGCTGCCGAGATCCTCATCAATGCCAACCGCAACCTGTCCGCCTATGGGGCCCTGGGCCACACGGTGGTGCCAGACTACCTGCCGGACCAGCCCGGGCCCTTGGCGGGCCTTCTGGCCGCCGCCCGCACGGCGCGGCGGGAATGGCTGTTGTGTGTGCCCTGCGACGTGCCCTTCCTGCCTCTGGACTTGCTCATGCGCCTGCATAACCAGGCAGTGGCGGGACATCTTCCCCTCGTCCGGGCGGCGGATGAATCCGGCACCCATTTCGCCATCATGCTGGTCCATCGGGACCTGATTCCTGACCTGGAGGCCTTTGTGGCCGGCGGCGGCCGTCAAGTCCGGGCCTGGCAGGAGCGCCACCCCCGCGAGACCCTGTACTTCGGCGGCGACCCCTACGCCTTCCTGAACATCAATACCCAGGAAGATCTCCGCACCGCCGAACGGGTGGCGCCCCGATATCGACGCCGGCTGTTGTCCCCATGAATCCCGCCCAGCGCGTCCTCATCACCCTGATCCGCCTATACCAGGTGGCGTTATCCCCCTTCATCGGCAACCAGTGTCGCTTCACGCCCACCTGCTCCCATTACGCCAGGGAAGCGGTGGAAAAACACGGTGCCCTGAAAGGCAGCTGGCTGGCCCTGCGGCGGATTGGCCGGTGCCACCCCCTGCACCCGGGTGGGCATGACCCTGTCCCCCCGCCGTGATCTGGCGCATAGTGTTGGCAGGTACATCATCGAACAATCTATATTGTCATTTGACAGAATCATTCCAGGGACCGGGTAATCAGCGTGTTCTCCTTTTTCCGCAAGAACAAGTCCGAAGAACTCATGGCCTTCCTCAAGGAAGGCCAGCCGGATGCCAACCAGGGTCCGGGCTACACCGCCGTCCAGCCCAAGGCCCAGCAAGACACCGGCATCGAGGTGCTGGAGGCGGTAGGCGGGCTGGCGCCGGAATTCGAGGAAGCAGCCATCCTGTTCGCCAACGGCAAGGTCGGCGAGACCGCCACGCTGCTGAACCGTTACCTGCTCGAGCATCCCGACAGCCGGGACCCCTTGCCTTGGCACATGCTATTCGATCTGTACGAAGCCAGCGGTCAACGGGAACCCTTCGAGGATGCGGCCGTGGACTACGCGGTGAAATTCGAACGCTCCCCCCCCACCTGGCATCCCCGGGGCCAGGCCCCTGCGCCGGCCCAGCCCGTGCCACTCATGGCCTACAGCGAGAAGTACGGCAGCATGGAACGGGTGAAGCAGCCCAAGTTCTTCCAGGATGCCGCCCATGCCCCCTACGTGCGTCTGGATATCAGCCGGCTCCAGACTCCGGATGAGGAGACCGCCCGGGCGATCCTGGGGGAAATCGCACGTCTCCACGAAATGCACAAACCCATCGAGTTGATCGGTGGCCCCGGCTTCGCCGTGCGCCTGGATGCAGCGCGACAAGTGGACAAGCTCAACGAACCAGCCTGGTTTTTGCTTATGGAGGTCCTCCGCCTCATGGGCAAGGAAGAGGAATTCGATAATGTGGCCCTGGACTACGCCGTGGCCTTCGAGGTTTCCCCACCCGCCTACAAGCCCCCCTTGCCTTTGCCCGCCCGTATTGTGGACAGGGATGCAGACCTCACTCCCCGGCGGGAAAACGGATTCCGCCTGACCGGCGCCATCGTTCCCGGCACCGATGCCCAGATCCGTGAGCTCAAGCGCTTCGCTGAAGGCAAAAAGGAGGTGGAAGTCGACATGTCCGACCTGGGACGCATCGATTTCGCCGTGGTGGGCACGCTGCTGGAACTGCTCATCGAACTGAGCCAGCGCGGTTGCCACGTCACTTTCAAGGAGGGCAACGAGTTGGTGAACACCCTGCTTCAGATCGTAGGCGTGAACCAGTTCGCCACCATCGTACCCAGGAAGCGGGCCTGATGGACCAATACCACGGCACCACCATTCTTTCCGTGCGCCGGGGCGAGTCCGTGGCCATGGGGGGGGACGGCCAGGTCACCCTGGGCAACATCGTCATCAAGGCCAGCGCCCGCAAGGTGCGCCGCCTGTACCAGGAACGCATCCTGGCCGGTTTCGCCGGCGGCACGGCGGACGCCTTCACCCTCTTCGAACGCTTCGAGGCCAAGCTGGAAAAACATCAGGGCCACCTGGTGCGCAGTGCCGTGGAACTGGCCAAGGACTGGCGCACGGACCGCATGCTGCGCCGCCTGGAGGCCATGCTCGTGGTCGCGGACCCAGGCAGCACCCTCATCATCACGGGCAACGGCGACGTGCTGGAACCGGAATACGGCATCGCCGCCATCGGCAGCGGCGGCGCCTACGCCCAATCCGCCGCCCGGGCCTTGCTGGAGCATACCGACTTGCCAGCAGAGGCCATCGTGCGGGAATCCCTGGGTATTGCCGCCGACCTGTGCATCTACACCAACCGCAGCCTCACCCTGGAAACCCTGTAAGCGGGGTTCACTCCCGCACCGGCCGCTTGGCCAACTTGCGCTGCAGTGTGCGGCGGTGCATCTTCAGGGCCCGGGCCGTGGCGGACAGATTGCCATCGTGTTCCGCCAGCACCTTCTGGATGTGTTCCCACTCCAGCCGATCCACCGACAGGGGGGACTCCGGCAGCGCCGCGTCCGCATCCCCTTCTTCCCGTCCCAGGGCCGCCAGGATTTCCTCCACACCCGCGGGCTTGGGCAGGTAGTGGACGGCCCCCAGCTTGATGGCCTCCACCGCCGTGGCGATGCTGGCATACCCGGTCAGCAGCAGGATGCGCACTTGCGGCCAGGCCGCTTTCATGGGGGCGATGAGGTGCAGGCCGGATTCCGTGGCCAGGCGCAGGTCCAGGATCACGGCATCGAAGGGCGCACCCTCCAGGATGCCCAGGACAGTGACGCCATCCACCGCCGTTTCCACGGCATGGCCACGGCGGCGCAGGGAACGGGCCAGGGTCAGGGCGTAGACCGGGTCGTCGTCCACCAGGAGGATGCGCCAGGCATTGGTCATGGGACGGCCTCCGCCAAGGGCAGGTCGGCCCGGGCCACCACACCGCCGCCCGGACGGTCCGCCAGCTCCAGCCCCCCTCCCAACCGGGCCAAAGCCGCCCGGGCCAGATCCAGGCCCACCCCCCAGCCGGCGGGCTTGGCCCCCAGGCCCGGGCCGGCATCCGCCACCTCCACCCGCAGCAATCCCCCATGCAGCCGGGCCCCCAGGGTCACTTGGCCAGGAGAGGCCTCCACCGCGTTGTTGAGCAGGGTCATGACCACCGCCTCCAGCACCGGGTCGTCTTCCACCGGGGGCAGTTCCGCGCCTGCCACCAGTTCCACCCGGGCCTGGGGATGCAGCAGCCCCCAACGCTCCAGGGTGCGGGACAGCCATTCCCGCGCCGGCAGGGCCGGGCCCGCCGCAGTGTCCCGGGAACGGGCGGCCTGGCCCAAACGGGCCAGCACTTCCTCCACCCGCTGCAACTGGCCCGCCATCAGCTCAAGAGGCGGGGAAAGATCCTCATCACCGGAGAAATCCGCCCGCAGATCATCCAGGGTCAGGCGCACCGAGGCCAGGGGCGTGGCCAGGTCATGGGCAGCGGCGGCGGCCTGGAGGCCCAAGGCAAAAAGCTGCTCATCCCGCAGGCGTTGCTCCCGGGCCCGGGCCAGGGCCGCGTCCCGGCGCCGCAGGGCAGCCGCCAGGGCACCGGTGAAGGCCGCCACCAGGGCGGCGGTGAGCAGAAAATTCAGCCACATGCCCTGGAGGTGCAGGTGTACTGCCGCCTCTGGCGAAACCTCCAGTGCCAGGGGCTGGTAATAAGTCATGAGCAAGGTGTAGATCAGGCCCACCCAGGCCGCCAGGCCCCAGGCCTGCCGGGGAGGGAGGAACACGGCCCCGAGGATCAGGGGCACCAGCAGCAGGGAGATGAAGGGGTTGGCATAGCCGCCGGTGAAATACACCAGCCCGCCCAGGAGGGCGGCATCCGTGGCCAGCTGCAGGGCGGTTTCGGTGAAGGACAGACCCCGGCCCCGCAAACCGTGGCCCCAGGCCAGCAGCGTCAGGTGAAGACCCAGCAGGGCCAGCAGTGGCCACCAGGGCAAGCGCGCCCCCAGCAACGCGGTTGCCAGGGCCAGCAGCGCGCCCTCCCCCAGGATGAGTGCCGCCCGCACCCCCAGCAACAGGCCCAGCGCCTCGGCGGGAGGCTGGCCCGGCCCCTCCGGGCCGGGGAATGAAAAAATCGGCGCGCATCGGGTCTTCATGACGGCATTTTATCCAGCGCACGCATCCTGCCCTGCGACAACATGTCGCATGTCCGGCTGTGCGGACCCGGGATACCCTTCACGCCGCTTCCATACGTTTAACCCAGATTGTCCATTAGGACGCACGAAGACGCCGCAAAGCGACCGCCAGGGCGTGCGTAGGCCCCTATGGCCGCCTAATGGACAGTCTGGGTTAACGTCTTTCCCGGCCCGCTCTGCGGGCCATTTTTTTGTCCTTGCCGATTCGGTGCGGCAATTTGTCGCATTCACCCAGACCCCGGGGGTCCCTACCATCTTCAATATTAACGACAGATAAGTCCTGAATATGAAACTCAAGCACCTTGCCTTGCTGTTGGTCACAACCCCCGCCCTGGCGGAAACCCCGAGCACGCTGGATGAAATCATCGTCACCGCCACCCGGGTCAAGACCGACCCCATTGCCGCGTTTGGCCTGAGTGAACACACTTTGGCCGCCATGCCCGCCGCCACCAGCGATACGGCCAGCCTCCTGCGCGAGGTGCCCGGAGTCAATCTTTATGGCGCCGGCGGCGTTTCCAGTCTGCCGACCATGCACGGCCTGGCCGACGACCGCCTGCGTATCAAGGTGGACGGCATGGACCTCATCGCCGCCTGCCCCAACCACATGAACTCCCCCCTGTCTTACATCGACCCCACCATGGTGGAGAGCGTGCAGGTCCATGCCGGCGTGAGTCCGGTGAGCCTGGGGGGGGACAGCATCGGCGGCAGCGTAACGGTGGCCTCCGCGGCGCCCGAATTCGCCAAACCGGGCCAGGGCAAGCTCCTGAAAGGCGAAGCCGGGGCGTTCTATCGCAGCAACGGGGACGCCAGCGGGGCGAACCTTTCCGCCTCCTATGCCACTGAACAGGTCAGTCTCAATTACACCGGCGCTTATGCCCAGTCGGACAATTACAAGGCCGGAGGTGATTTCAAAACCTATACCTTCACCGGCCGGGTGGGACACACCCTGTCCTTGGACGAAGTGGGCTCCACCGCCTTCGAAACCATCAACCAGGCCATCAAGTTTGCGTGGAAACAAGACGACCAGCTGGTGGAATTCAAATACGGCCGCCAGCACATTCCCTACGAGAACTATCCCAACCAGCGCATGGACATGACGGACAACGTCAGCGACCAGTTCAACCTGGCCTACACGGGCAAGCAGGATTGGGGCACCCTCAAGGCGCGGGCCTACCACGAGCACACCCAGCATGAGATGGATTTTGGCGCCGACAAACGCTACTGGTACGGTAGCGCCTCTGGCGGCAATAACCCGCCCGGCGGCAATGGCACTGATTGCTCTGGCGGTGGCATCGGCCCCACCTGCGCCGCCGGCATGCCCATGTACACCGACGGCAAGAACACCGGGCTCAACGTGGGGGCAGACATCCGCCTCTCCCAGGGCGATATGCTGCGTGTGGGCGGTGAATATCAACGCTATCGCCTGGACGATTGGTGGACGCCCTCCGGCGCTGGCATGTGGCCCAACACCTTCTGGAACATCAACGACGGCCAGCGCGACCGGTATGCCATTTTCGGCGAATGGGAAACCCGCAAGGACGACTGGACCCACATCCTGGGCCTGAGACATGAAACCGTGGCCATGGACGCCGGCCTGGTGCATGGCTATAACCTGGCCACGTTTCCGACCGTCGACGCCGGTAGTCCAGGCAACCAGACCCGGGATGCGGTGCTGTTCAACACCCGGGACCGCAACAAGACCGACCACAACTGGGACTTTTCCTGGCTGGCGCGCTTCATACCGGAGGCGACCCGGACCTACGAGATCGGCCTGGCGCAGAAGACCCGTTCACCCAACCTCTATGAGCGCTACGCTTGGTCCACCTGGCAGATGGCGGCGCTGATGAACAACTTCGTGGGCGACGGCAACGGTTATGTGGGCAATCCCGATCTCAAGCCGGAGGTGTCCCACACCCTGAGCGTGAGCGCTGACTGGCATGATGCGGGCAAGGAGCAATGGGGCATCAAGGTGACCCCCTATTACACCTACGTGAAGGACTACATTGACGCCGTGCAATGGGACGCCACCGCCAATGCCCCCCTTGCCGTGCCGGTGACCGGCAACTTCACGGTACTCAAGTATTTCAACCAGTCCGCCAGGCTTTATGGCGTGGACCTGTCCGCCCACAAGACGGTGGCCAGTGGCACGAGCTTCGGCGACTTTGCCATCAAAGGGCTGGTGAGCTACACCCGGGGAGAAAACCGGGATACGGGCGACAACCTCTACAACATCATGCCGCTGAACACCAGGCTGGCGCTGATGCAAAAGCTGGGGCCTTGGCGAAATACCTTGGAAGGGGAGTTCGTGGCCCGCAAGGATGATGTCTCCCGTGTCCGCAACGAAATGCCCACCCCGGGATATGGCCTCGTCCACCTGCGCAGCCGCTACGAGCAGAAGACCTGGAGCGTGGACTTCGGCATCGAGAATCTGTTCGACCGCCTCTACTACCTGCCCCTGGGCGGGGCCTACGTGGGCCAGGGCACCACCATGACCATTCCGCCCGCACCCAATCAGCCCCAATGGGGCACCCCGGTCCCCGGCCCCGGCCGGTCCATTTACGCCGGGCTGAACGTGAAGTTCTAAGCGGCGTATCCTTAAAGTCTAGTGACCAGAAAGGAATTTCCATGCAACGCAGACTCATCCTTGCCCTGCTGGGCCTGGCATTCTCGGTATCCGCCCTGGCCGACACCGTCAAGATCGATAACGCCTGGGTGCGGGCCACGGCCCCCGGGCAAAAGGTGGCGGGCGGCTTCATGGATCTGACCGCGGACGCGGACATGAAGCTGGTGGGCGGTAGTAGCCCTGTCTCCAATACACTGGAGCTGCACATGATGAAGATGGAAGGCGGTGTGATGGTGATGCGCCCCCTGCCCGAAATCGCCCTGCCCAAGGGCAAGACGGTGCACCTGAAGCCCGGCGGGCTGCACATCATGTTCATCGACCTGAAGCAGCCCATCAAGGAGGGCGACACGGTGCCCGTCACCCTCACGGTGCGCAATGCCTCCGGCAAGGAACAGCAGCTGCGGGTGGATGCCAAGGCCATGGCCGGGGAGGGTATGGCCCATCACCACCACTGACAGGCGACTGGCCTGGAACAAAAAAGCCGGCCCACCCGCCGGCTTTTTTTCATTTGCGCCAACGCAGTGGCTACTGGATTTCCCGTTCCATCTCCTCGATGGTGGTATGGCGCACGTCCTTGCCCTTGACCATGAACACCACGTACTCGGACATGTTCTTGGCATGGTCACCGATGCGCTCGATGGCCTTCACCACGAACAACAGGTCGATGAAGGTGGAGATGGTGCGGGGGTCTTCCATCATGAAGGTGATGAGGTGGCGGGTGATGAGGTGGAATTCCTCATCCACCTCCATATCTTGGCGCGCCACGTTCACGGCGCCGGAGGCGTCCAGGCGGGCGAAGGCATCCAGGGACTCTCGCAGCATCTTGATGGCCAGCCCGGACATGTACTTGATCTCGTTGTAGCGGGGCGTGACCATGCGGTCGCTGTCGTATACCTTCACGGTGGTGCGGGCGATCTTGCTGGCCTCGTCACCAATGCGCTCCAGATCGGTGATGGTCTTGACGATGGTCAGGATCATGCGCAGATCGCCCGCAGTGGGCTGCCGCCGGGCGATGATGTTGGTGCAGGCCTCGTCAACGGCCACCTCCAGGGCATTGACCCGGTGGTCGTTGGTGATGACCTCTTCCGCCAAGGCGGTATTGCCCGAGATCAGGGCGTCCACTGCCTTGTTGACCTGTTCCTCCACCAGCCCGCCCATTTCCAGAACGCGCGCCCGCACGGCCTCCAGGTCGGCATCGAACTGTTTATAGGTATGTTCGCTCATCTCGCATCCTTCTCGTTGACCCCTCGCGGAGTGCGCCCGCACCCAGAGGGTGGCCTGATTATAGGGGTGCCAGGCCGCCGCTGTATTACAAGTCCGTGACAAATGGGACCGCCAATCGGACGCCATCCACGGACAGGTTCATGACCCAGTCCCGCCGGCCGGTCACACAGACCGGCAAGGTCACTCTGGCCTGGAACACCCCCTTGTTAACGGCACGCAGGGTGTAAAGGTTGAATCCCATGTCCATGCCTTCCATGGTGAAGCGGGCCTCCACCTTGGCCGCGCGGGGCGCCTCCACCCGCACCTGGAAAGCCTGCAGGGGCTTGAGTTCCCCCGCCACGGACACCGCGACATCCATGCCGTCCAGGTCGACGCGGCAGCCTTTATGCAAATCAGGACAGACCAGGGTGCGCGATACGCCCTGTCCTTGCGGCTGTGGATGCCACCAGACCAGCACGCCCACCAAGGCGACCAACAGGAGGGGAAACAGGTACAAAACGCTCGATTTCATGTCATGGGTTCCAAATCATTCATGCCAGGCGGCGCCACGCATGGCAATACCGTGGGCCCCCAGTTGCCGCGCCGTGGGCAAGTCGGCCGGCGTCATGCCCCCCAGGGCGAAAACCGGCAGGGGATAGTCCCGCAGCCACGCCTCCAGGGACTGCCAGCCCAGGGGGCGGGCATCCGGATGGCTGGCCGTGGCCAGGATGGGCGCCAGCACCACCCAGTCCAGGCCCAGCCCGGCGGCATGGGCCAACTCCGCCGGATCGTGGCAGGAAGCGCCTACCCACTCCAAGGCGGGACGGTGGGACGTCGCCATCAGCTGGGCGGAAGTCAGGTGCAAACCGCCCCCGAGGGACTCCGCCAGCTCGGCATCGCCGTTCAGGACCAGCAGGGCGCCATGGGCCCGGCACCGGTCCGCCACCCGCCGGGCCAGGCGGGCATAGTCTTTCCGGGGCATGGCCTTTTCCCGCAGTTGGACAAACCTCAGTCCCCGGGACAGACGCTGCTCCAGGCGCCGCAGGAACACGTCCTCCCCCAGGTCGGCCACGGCGGAAATGGCGTATTCCAGGGGCAATCGCAGGCCCTTCAGGATGGGGCCGTTGGCGGGGAGGATGGGCGTCACTTCGGGATGATGGGCATGGGTCCAGGCCAGCACCTGGCCCTCCTGGGGCTGGGGCTCGCCCTCCCAGGCCGTCACCCTGAAAAACCGCAGCATCACGTGGGCATGGGGATAGACAAAGGCGCGGTTGAGCCAGGGCCAGGCCTCGGTCACCCGGATGCCCAGTTCTTCCCGCAACTCCCGCTCCAGGGCCTGGCGGGGACTTTCTCCCGGCTCCACCTTGCCTCCCGGGAATTCCCACCAGCCCGCATAGGCCTTGCCCGGCGGGCGACTGGCCATCAGGAAGCCGCCATCGGGCCGTTCGATGACGGCGGCGGCCACCTCCACGATCGTGCTCATGCAACCAATCCGCGGCTCAGGAGGAACTATCCCGTGAAGTGCGGCCGCTCACGCCGCCCAATTCCATGTCATTGTTCGCGGCAGCCTTGTTCCAGGCGGGTCAGCCGCTCTTCCAGCTCCGCCAGCTTTTCCCGGGTGCGGGCCAGCACCTGGGCCTGCACGTCAAACTCCTCCCGGGTCACCAGGTCCAGCCTGGACAGCCATGCGGAAAGGGAGGCCTTGAGGTTCTTTTCCATGTCCCGGGCCGGACTCACGGCCAAGACCTCCGAGACCTTACCGGCCATTTCCGACACCAGATTCCGTTTCAGCATCTCGACTTCCTTTCACATCCAATATGCAGTTTACCAAAGGCCCCCACGCCCCTTTTCACCCTGAAGGACCCAATTTTGTGCATTCACGGGAACAGGGTGCACCAAGATCAGGCATTTTTGTGCGCCACGCGCGAATATGAGCGATATCCTCATGATTTATATGAATATTTTTGTTGGCATGGCTTCTGCTAAACAGGCTGCGTGCAATATCGCACCCTTTTGCAATGGAGAGCCTCATGAAAACACTGACCCATCTCATGCTTCTGACCGGTCTAGTAGGAGCGCCGCTGGTGGCCATGGCGGCGGACAGCCCCCATTCCATTTCCTTCAACGTGGGCGCCACCACCGACTATATCTTCCGTGGCATTTCCCAGTCCCAGCACGACCCCGCCCTCTCCGGCGGCGTGGACTACAGCCATGCCAGCGGCTTGTACGCCGGCGCCTGGCTGTCCACGCAAAAGTGGGTTGAAACCGCGCCCACCAAAACCAATAGCGACTTCGAACTCGATCTCTATGGTGGATACCGGGGTAACGTTGGCGACCTAGGCTATGACGTCGGTCTTATCCGCTACAGCTACGACGGCGACCAGGCGCTCGGTGCCGTCACGCCCAACACCACTGAGGCCTATGTGGGCGCAAGCTGGAAATTCCTGTCCCTGAAATACAGCCATACGATTTCCAAGTACTTCGTGGGCTGGACCGGTGCAGGCAACCCCTCCACCCGGGGCAGCGGTTACATTGAGTTGAACGCGACGCATGACCTGGGTGACGGCTGGGGCCTGCTGGGCCATGTCGGCCACCAGAAAGTGAAGCATGTATCCAACGCCTCCTACTCCGACTGGAAGGTGGGTGTCACCAAGGATATGGGTTGGGGTGTCTTCACACTGGCCTATTCGGATACCGACGCCGATGGAACTGGGGTTTATCGCTGGAGCGGTGAGGACGTGAGTAAAGGGGTCCTGGCTCTGTCTTTCTCCAAGTCCTTCTAATCCGTCCAGGTCCGCGTCCAGGTCAAACAAAACCGGACGCAATGACTGACATTCAGGAGAATTGCATGAAATTCGTTACCGCCATCATCAAGCCCTTCAAGCTGGACGAGGTCCGCGAGGCCCTGTCCGGCATGGGGGTGTCCGGCATCACCGTCACCGAGGTCAAGGGCTTCGGCAGGCAGAAGGGCCACACCGAACTGTACCGGGGCGCGGAGTACGTCGTTGATTTCCTGCCCAAGGTGAAGATCGAAGTGGCCATCAAAAGTGAGCTGCTGGACCAGGCCATCGAGGCCATTTCCAAGGCTGCCCAGACCGGCAAGATCGGCGACGGCAAGATTTTTGTCTGGGATCTGGAACAGGTCGTGCGCATTCGTACCGGCGAGGCCGGCGAGTCCGCGATTTAAAGCCCCCCAAGGAGAATGAACATGAAACGCCTCATCACAAGTCTGATGCTGGTTGCCTCGCTGGCCTTCGGAGGCCTGTCCGTGGCGGAAGACACCCCGCCGACAGCCCCGGCCGCCCCGGCAGCCGCTCCCACCATGGACACCCCGGCTGCCCCCGCCGGGGCCATGCCGGCTGCAGCGGCACCTGCCGCGCCAGCCCCCGCGGCCGCGGCAGCTCCCAAGCTGGATGGCGGCAACACGGCCTGGATGCTCACCTCCACCGCCCTGGTGCTGTTCATGACCATCCCCGGCCTGGCCCTGTTCTACGGCGGTATGGTGCGCAAGAAGAACGTCCTGGCCACCATGATGCAAAGCTTCGCCATCACCGCCATGATCTCCGTACTGTGGATGATCATCGGCTACAGCCTGGCCTTCAGCACCGCCGGCATGGAGAAGGGGGTCACCAACTTGGCCTCCTTCATCGGCGGCCTGGACAAGGTCTTCCTGGCGGGCATGGGCAAGGACAGCCTCACGGGCAGCATCCCTGAATCGGTCTTCATGACCTTCCAGATGACCTTCGCCATCATCACCCCGGCGCTCATCGCCGGTGCCTACGCTGACCGCATGAAGTTCTCCGCCATGCTGGTGTTCACCGCCCTGTGGTCGCTGCTGGTGTATGCCCCCATCACCCACATGGTGTGGTCCGGCGACGGCGGCTTCTTCTGGGATATGGGCGTGCTGGACTTCGCCGGCGGCACCGTGGTGCATATCAATGCCGGCGTGGCCGGTCTGGTGGCGGCCCTGGTGCTGGGTCCCCGCATCGGCTACGGCAAGGATGCCCTCATGCCCCACAACCTGACCCTGACCCTGATGGGCGCGGCCATGCTGTGGGTGGGCTGGTTCGGCTTCAATGCCGGCTCCGCCGCGGCCGCCGACGGACGTGCAGGCATGGCCATGGCCGTGACTCAGATCGCCACCGCCGCCGCCGCCCTGTCCTGGATGTTCGCGGAATGGATCGGCAAGGGCAAACCCAGCGCCTTGGGCATCGCTTCCGGTGCCGTGGCCGGCCTGGTGGCCATCACCCCGGCTTCCGGCTTCGTGGATCCCTCCGGCGCGCTGATCATCGGTCTGGTGGCGGGCGTGGCCTGCCTCTGGGGCGCCACCTCCCTGAAGCGCATGCTGAAGTATGACGATTCCCTGGACGCCTTCGGCGTGCATGGCATCGGCGGCATCGTGGGCGCCCTGCTCACCGGCTTTTTCGCGGTGGAAGCCATCGGCGGCACCGCCGGCGGCATGGGCCAGTTCATGGTCCAGCTGAAAGGCACGGTGATCACCATCGTCTTTACCGCCGTCATGACCTACATCATCCTCAAGGTGGTGGACCTGGTCATGGGCCTGCGCGTCAGCGAGGAACAGGAACGCGAAGGTCTGGACATCGCCCTCCACGGCGAACGTGTGGAGTAATCGCAGCACCCCGGCGGGTTCGCCCGCCGGTCCTGCAGAAGGCGCACTCCGGGCGCTTTTTTTCATTTGGCCGCCCGGTGCGGCTGTCATTAAAACGTCACCAAACCGTCATAACATGGCGCCAGTTCATAGCGGAGCCCACCATGGCGGCGAACATACTTGTGGTGGAGGACGAACCCGGTATCCAGGAAGTCCTCAAGTTCAACCTGGGGCACCATGGCCACCATGTGTCTGTGGCCTCCAGCGGCGAGGAGGCCCTGGCCCTGCTCAACGGCATTCTGCCGGACCTGATACTCCTGGACTGGATGCTGCCCGGCATCTCCGGCATCGAGCTGGCGCGCCGCATCCGCGACGACGGCCGCCTGAAGACCGTGCCCATCATCATGCTCACCGCCCGCACGGAAGAGCGGGACAAGGTGGCGGGCCTGGATACCGGGGCCGACGACTATCTCACCAAGCCCTTCAGCCCGGCGGAGCTGAACGCCCGCATCAAGGCGGTGTTGCGCCGGCGCGCGCCCCAGATGACCGAGGACGTGGTGGCCATCGCCGGCTTGCGCCTGGATCCGGCCGCCCATCGTGTCACCGGCGACGGCCAGTCCCTGGACATGGGCCCCACGGAATTCCGCCTGCTGCACTTCCTCATGACCCACCCTGAGCGGGTCTATTCCCGTTCCCAGCTCCTGGACCAGGTCTGGGGCGACCACGTGTTCGTGGAGGAGCGCACGGTGGACGTGCATATCCGTCGCCTGCGCTCCGCCCTGGAAGCCACGGGCCATGACCGCCTGATCCAGACCGTGCGCGGCGCCGGCTATCGACTCTCGGCTGGGGAAGCGGGCGGCAAGTAGAATGACGGCTTCGTATTCCACCTGAAGCCTGCCATGCCGTCTTTCTGGTGGCGTCCGTTGCTGGCCGTGGCCGGCATCGGTGTCCTGGCCCTCGCGCTGTCCTTGAAGAGTCCCCCCGGGACCGGGTGGGCTCTCTTCTCGGTCGGCTTGCTTGCCTATCTGATCTACCACCTGCGCCAGCTCAGCAAACTGGATGCCTGGCTGGCTGCTCCCGGACAACGCCCCATGGTGGGTGAAGGCGTTTGGGGCGATGTGCTGTACCGCCTGGAAAAACTGCTGCGCGCCGGCCTGGGGGCCCAGCAGAAGGCCGTGGCCGAACTGGAGCGCATGCTGGAGGCCACCCGCAACCTGCCGGACGGGGTGGTCATCCTGGATGCGGACAGCCGCATCCTCTGGCTCAATGAGGCTGCGGAGCGTCTTCTGGGCCTCTCCCCGCTGCGGGACGTGGGCCAGTTCGTGCCCTACCTGCTGCGCCAGTCCCGCTTCATCGGCTGGCTCCAGGAAGAGGATTTCTCCCGCACCCTGCACATGGAATCCCCCGTGCTGCCCCAGCGGACCCTGGAATTGCAACTGGTGCCCCTGCCCCGGGACCAGAAGATGCTGCTGGCCCATGACATTTCCGAACTGGCCCGGGTGGAGGCCATGCGACGGGACTTCGTGGCCAACGTGTCCCACGAGCTGCGCACCCCCATCACCGTCATCGTCGGCTTCCTGGAGACCTTCGACGAGATGGAGCACCCGGACCCGGCCGAATTCCGCCGGCACATCCCCCTCATGCGGGAACAGAGCGACCGCATTCGCCGGCTGGTGGACGACCTGCTCACCCTGGCGCGCCTGGAAACAGAACCGGAAAGCCAGGAAGAGGCGGTGGACATGGCTGCCCTCACCCACCGGCTGGCGGACGAGGCCCGTACCATGAGCCAGGGCCAACACGTGATCGAGATGGAGCTCTCCACCCGGCAACGGTTGCTGGCCAATCCCCAGGAGCTCTACAGCGCCCTGGCCAACCTGGTCTCCAACGCCGTGCGCTACACGCCCGCGGGCGGCCACATCACCCTGAAGTGGCACATCGGCCCCGGGGGCTCCGGTCTGTTCTCGGTGACGGATACCGGCGAGGGCATCGAGGCCCAGCACATCGAACGACTCACGGAACGCTTCTACCGGGTGGACCGGGGCCGATCCCGGGCCACGGGGGGCACAGGACTGGGCCTGGCCATCGTCAAACACATCCTCCAGCGCCACCAGGCGCGCTTGCGCATCGAAAGCACCGTGGGCAAGGGCAGTACCTTCACCGCCGCCTTCCCCGCCGAGCGCCTGGTGCCGGAAGTCGCGCCCTCTGTCTAAGAGGGTGTTTACAAAATCAACCCGTCACTCGCCGCAGCAACATGCGCGCCTCGGTCAGCCATACCCAGGCCTCTGATACGGCGCTGAGTCGGTCGTGATGCATGATCAAACGCCGGGCGCGCT
>Ga0272446_1003478_pt1 | contig 19746 bp, 23 predicted proteins | sample YNPCB0061_FD_194587 | JGI IMG/M metagenome (GOLD analysis project Ga0272446, IMG submission 194587) | Hot spring microbial mat communities from Yellowstone National Park, WY, United States - YNP-CB-006-1 | ecosystem: Environmental > Aquatic > Thermal springs > Hot (42-90C) > Sediment | place...
GTAGCCCTGGATGTAGAGCAGGTCACTGATCCGCCTGAGGAGCTCGACATCCTCCGGGCGATAATAGCGCCGCCCGCCGCCGCGCTTCAGCGGCCTGAGCTGGGGGAACTTGGTCTCCCAGAAGCGGAGCACATGCTGTGGAATATGAAGATCGTCCGCCACCTCGCTGATCGTGCGGAAGGCGGATGGGGATTTCCGTCCTCGCGCCGCGCCTTGGGAAGCATCACCGCTCATCACTCGTCATCCGCCGGCGGGGCGAGGCCGTTGACACGCGCCTTGAGCGTCTGGCTTGGGCGGAAGACGAGCACCTTGCGTGGCAGGATCGGCACTTCGACGCCGGTCTTCGGGTTGCGGCCGATTCGCCGCCCCTTCTGCCGCACGGCGAAGGTCCCGAACGAAGAAATCTTCACGGGTTGGCCTGCTTCCAGCGCTTCAGCGACGATCTCGAGAACGCTCTCGACCAGGTGCGCTGATTCGTTCCGAGACAGGCCGACCTGCTCGTATACGGCCTCGGCCAGTTGCGCGCGCGTCACCGTGCTTCCTGTCATCCGGCCCTTGGACGGCGTTCGCCCGCTGTGAACTGTGACGATTGAGGAACGCTAGCAGCGGCGGAAGCGCTGCGTCAACCCGACAGCTTCTGTCCGAATTGAAGAAGATCAGGCAATTAGGGTGCCCTGCACCCGTGCGGCCGCAACATGAAGAACGCCCTGCAACCGCCTACAGCCTGACCAGCGCTGCCCCCCAGGTGAGCCCACCGCCGATCGCCTCGAGCAGCACGAGCTGGCCCGGCCTGAGCCTGCCGTCGGCATGCGCCTCGGCGAGCGCGAGCGGTATCGAGGCCGCCGAGGTGTTGGCGTGGCGATCGACCGTCACGACAACGCGCTCCGGCGGAAGGCCAAGCTTGCGGCCCATCGCATCGATGATCCGGAGATTGGCCTGGTGCGGCACGAGCCAGTCGATGTCCTCCTGCCCGAGCCCATTGGCGGCAAGCGCCTCGTCGACCACCGACGCGAGCTTGGCGACGGCGTGGCGGAACACCTCGCGCCCCTGCATGCGCACGTGCCCGACCGTGCCGGTGGTGCCCGGCCCACCATCGACATGGAGGATTGCCTCGTGCCGGCCATCGGCGTGCAGGTGGGTCGAGAGGACCCCGGGCGCGTCGTTCCCCTCCCCGCTTCCGGCGCGCAGCACGACAGCGCCGGCGCCATCGCCGAACAGCACGGCCGTGGCACGGTCGGACCAGTCGAGGATACGGCTGTTCACCTCGGCGCCAATCACGAGCAGGGTGCGTGCAGACCCTGCCCTGATCATCGCATCCGCCACCGCGAGAGCGTAGATGAACCCCGTGCAGACGGCGGCGATGTCGAAGGCGAAGCCGCGCACGAGGCCGAGCTTGGCCTGAACCGAGACGGCGGTGGCGGGGTAGGTGCGGTCGGGCGTCGAGGTGGCGAGGATGATCCCGTCCACCTCGGCGCCATCGAGCTTGGCATCGGCGAGTGCCGCGCGCGCTGCCGCCGCGGCAAGGTCGGAGGCAGCCTCGCCTTGGGCGGCGATCCGCCGCTCGCGTATGCCGGTGCGCTCGACGATCCACGCATCCGAGGTGTCGAGGCGGGTCGCGAGCTCGGCGTTCGTGACAACGCGCGCGGGCAGCGCCCCGCCGAATCCGGCGATCCGCGCGCGGATCGGCCCGGTCGCCGTCCCTGCCGCGGCCTCGGCCATGCCTGCGAGACTGTCCATCGTTACGCTTCCACCGGGCGTCACTCCGCCACAGCGGCAGGCTCGCCGGCAGCCATCCTGCCCGTCGCCTCGGCGCGGAGTTGGGCAAGCTCTGCGCTGATACGCGCGTTGAAGCCGTGCGTCACCATGTCCATCGCAAGGTCGATGGCGTGGGCGAAGCCAAGAGCATCCGTCCCGCCATGGCTCTTGACGACGACGCCGTTAAGCCCGAGCAGCACCGCGCCGTTGTAGCGCCGCGGATCGAGCCACTCGCGCAGACGTTCGAGCGCGGGCCGGGCGAGGATGTAGCCGAGCTTCGCCGCGAGCGTCGAGGAGAACACCTGGCGCAGCAGGTCGCGCACGAGCTTGAGCGTGCCCTCGCCCGTCTTGAGCGCGACGTTGCCGGTGAACCCGTCGGTCACCACCACGTCGACCGTTCCGCCGGCGATGTCATGGCCCTCGATGAAGCCGTGGAACAGCGGCGAGACATGCGAGGCCCTCAGCACCTCGGCCGCCTGGCGCACCCGCTCATCGCCCTTCAGCTCCTCAGCGCCGACGTTGAGGAGCCCGATCGAGGGCGAGCGAAGCCCGAGCACGATGCGCGCGAACACCTCGCCCATCACCGCGAACTCGACGAGGTTGCGCGCGTCGCATTGCACGTTGGCGCCGAGGTCGAGCATCACGAAGTCGCCGCGTGCCGAAGGCCCGATCCCGGCCATGGCCGGGCGGTCGATGCCGGGCAGGGTCTTCAGCACCACCTTCGCAAGCGCCATCAGCGCACCGGTGTTGCCGGCGCTGACCACGCCATCGACCTCGCCGGCGGCAACCGCGTCGATCGCCACCCGCATCGAGGAGTTGCGCAAGCGGAGCGCTGCCGTCGGCTTCATGTCGTTCGGCACGACCTCCGCCGCGTGGCGGAGGGTGCAGGCTGCGGCAAGGGCGGGGCGCCGGGCGAGCAGGGGTGCGACAACGCGCTCATCCCCCACCACGAGGAATCGCGTTCCCGGGTGACGCTCCAGAGCGACGGCAAGACCGTCGATCACAATGCCGGGAGCCTTGTCTCCCCCCATCGCGTCCACGACGAGGGGAAAGCCGGCGGTGGTCACGCCTCGTCCTCGCATTCGAGCCTCGGCCGGTACGCACCCCGTCGGCTCGGTGCGGCCCTGCGCACGGCGCTCACGCGCGTCAGATGCGGACGACTCGCTTCAGCGTGTCACCCGCCTCGGCGACCTCACGGCCGTCATAGTAGCCGCAGGAGCCGCAGATGTGGTGCGGGCGCTTGAGTTCGCCGCAATTCGGGCACTCGACATGGGCCTCGGTACGCAAGGCTTCATGCGACCGGCGCATGTTGCGCCGCGAGGGGGACGTTTTCCGCTTGGGAACCGCCATGGGAGGTCAGCCTTGCTCTGTCACGAAAGGGAAACTGGCGAGCGCGAGTGACTATCAGAGGCCCCGCGGCAGGTAAAGTTACATATCCCACAAGCCGTTCCCGGGCCGCGCGCATGGCTCAGTGCCGCGTCTCAGCCTCAGGCGGCAGGGCCGCTCCGGGTGCGCGCGGCCAGGGCTCGAGCGCGAGCGCCACGGTCTGCGCCACCGCCTCGCCGAGGTCGATCGTGCTCCCCTCGTAGGGCTCCTCGTCCTCGCTGCTGGCATCGAGCGCCACCGGGCCCGCCCTCGCGCCGGCGCCAACTTCGGGCAGGAAGCGGATCGCGAAGCGTTCGTCGATCTCCTCGACGAGCGGGGTGAGGCTCACCACGCAGAGCCGACCGAGCCGGGCCTGAACTCGGCCTCTGACAAGCACAACCCCCCGTCCCTTCGGCACGACGGAAAGTTCAGCCTCGAGGCTCTCGACCGCCTCGACGCCGAGGCGGCGGGCCAGCGCCTCACGCTCGGGCGCCGTCGCCGCGAGCCTGTGCGTCTCTCCGCCCGGGTCGAGCGCAGCGACGGTCACGGTGCGCGAGAACTCGGGCGCCTCCGCCATCAGTCGGACAGGGCCTCAGCCGCGCCGAGCAGAGACGCCCTGCCGGCGGCAAGCGCAGCAAACTCCTGCCGCGCGAGATGGGCGCGCTGCCGGCGCACCGCCACAGCGAGGCGCTCCGCCCCCTCAGGCACCGTATCGCTGCGCCAGACGTTGCGGGCGAGCGCCTCGGCGAGGGCCTGCGGCTCAGGGCTCTCCACCGCGGCGGCATAGACACGCGCGCGGCCGTTGAACGCCTCCCACATCACCTTCACCTTCTTGCCGACGGAGAGATCCCCCACCCCCATCTCGCGCAGGTTCTGATCCATGTCGGCGAACATCGCGTCGAACACGGCCTGGGCCAGCGCCGGGCCGCGCGGATCCGGGTCGGACCGCGCCCGGTCGACCAGCAGGAAGGCGAAGAGGGCGATCATGTCGAACCGCCCATCGAGCGTGTCGGGAACATCGAGCGACGTGAACCAGAGCGGGTCGCGGGCAGTGGCGACGGCGGTGGCGTAGAGCGCGAAGCCCTCGCGCTCGAAGCGGCGGCGTCGGAACAGGGCGGCGATCGGCATGCGGTGTCCATCCTCCTGGCGTGCGCGGGCGTTGACAACGGCGCCGCCGCTCTGGCAGCCACAGATGGCGCAGGCGTCGCCGGCGTCAACGCCGCCCGTCTTGGAGGGACCATGCCTGGAGGGACCATGCGCCGAGCCTCATCCGCACGCCGCCTCGCCGCCCCGCTGCTTGCGGCCGCCCTGCTCGCCGGCTGCGGCATCGCCGACGCGACGCGCGACCCGCGCGGCCACCGTGTCGACCGCGAGCTCCTCGGCGAGATCGTCCCCGGCGTGCAGACACGCGGCGACATCGCCGCGCTCCTCGGCTCTCCCACCTCGACCGCGATCTTCGGCGGCGAGACCTGGTACTACATTGGCGGCATGACGCGGAACCGCGTCGGGCGGACCGACCTTCTGATCGAGCAGGAGGTGGTCGCCGTCCATTTCGACCGCGCCGGCGTGGTCGAGCGTGTCGAGGTGGTCGAGATGGATCAGGCGCGGCCGGTGGAGCCCGTCGCGCGCGTGACGCCGACGCCGGGCAACGACGTGAGCTTCATCGGCATGATCCTCGGCAATATCGGCCGGTTCACGCCCGGTGGCCGCGACCAGATGGCGCCTGGGCCGAACTGAGCAGGCCCCGAACTGAGCAGGCCCCGAACTGAGCAGGCCCAAGCCGAGCCCGCCCGGTCGGAGCCGAAGCCTGCCTCAGCCGAGGAGCTTCGCCAGGATCGCGAGCAGGAGGATCGCGACGATGTTGATAATCTTGATCATCGGGTTCACCGCTGGGCCTGCCGTGTCCTTGTAGGGGTCGCCCACCGTATCGCCGGTCACGGCCGCCTTGTGCGCGTCAGAGCCCTTGCCGCCGTGCAGCCCCGTCTCGATCAGCTTCTTGGCGTTGTCCCACGCGCCGCCGCCGGCCGTCATCGAGATCGCGACGAAGAGGCCCGTCACGATCGTGCCGAGCAGCATCGCGCCAAGGGCCGCGAAGGCCGCCGCCTTGCCGGCGATGATCGCGATCACCACCCACAGCACCACCGGCGCCAGCACCGGCAGCATCGACGGGATGACCATCTCCTTGATCGCGGCCCGCGTCAGCATGTCCACGGCCCGGCCGTAATCCGGCTTGGCCGTGCCTTCCATGATCCCCGGGATCTCGCGGAACTGGCGGCGGACCTCGACCACCACGCTGCCCGCCGCACGGCCGACCGCCGTCATCCCCATCGCGCCGAAGAGATAGGGCAGCATGCCCCCCATGAAAAGGCCGATGACGACATAGGGGTCGGCCAGGCTGAACGCCACCTCGACGGTCGGGAAGTAGTGCTTGAGGTCCTCGATGTAGGCGGCGAACAGAACGACCGCCGCAAGCCCCGCCGAGCCGATCGCGTAGCCCTTCGTCACCGCCTTCGTCGTGTTGCCGACCGCGTCGAGAGCGTCGGTCGTCACACGCACCTCCTTGGGCAGTTCCGCCATCTCGGCGATGCCGCCGGCATTGTCGGTCACCGGCCCGTAGGCGTCGAGCGCGACCACGATTCCGGCGAGCGCGAGCATGGTCGTGGCCGAGATCGCGACGCCGTAGACGCCCGCCATCAGGAAGGCGATGAGGATGCCGGCGCAGATGATGACGACGGGTGCTGCCGTCGCCTCCATGCTCATCGCGAGCCCCTGGATCACGTTCGTGCCGTGGCCCGTGGTCGAGGCATCGGCGATCGACTTCACGGGGCGATAGGCGGTTGCGGTGTAATATTCCGTCACCCACACGATCGCTGCGGTCACGCCAAGGCCAACGAGCGCGCAGATCCAGAGCGCGAAGCCGGAGAACGGGGCGCCAGCGCTGCGCCCGAGCCCGACATAGGACAGCATGACGAGGAAGATCAGCGCGGCCGAGATCGCGCCGGTGGCGATCAGCCCCTTGTAGAGCGCCTTCATGATCCCGCCAGAGGAATCGAGCCTGACGAAGAACGTGCCGGCGACGGATGCCGCGATGCAGACGGCGCCGATCAGCAGCGGCAGCGTCATCAGCGTTGCCGCCGTCGCGCCGGTGAAGAAGATCGCACCCAAGAGCATGGTCGCGACGATCGTCACCGCATAGGTCTCGAACAGGTCGGCCGCCATGCCGGCGCAGTCGCCCACGTTGTCGCCCACGTTGTCGGCGATCACGGCGGGGTTGCGCGGGTCGTCCTCGGGGATGCCGGCCTCGACCTTGCCGACGAGGTCGGCGCCGACATCAGCGCCCTTGGTGAAGATGCCGCCGCCTAGGCGGGCGAAGATCGAGATCAGACTCGCGCCGAAGGAGAGTGCCACCAGCGCCTCGAGCACCGTCCGTTCAGGCACGCCAGCGCCGCGCAGCCAGGCCCAGTAGCCGGCCACACCGAGGATGCCGAGGCCGACGACCAAGAGCCCGGTGATCGCGCCCGCCTTGAAGCTCACATCAAGCGCAGCGGTGAGCCCCTCGCGCGCGGCTTCCGCCGTGCGCACATTGGCCCTGACCGACACGTTCATGCCGATATAGCCGGCGACCCCCGAGAGCACGGCGCCGATCACGAACCCGATCGCCGACCAGGTGGAGAGCAGGAGCGCGAGCAGCACCGTCACCACCACGCCGACGATGGCGATCGTCGTGTACTGGCGGTTCAGATAGGCCTGCGCCCCCTGCTGCACGGCCGCGGCGATGTCCTGCATGCGCGCGCTGCCGGCTGGCTTGGCGAGCACCTCGCGCGCCGTCCAGGCGCCGTAGCCGACGGCGAGCAGGCCGCAGAGGATGACGAAGGCGAGGCTCATGGGAGGTCCCGTCCGGTAAGGTGTCGTACGTTGGGGGCCGGGGAGGCCCGGGGAGTGGTCGCCTGCGACCCGCGTGAACCGTCCCGACCCGACTCACGCCTTCGCGAGGCGCGGCCCCTATGCCAGACAAGCTGAGCCCGCGCAATGTCAGCCCGGAATGACCGCGCCGCGTCGCCGCGCCCCCCAGGCAAGGGCAGCGAGTGCCACGGCGATGGGCGGCAGGATGGCGATGTTGAGCACTGCCCAGCCGGCAAGGTGGTGGATCACGCCAGCGCCGACCGCCGTGAGCGTGACTGTGCCGAAGACGATCGTATCGTTCGCGGCCTGGGCGCGCACCCTCTCCTCGGGCGCCACGGCGGTCGTGAGCATCGTCGTCGCGCCGACGAACATGAAGTTCCACCCGACCCCGAGCAGAACCAGGGCGACGAGGAAATGCCCGAAGCTCGAACCTGCGAGCGCGATGACGGCGCAGCCTGCCGTCAGCACCGCTCCGGTCGTGATCACGCGCCCGACCCCGAAGCGGGCGATGATATGGCCGGTGACGAAGGAGGGGGCGAACATCGCCGCTGCGTGCCACTGGATGATGGTCGCGCTGTCGTTCACCGCGAAGCCGCAGAGCATCATCTCGAGCGGCGTCGCTGCCATGATCAGGTTCATCGTGTCCCAGGCGACGACGCCAGAGACGATCGCGACCAGGACGGGCGGTCGGCGCAGGATCGCGCCGAGCCGTGCGGGCGCCGCCGGGCGGGGCGGCGTCGGTGGAAGGCGGGTGAGGGCAAGCAGAAGCGTGATCGCGGCCGGGATCAGCGCGAAGGCGGCATAGGTCCCGGCGAACAGCACCGGGGCGAACCAGTCCTTGGTCCACTTCACGACTTCCGGGCCGGCGACCGCGCCGACGACGCCGCCGGCCATGACGAGGCTGATCGCTTTCGGCCGCCACGCGACGGTCGCTGCCTCGGCGGCGGCGAAGCGGTAGTGCATGGCGATGCCGAAGGCGAGCCCGCCGAAGACGGTGGAGACGAGGTAGAGGCTGAACTCCGCCCGCCACAGCGCGAGCACCGCGACCGCGGCGGAGAGGAAATGGCACAGCGCGCCGGCGGTGAAGCCCGCGCGCCGGCCATAGCGGGTGAAGAGGAACGCGGCCGGGGCGGAGGCGCACATCGAGGCCGCCATCTGCACCGACATCGGCAAGGTCGCGAGCGCCTTCACCTCGGCGAGCGAGTGGCCGATCAGAGCCGCCATCGCCACCTGACCGCTCATCGCCGCCTGGTTGAGGGACTGGCAGAGGAACAGCAGCGTGACGTTGCGCCGCTGATGCGGGGCAGCGCTCACGCAGCCGCCCTCCCGCTCACGCGCTGCCAGGCTGCGACGAAGCGCCCCGGCAGGCGGCGCAGGTCGCCGGTGAGAACAGCGCCGAACCTCTCGGCGCATCCTTGCCCGGCGGCAGGCCCGCGCGCTGGCGCAGCAGCGCGATGGCGGGATCGTGCAGCGCCGCCTCGCCAAGATGGCCGAACGCGAAGGCACAGAGGAGCCGGCCGCAGTCGTTGCACTCGACCAGGCACGCCAGCGCATAGCCCGCGCTGCCGACCAGCGCCGCCGAGGGCAGTTCCCAAGGGCAGTTCCCAGGCGGGGCACCAGTGCAGGCGCCGGCGCTCGGGATGGTTCCAGCGCACCAGACCGCCGGCGAGGCCGGCCACGGCGCCGACCGCGCGTTCGAGGGCGATCCAGAGGCTCGGGTTGTTCCGGGGCATGGCGCGCTCCTATCGCTGGCAGGGCACGCGCCGGACGGTGCCGCTGGCGTCGCGCTCGGCAAAGGTGACGCTGAGCAGCCCGGCACCAATGGCGAAGCTGTCGCCCGCGGCGAGTGATGGCAGGGAGGCGATGGCGACGGAGAGGATGTCGGTCGCCGCGACTAGCGGCTTCCAAGTCGGTCCGCGACGCAGGCATTGGCAGCCGCGGTGGGGTGGCATGTCGGAAAACTTTACACTTGCCCGTGAAAGGCGCGCGGGGCGGGGCCCACTGTGTTGATTCCCCACCGTTCGCCATCGCGGCACGGAGATTGCAAGTTGACGTGTCCAATGCAACAACAAACGGGAGCGCGGAGCCATGATCTGCCGTCTGCCTCTTCTCCTTTTCGCCGTCCTGGTCGGACCCTGGCTCGGCGCCGCGCCGCTGCGCGCCGCGCCGGTGGATGTGATCGCGACCCTCCGCGTGGACGCGGTCAGCACCGGCAACCCCTTCGGCATCAGCGGCCTGCCCGCCGGCCCCTTCACCGCCACGCTCTCCTTCGCCGGCCCGCTGCCCGCTTCCGCCAACCTGACCACGCTCGCCGATGTGACGGCGGCGGGCCTGAGCGGCTTTTCGCTCACCATCGGCAACACCAGCTTCGGGATCAGCGGCTTGTTCGCCGCCTCCCTGCAGACGGATGCCGCGGGACTCGCGACCGGGTTAAGCGTGGTGGGCTTCTCGGGCGTCCGGTTCTTCGAGCTCAGCCGGCCGTCAAGCGCCTTGAACCTTGAATGGTTTGCCGCGCAGACAGAGTGCGGCTTCGACGTCTTCGCCGACCCGTTGCAGGTTTCGGGACGTTGCGTCGCGGGCGGGACGGGCAGTGTCTCCCTTTCGCAGGTTTCCCGCGAGCCTGCCGCCGTGCCGGCGCCGGGGGCGCTGGCCCTGTTCGGGCCCGCGCTGGTCTTGCTCGCCGTCGCCGCGCGCCGCCGGGTGTAGGGCGCGCAGCCTGGGCGGGCGCGGCCACCGCGCCGCCTGCCGGTCATGACAGGAATTCCGTGCCTCACGCGTCAATGCCCTGAGAAGCGCATGGCTTTTGCACAGCCTCGCACTGCTGTTGCGCCGGAAGCGGGCGGTGCGCTGAAGTGCGGAAGGGCGGAGGAGCCGGTTCATCCGCCCTCACGCGACGTGGCTCCACCCGCCCCGGGCGAGCGGCAGGACCGTGCCGTCGGCCAGGCGCACCGCCACGCCCGACCCGGAAGCGAACCCGCCGATGCGCGTCACGGCGATGCCGGCGCTGGCCGCCGCCGCCCGCACCGCAGCCTCTGCCTCGGGCGGTGCGGCGAAGACGAGTTCGTAGTCGTCGCCGCCGGCGAGGCAGCGTTCGCGAAGCCTCGGGTCCGCCGCAAGCGCCGCCCCTGCCGCAGCTGAGAGCGGGATCGACTCCGCCCAGATCGTGGCGGCGAGGCCGGCCCCGCGCGCGAGATGGCCGGCGTCCTGAACCAGCCCGTCGGAGACGTCCATGCAGGCGGTGGCGATCCCGGCGAGGGCCGCGCCAAGCGCGAGCCGGGGCTCGGGAAGGCGGTAGCGGAGCGCGAGCGCGGCGCGGTCGGCGGCGTCGAGGTGTTCGAGACGCCCCGTCAAAGCGTCGAGCCCGAGCGCTCCGTCGCCAATCGTGCCGGAGACCCAGAGCGCATCGCCCGCGCGCGCGCCGTTGCGTCGGAGCGCGCGGCCGGGCACGACGGCGCCGATGATGGTGAGCGAAAGCGTCACCGGCCCCGCGGTCGAGACCGTGTCGCCGCCGTAGAGCACGCAGCCAAAGCGCGCCTGGTCCTCGGCGAGCCCCGCCGCGAAGGCCTCGAGCCAGGCTTCGTCGATGCCTGGGCCAAGCGCCGTCGTCATCAGATAGCCGAGCGGTGCGGCGCCCATCGCGGCGAGGTCGGAGAGGTTCACGCGCAGGAGTTTGCGCCCGATCGTCTCCGGCGGATCGTCGGGCAGGAAGTGCACGCCCGCGACCATCGCATCCGCCGCGAGCACCAGCGTTCGGCCCTGCGGCGGGTCGAGCAGGGCAGCGTCGTCGGCCAGAGCCAGAGCGCCGGGGGCTTGGGCAAGCGGGCGGAAATGGCGCGCGATCAGGCGGAACTCGCCGGGAAGCCCAGCCTCGTCGGCCGCCGCCGTCACCCGCGCGCGTCCGCCACGTCGGCGAACTCGGCCGCGCGCAGCGTGCGCGCGATCCGGTCAAGCACGCCGTTGGCGAAGCGCGGCTCCTCGCCCGCGAAGAAGCCGTGCGCGACGTCCATGTACTCGTTGATCACAGCGCGCGCGGGCGGGCCCTTGGCGTCGAGGAGCTCGGCCGAGGCCGCGCGCAGGAGAGCGCGCAGCACCGGGTCGAGCCGGGGGAGCGGCCAGTCCTCGGCGAGGGCTGCGGCGATGACGCGGTCAAGCGTCTCGGCATTGGCCGCCCAGCCGCGCAGGATTCGCGCAAGCAGCGGCACGTCAGCCCCGGGCGCTCCACCCTCGTCGAGCGGGCCGGCAGCGAGCGGCGCTCCCTCCTGACCGCCGACGCGATGGCGCACGAACTCCTCGAGCACCGCCTCGGCGGGAGCGCCGACGTGCTCGGCCTGGTAGAGCGCCTGCACGGCAGCGAGCCGCGCCGCCGTGCGCGGCCGGCCGGGCTGCGCGCTGCGGCCGCGCGATCTGAGCCGACGCGTTGGCCTCGCTGCAGCGTCGCTCATGCGCCCACCCCCCAGCGCCGCGCGAGCGCGATCTGCGCGAGCACCGCCGCCGCCGCCTCAGCGCCCTTGTTCAGCTCGTCGTCGGCAGCGCGCGCCTCGGCCTGCGCCTCGTCATGCACCGTCAGGACGCCGAAGGCGACCGGAACGCCATACTGCACCGAGAGGTCCATCAGCCCCCGCGCCGTCTCCCGGCAGATATGGTCGTAGTGGTCGGTCTCGCCGCGCACGACGCAGCCGAGCGCGATGAACCCGTCCCAGCGCGGCCCTCCGGCCTTCGCCATGGCCCGGAGCGCGAGCCGCACCGCGCCCGGCAGCTCAAAGGCACCGGCGACCTGCACCACCTCGTGCGTCGCGCCCGCTGCATCGAGCACGCGCAGCGCGCCTCTGCGCTGCCCCGCCGCGATGGCGCGGTAGTAGGGCGCTTCGATGATGAGGACATGCGGCGCACCCGTCACGGCGCGCCACCGTGGATCGCTCCTGGGATCGGCCGATGCGCGACGACCGAAAGCCCATAGCCCTCGAGGCCGACGATGGTGCGCGGGTGGTTGGTGAGCAGCACCATCTCGCGCACGCCGAGATCGAGCAGGATCTGCGCCCCGACCCCATAGTCGCGCAAGGCGGGCGGAGCGCCCTCGTTGCGCCGCATCACGCGCTCCGACAGAGCCGTCGCGCGCGGCTCGCGGATCAGCACGACGACGCCCCTGCCCGCCTCGCCGATCATGCGCATGGCGCTTGAGAGGTCGCTGCCCCCGCCAAGACCCGTCCGATCGCCGAGCACGTCGGCGAGAACGTTGAGCGCATGCATGCGCACCGGCACCGGCCCGCCCGAGGCGATGTCGCCTTTGATCAGGGCAACGTGCTCGGCATACTCGACCGTGTTGGCATAGACGATCATCCGGAACGTTCCGCCGTGCGCGCTCTCGATCGTGGTCTCGGCAACGCGGGTGACGAGCCGTTCGGTACGGCGGCGATAGGCGATCAGGTCGGCGATGGTGCCGAGCTTGAGGCCGTGACGCTGCGCGAAGGCGACGAGGTCGGGCAGGCGCGCCATCGTGCCGTCGTCGTTCATCACCTCGCAGATCACGCCCGCCGGGTTGAGCCCGGCCAGCCGGGCGATGTCGACCGCCGCCTCGGTATGCCCGGCGCGGACGAGCGTCCCGCCCTCACGCGCCATCAGCGGGAAGACGTGGCCCGGGGTGACGATGTCGGCCGGGCCCTTCGCCGGGTCGATGGCGACGGCGACCGTGCGCGCCCGGTCGGCAGCGGAGATGCCGGTGGTCACGCCCTCGCGCGCCTCGATCGAGACAGTGAAGGCGGTCTGATGGCGGGTGCCGTTGGCGCGCGCCATCAGCGGCAGGCCGAGCGCCTCGACGCGTTCCTTCGTCAGGGCAAGGCAGATCAGGCCGCGCGCATGCTTGGCCATGAAGTTGATCGCCTCGGCATCGGCGAACTCCGCGGCGATGACGACGTCGCCCTCGTTCTCCCGGTCCTCGTCATCGACGAGGATGACCATGCGCCCGCGCCGCGCCTCGGCGAGGATCTCCTCGGTCGGGGAGAGGAAGTCGCCGAGCGCGACCGCAAGCGGCCCAGGTGCTCTGAGGTCAGGTGCTCTCATCGGACGGCGACCGCCTGGCCGGAGCCGAGGAGTCGCGCGACGTAGCGGGCCAGCATGTCCACCTCGATGTTGACGGGATCGCCCGGACGGAGCGTGCCGAAGCCCGTCACCGCCGCAGTGTGCGGGATGATGTTGACCCCGAACCCATCCGCGTCAACGTCGTTGACGGTGAGGCTGACCCCATCGACCGCGATGCTGCCCTTCGCGGCGATGAAGGGCATGAGCGCGGGGGGCGGGCGAAAGCGCCAGCGCACCGACCCGCCCTCGGGCACCGCGGATGCGGCGACGCCCACACCGTCGACATGGCCAGAGACGAGATGGCCGCCGAGCTCGTCCCCGACCTTGAGCGCGCGTTCGAGGTTCACGCGCGTGCCCGGCCGCCAGCGCCCGAGCGTCGTCTTCGCGAGCGTCTCAGCCGAGGCAGTAAAGGCGAGCCAGCCCTCGCCCGACTCGACGACCGTGAGGCAGCAGCCCGAGCAGGCGACCGAGGCGCCGACTGCGATCGTGGCGGTGTTCCAGGCGGTGGCGATCTCGAGGCGGAGATCGGTGCCGGCGCCGGCAGGCACGACGGCGCGCACGGTGCCGAGATCGGTGACGAGGCCGGTGAACATCTGCCCAACTCCCCAGCGCTCCGCCCTCAGGCGCGTTCCAGCATGATCAGGAGGTCATCGCCCGCCGCCTCTGCCGCAAGTCGGCGGAAGCGCGGCATGGCGGCAAGGCCGGAAAGCCCGAGACCGCCCACGGCCGCAACACCATCCGCGCCCAGGACCGCCGGGGCTGCGAACCAGGCGAGACGATCAACGAGCCCCGCACCGAGAAGCGCCGCTGCGAGCACCCCGCCGCCCTCGACCAGCAGCCGGGTGATGCCGCGGCTGCCGAGCGCGCGCAAGCCCTCGGCAAGGTCGGGCTGGCCCGTGCGCGGGTCGGCCGCGACCTCGATCACGGTGCAGCCTGCCTCGGCAAGGGCGCCGATCCGGGCGCGGTCGTTGCCCGGCCGGGTCAACACCCAGGTGGGGGTCGCGCGCGCCGTGGCGACCAGGACGGAAGTGAGCGGCAGGCGAAGCCTGCCATCGGCGACGATGCGAACCGGTCCTGGCCGGGTCTCGGGCACCATGCCGGGGAGACGCACCGTGAGCGCCGGGTCGTCGGCCTCGGCCGTGGCTGCGCCGACCAGCACGGCATCATGCTGGGCGCGCAGGAGCTGAGCCCTCTCCCGTGCCCGTGCGCCGGTAACCCAGCGACTCTCGCCGGAGGCGGCGGCGATCCGCCCGTCGAGGGTGGCGGCGAGCTTCAGTGTCACGAGCGGGCGGCCGGCGACGATCCGGGAGACGAAGCCGGCATTGAGGAACAGCGCCTCCTGCTCGGCCACGCCCTCCGTGACGGCGATTCCCGCCGCCTCGAGCCGCCTGATCCCCTCGCCATTGACCCTCGGGTCCGGGTCGCGCAGAGCGATCACGGCGCGGGCAAGGCCAGCCTCGATCATCGCATCGGTGCAGGGCGGCGTCCGCCCCCAGTGGCAGCACGGTTCGAGCGTGACATAGGCCGTCGCTCCCTGTGCCGCCGCACCGGCGCGGGCGAGCGCCTCTGTCTCGGCATGCGGGCGGCCGCCCGGCTGCGTCCAGCCTCGGCCGACCGCCACGCCGTCGCGGACGATCACGCAGCCGACGGCAGGGTTGGGCCAGACAGTGCCCAGGCCACGGCGGGCGAGCGCCAGCGCCGCCCGCATCCAGGCGAGGTCGCCTTCCCCGCTTGTCACGGGCACCTAGCCCTTGCCGCGGACGCGCTCGCCGAGCGTCTCGACGAAGGTCTCGAAGTCCTTGGCCTCGCGGAAGTTCCGATACACCGAGGCAAAGCGCACATAGCCGACGGGATCGACGTCGCGCAGCGTGTCCATCACCATCTCGCCGATCGCCTTGGACGGGATTTCGCTCTCGCCCGAGCTCTCAAGCTGGCGCTGCACGCCATTGACGATCCGCTCGATCCTCTCCTCGTCGATCGGGCGCTTGCGCAGCGCGATCCGGATCGAGCGGGCGAGCTTCTCGCGGTCGAAGGGCACGCGCCGCCCGTCGGACTTCACCACCGTGAGTTCGCGAAGCTGCACCCGTTCGACGGTGGTGAAGCGCTGCCCGCATGCTGGGCAGAAGCGACGGCGGCGGATCGCGCTGCCGTCCTCGGTCGGGCGGCTGTCCTTCACCTGGGTGTCGTCGTGGCCGCAGAACGGGCAGCGCATGGCGGGGCGGCGCTCTCCGCGCTCAGTCGCGGTAGATCGGAAAGCGCGCGCAGAGCGCCTTGACCCGCTCTGCCACCGCCGCCTCGACCGCGGCGTTGTCGCCGTCGTTGCTCGTCGCGAGACCGTCGAGCACCGCGCCGATCATGCGGCCCACCGCCCGGAATTCGGCCACACCGAAGCCGCGCGTCGTCGCTGCCGGGGAGCCGAGGCGGATGCCGGAGGTCACCATCGGCTTTTGAGGATCGAATGGGATCGCGTTCTTGTTGCAGGTGATGTGGGCGCGCTCGAGCGAGGCCTCGGCGGCCTTGCCGGTGAGGTTCTTCGGCCGGAGATCAACGAGCATCAGATGGCAGTCCGTCCCGCCCGTGACCACGCCGAAGCCCTGGGCGAGGAGCTCCTCGGCCAGCGCCTGGGCGTTCTCGACCACCTGCTTCGCATAGGCGCGGAAGGCCGGGGTGAGCGCCTCGCCGAAGGCCACCGCCTTGGCGGCGATGACATGCATCAGCGGCCCGCCCTGGAGGCCCGGGAAGACGGCGGAATTGATCTTCTTCCCCAAGGCCTCGTCGGTGGCGAGGATCATCCCGCCGCGTGGCCCGCGCAGCGTCTTGTGAGTCGTGGTGGTGACGACATGCGCATGCGGTATCGGGGACGGATAGACGCCGGCGGCGACCAGCCCCGCGTAATGCGCCATGTCCACCAGGAGATAGGCGCCGACCTCGTCGGCGATGCGGCGGAATGCCGCAAAATCAAGCGCGCGTGGGATGGCGCTTCCACCGGCGATGATCATCCGCGGCCGGTGCTCGCGCGCGAGCGCTGCCACCTGGTCCATGTCGACGAGGCTGTCCTCGCGGCGCACGCCGTAGGTCACGGGGCGGAACCACTTGCCGGAGAGGTTGACCGGGGCGCCATGCGTCAGGTGACCGCCCGCGGCAAGGTCCATGCCGAGGATCGTGTCGCCCGGGTTCAGGAGGGCGAGGAACACCGCCTGGTTGGCTTGCGCCCCCGAGTGCGGCTGGACATTGGCGAAGCTGCAGCCGAACAGCCGGCAGGCGCGCTCAATCGCCAAGGCCTCGGCGCGGTCCACCTCAGCGCAGCCGCCGTAGTAGCGCCGGCCCGGATAGCCCTCGGCGTATTTGTTGGTCATCACCGAGCCCTGCGCCTCGAGCACCGCGCGGGAGACGATGTTCTCGGATGCGATCAGCTCGATTCCGTCCTGCTCGCGCACGAGTTCGCCCGCGATCGCTGCGGCGATCTCGGGGTCGGTCTCGGCGAGCGGGGCGTTGAAGAAGCGGTCGAGCGCGCGGGTGGGCGTTTCGACGTTCATCGTGCCGTCTCCGGTTCCTGGGAAAGCTTGGCGACGCGGCGGGCATGCCGGCCGCCCTCGAAGGGCGTGTCGAGGAAGGCAGCGAGCGCATCGAGCGCGGGTTCGAGCCCGGTCATCCGCGCGCCGATCGCCATCACGTTGGCGTCGTTGTGGGCGCGGGTGAGGCGAGCCCCGGTCGCGTCATGCACCAGAGCGCAGCGTATCGCCGGGTGGCGGTTGGCGGCGATCGACATGCCGATGCCGGTACCGCAGACGAGCACGCCGAAGCGCGCGCGCCCGGATGCGACCTCGGCCACGACCTTGGCGGCGAAATCCGGATAGTCGACGCTCTCTGGCCCGTGCGTTCCGAGGTCATGCACCGCGTGGCCCATCCCGCGCGCGGCCGCGGCGAGCGCATCCTTCAGCGCGAGGCCGGCATGATCTGCCCCGAAGGCGATGCTGTGATGCACGTCCCTGTCCGCTGGCCTGCCGGTTCTTCGGCGCGGGAGAGCAATACCACGGGCTGGGGCGGCGGCGGAAGGATGCCCCAAGGGCTTGGCAGGCTTGTCGAGGAAGCACCGCTCCAGAAAAGCACGATAAAACTGGTTGTATGGTTCTGTTGGCTCTGCCAGGATGGCAGCATGGAGATCGACGAAGCCGCTGCCGTTCTTGCCCAACTCGGCAACCCGGCGCGGCTCGCGATCCTGCGCAGCCTCGTCCGCGCCGGGCCTGAGGGGCTCTCCGTCGGCGAGGTCGGCGCGCGGGTCGGCCTTGCCCCATCCACCCTCGCCTTCCACCTCCGCGGCCTTGTCGCCGCAGGAATCGTCCGCCAGGAGAAGCAGGGGCGCATGGTGCTGTGCCGGCCGTGCTTCACGGTCCTCGACGAGGTCACTGGCTTCCTGCGCGCGGAATGCTGCGCTGACCGGGTCCGCTCCGCCCCGCATCGGGCGATGTCCGAAGGAAACGCCGCATGACCACTGGCGCCGATCCGCTCGCAGCGCCCTTGCCTGCGCCGGCGGAGGCGCCATCGCGCGCCTCGTTCCGTACCCGTGCCGTCGCGGCCGCAAAACGGTCGGACAAGGTGCTCGTCGCGATCGCTGCCGTGCTCGCCGCACTCGCCGTCGCGGCGCCGGCGCAGCTCGGGCCGAGCCTCGGCTTCACGCTCGACGCGCTGGCACGGATCGCGCCGTGGCTGATCGCTTCGGTGCTCGTCGCCGCAGTGGCGAAGGCGACGGGGGTCGACGCCCAGGTCGCGCGCGTTCTCGCCGGGCGCGAAGGGCCTGCGATCGTGGCCGCCGCCCTGTTCGGCGCCTTCTCCCCCTTCTGCTCCTGCGGCGTCATCCCGCTCATCGCGGGGCTGCTCGGCGCCGGCGTTCCGCTCGCGCCCGTGATGGCGTTCTGGCTCGCCTCGCCGCTGATGGACCCGAGCCAGTTCGCGCTGCTCGCCGGCGCGATCGGGCTGCCGTTCGCGCTGGCCAAGGCCACCGCGGCGGTCGGCATCGGCCTGCTCGGCGGGTTCGGCACGATGGCGCTGGCCCACGCGGGCGCCTTTGCCGCGCCGCTGCGCGCGGACGCACCAAGGCTCAGCTGCTGCGCGAAGAAGCGCGCGCTCTCGCCGCCGCCGCCCGTCTGGGCGTTCTGGCGCGAGACGGAGCGGGCGCAGCGCTTCGTCGTCACTGCCGGCGAGAGCCTGTGGTTCCTCGCCCGCCTGCTTGCGCTCGCCTTCCTGCTCGAGAGCCTGATGGTGGCATGGGTGCCGGGACAGACGATCGCTGCGGCGCTTGGGTCGGAGAACGGCTTCGCCATCCCGCTTGCGGTGCTGGTCGGCGTGCCGGCCTACCTCAACGGCTTCGCGGCCATCCCGCTCGTCTCTGGCCTGATCGAGCTCGGGATGAGCCCGGCGGTCGGGCTCGCCTTCATGCTCGCTGGCGGGGTCACGAGCCTGCCTGCCGCGCTCGCGGTCTGGGCGCTCGTCCGCCCGCCGGTGTTCGGCGCCTATCTCGGTTTCGCCGCCGCCGGAGCGCTCGCCGCGGCCTACGCCTTCGCGCTCGCGCTCTGAGCGGCGAGAAGCCGGGCGAGCTTCGACGCGGCGAGCCGCTCGAGCTGAGCGGGCGACTCGGCAGGGCCGGTCGCGACCGCCTCGAGCCCGGTCGCGGGATCGATCGCCGCCACCCTGAGCCAGGCGCCGAGCCGCCGGTGCTCGAAGATCACCTCCGCCTCCGCCGGGCCATGGTGAGGCGCACCAACGTGTGCCATCGTCCGCTCCGAACACCCGAAGAGGGAGACACGCCAATGTCGGACGGAAAGATGACCAATCCGGAAACGCCGAAGGTCGAGACCCTGGTGCTGCACGCCGGCTACCGGCGCGATCCGGCCACCAACTCGGTCGCCGTGCCGATCTACCAGACCACCTCCTACCAGTTCGACAGCACCGAGCACGCCGCGAACCTGTTCGCTCTCAAGGAGCTCGGCAACATCTACACGAGGATCATGAACCCGACGGTGGACGTGCTCGAGAAGCGCGTCGCCGCTCTGGAGGGGGGCGTCGCTGCCCTTGCCGTCGGCTCAGGCCAGGCGGCGACGACCTTCGCGGTGATGAACCTCTGCCAGGCCGGCGACAACATCGTCTCCTCGACCGACCTCTACGGCGGCACCTGGAACCTCTTCGCCAATACGCTCAAGCAGTTCGGCGTCGAGGTCCGCTTCGTCGACCCGGCCGACCCGCAAGCCTTCGCCCGCGCGACGGATGCGCGGACGCGCTGCTACTACGCCGAGACCCTGCCCAACCCGAAGCTCCAGGTGTTCCCGATCGCGGAGGTGGCAGAGATCGGGCGCCGCTTGGGCGTGCCGCTGATCATGGACAACACCGCGGCACCGGTGATCTGCCGGCCGCTGGCGCATGGTGCCGCGGTGGTGATGCACTCGACGACGAAGTTCATCGGCGGCCACGGCACGTCGATCGGCGGGATCATCGTCGATGGCGGGAATTTCGACTGGGCGGCGCACCCCGAGCGCTTCCCCTTGCTCACCACGCCCGACCCGTCCTACCACGGCGCCGTCTGGACGGAGGCGGTCAAGCCGCTCGGGCCGATCGCCTACATCATCCGCGCCCGCGTCGTGCTCCTGCGCGACC
>Ga0272446_1003479_pt1 | contig 19738 bp, 17 predicted proteins | sample YNPCB0061_FD_194587 | JGI IMG/M metagenome (GOLD analysis project Ga0272446, IMG submission 194587) | Hot spring microbial mat communities from Yellowstone National Park, WY, United States - YNP-CB-006-1 | ecosystem: Environmental > Aquatic > Thermal springs > Hot (42-90C) > Sediment | place...
CAACAATCGGTGCATGCATAAAGTGTATTCTTCCATCTTCAAGACGAATTGCAATTCCAGTGTGAGCAATATCCATTCCTTCAATATTTGTAGTGATCCCGATTAAATCACCACTTTGAATTTTATTTTCAACATCTTTAATCTTTTCTTGTGGAATAAAATAATATTCTCTTTCAGAAATTTCTTTTTCAATCTTTTTCATTTCATCAATAAACTTTGGATTCTCTTTTAATTGACGATAAGAATCAACATGTGTTGTCATGAAATTAATTTCTTTATGAATTTTTTCTCCGCCAATTTCTTTAGTGATATTTTTTCCAATTCCTCTTTTGTCAATATCATAAATCCAATCAGAAAAATAATGAAGACGGGAAGGATAATCTTTCAGTTTTCCATCACGATAGCGAAGGTTTTCAATTTCTTTCAAATAGTCTTCAAAAGTTGTTTTTCCACTTTTCACACATCTTGCAAGTGCAAAAGATGATTCCAAAAATGTGTAACAATCTAATCCTGATAAGTTTATTACAACACTTTCTTTTTCACCTTTTTCTAAAGTGTATGCAACATAATCTGTTCCTAAAAAACTTTTTCCTATCTCAATAATAATTTCATTGATAGGTTTGGAGGAAAGATTTTTTGAAACAGCTAATTCAAATTTTGAATTACAAATCTCAACATCTTTTTGAGTATAGATTTGCTGAGCAAATAAAGAACTGATTGATAAAAATAAAATTGCCAAAATTAAATTTAACTTTTTCAAAATGGTGACTCCTCGATTTGTTGTGGTTCAATTGCTTCAGGTAATACACGGAATCTTTCTAAGTTTTCAAAACGAGCATATTCTTTAATGAATTTCAATTTTACTTCGCCAATTGGTCCATTTCTTTGTTTACCTATAATTACTTCTGCAATGCCTTCAGTGCTTTCACCTTTCATATCATCACTTCCAGAGAATTGAGTAATACCGTAAACTTCCGGACGATTTAAAAATATCACAACGTCAGCATCTTGTTCAATTGATCCTGATTCACGAAGATCTGAAAGTTGCGGTCTTTTATCTGACCTTGATTCAACCTGTCTATTCAACTGAGATAATGCAATTACTGGAATATTTAATTCTTTTGCTAATGCTTTTAATGAACGAGAGATTGTTGAAATTTCTCTTTCACGGCTATCAAGATTGAAAGATGGATTAACTAATTGAAGATAATCTACAATCAGTAAACCAATTTTCTTTTCATTTTTTAATCTTCTTGCTTTTGCGCGTAATTCAAGAATTGAGATACCGGGTGTATCATCAATATAAATTGGAGCTTTCATTAATTTATGAATGATGCGAGAAACTTTTGCCCCATCTTCTGCTTTAAATTTTCCTGTCCTCAAACTGTGAGCGTTAATTCTTGATTCAGCAGAAATCAAACGAGTTACTAATTGATTAGTAGCCATTTCCAAACTAAAAACACCAATTGGAACATTATATTCCATTGCTGCATTTCTTGCTGCAGACATTGCGAATGCAGTGTTATGTGTAACTGTACAATCTTCTAATAAGAATAAATGATTTCCATCCAATACAAATCCATAGTAGTCATCTACTTTATCTTTCTCAACTTTAATTCCATTTACTTGCCAATCACGATTTGCAATCCACTTCTTTGCTTTCTTTCTTTTTATTCTTGTTGGAATTTCATCAACATTTCCATTAAACCTAACTCTCCAAACTGTTGATTCAAATCCACTTGAACTAATTTTTGCTTTTTTAGACTTCAATGAAGTTCTATAACCAAGCGTATCGCATAAAAATTTTATTTGGTTAGCTAGAATTTCGTATTTAGTAGTAATTTCAATCGTTCCTCCAAAATTATGATTAATAAATCCATCGCTATCAATTAGACCTGCTAATAATGATAAACGAGTTTTCTTATCATTAACCAAATAAATTTGTGGAATGTGCTTGTTGTTTAACAATCCAAGATTTCTCAGTTTAGCTTGGAGAGATGAATTTCTTGCAACTTGAGATTTACCATTTGTTATAATATAAGCTGGGCATTTTTCTTTATCTTTTAGAACTGTTACAGTTGCTCCAAGTTCTTTTGCATAACTATAAATATAGTCAACAACTTCTTTATCTTGTGTGTAAATTCTTGAACCATCGGATTTTCCATCACCAAGCCAAAGTCCAAGAAAATAAGGATCAATTGGAGTATTTTTATGTTTGAACTCAACTGATGTTTTATATCCTTTATAATTAGATTTCCACTTATCTGATTTGCTTAGATATTCAGATAGTTCAATATTAAGAACTTCTCCTTTTACATACTTTCCTTGATTGCGACTTCTTTTCAAAGAAAGAATATGACTTTCATTAACACGGTAATCAATTCCATGGTTTTGTCTTACCCAATACATCATTTCTTTACCACGAGCAATTGAAAGAACTTTACGAGGTTTTGAGTCATTGCCCATTAATAAATCACCAACTTTGACGTCTTCAACTTTTTTAATTGAGCCATCAAACATCAAAACTTTTGTTCCTTTTCCAAGACACTTGCCCATGGCTGGACGTGCCGCAATAATTATAAGATCCGATCTTTGAAATCCACCAAGTAAATCATCAAGTTCTGCAAATCCTGTTGGAACAGAATGAGTGGAAATTTTTTTTGCATGAATTGCTTCAATTAATTCCCAAGCCTCTTTTACGGCTTTCTCCATTGAAGTAAAAGATTCTTTAATTCCCTCTTCCGAAATTTGAAATATTTTTGCTTCTGCAGCATCGAGCAAATCGAAAACATCTGTTTGTCCTTCATAAGCAAGTGAAGCAATTTCCATCGAAGAAGAAATTAATTTTCGAAGAATCCATTTTTCCATTACCACACGTGAGTGGTAATCAATATTAGCAGCCGAAGCAATATCTTGTGTTAATTTGCTTATGTAAGCAGCGCCACCAGCTAAATCAACTTTGCCTTCCTTCTTTAATTCTTCATAAACAGAAACAGTATCAATCGGTTCACCGCTTTCATATAAAGAACTAATTGCGGAAAAAATAATTGCATGTTTGGGATCGTAAAATGAATCAGGTTTTAAAATTTCTACTGCTTTTGGTACTGCTTCTTCATCTATCATCATTGCACCAAGTACAGCCATTTCAACTTCAACTGCATTTGGTGGTTGTTTTGTTGATGTTTTTAATTTTTCAACATCATAGTTTGGTTTAGTATTTCTTTTAGATTCAATTTTTTTTGCCATAGTTAAGCCGTTAGTTCATCATAAATTTTTCTAAATTTTTTGACATCTTCCCAGCAACCTCTTTTCCAATTTGGATTTCTTAATAATGCTGCCGGATGATAAGTTACAACTACTTTAATTCCATAAAAATCATAAGTGTTTTCTCTCAATGCAGAGAGAGTTAATTTTTTATTCAACAATCCATTAGCTGCAATTCTTCCAAGACACAAAATAACTTTTGGTTTAATTAATTCGATTTGTTTAAGTAAGTAAGGCATGCAAGTTTCCATTTCAATTGGAAGTGGATCACGATTTCCTGGAGGTCTGCATTTTAAAATATTTGCAATATAAACTTCTTCACGTGTAAAATTAATAGCTTTTAAAATATCGTTTAATAATTTGCCTGCTCGTCCAACAAAAGGTTCGCCTTGTTGATCTTCATCAGCTCCTGGAGCTTCACCAATTAACATTGCATCTGCATTTGGATTTCCAACACCGAATACAAATTTATTTCTCGTTTTTCCAAGTGAACACAACTGACAACTTGAAATCATTGAATTGAGTTCAACTAAATTTTTTGCTTTCTGAAATTCTTCCAAAGTTAATCCACTTAATTGATATTCTTCGTTGTTTTCTTTTACAACTTCATCAACAAATTTAACAGCAAGTTCTTTTTTAGGTTTATCTTTTATTTCAATTGATATTTTTTCAAAAAGATCATCACCAAAAATTTCTTGCTGATCTTTCAATGCTTCTATTAATTGTTTTTTAATTTCATCCACAGATTTTTTCAACCTGATAAATTAACGAGTAAAATTTAGTCAATATTTTATAAAACAAAAAAAGCGGAACAGCATTGCAGTTCCGCTTAACCCCTTAAATCAAAGTTTACTTTTCTGATTTGTAACGATATTTAATTTTTCCATCACGAAGTTCTTTAATTGCCTGAATGTGTGGTTTTTCTCTTTTATCAAATTCCAAAGAGAGTTTTAATTGTTCAGGGTTTTCTTTGTCTTCAAATTGGTCATCGTTGCCTGTACTGATAGTGCTCAAAAGAGTATTGAATTCAAGTTTGATTTCATCATTAATTCTGCGAGCTCTTCTTGCGGCAACTACTACTGCTTCATAAAGATTAGCAGCGTTTTCTTTGATCTTCAACAAACTAAGTGGTTGAATTGCCATTATAGTTCCTCCTTTATTTCTTTTTCTATTATTTTTTTCACTTCTTTTTTTGCAAACTCTAAATCAGAATTGGAAACAACATAATCAAATTTATCTTTAAAACTCAATTCCATTTCTGCACGTTCAATTCTTTTTTTCAAATCTTCTTCGGTTTCAGTATTTCTTTTAATCAATCTTTGTTTCAATTCTTCAATACTTGGCGGAGCGATAAAAATCAAAACTGCTTCGGGATAATATTTCTTTATACTAATCGCACCTTTGACATCAACTTCAAAAACTGTATGACGACCGTTTTTTATATTATCATCAATTTGTGATTTCAAAGTGCCATAATAATAATCGTAAAATTTTTCCCATTCAACAAATTCATTTTTTTCAATTCTTTCAAGAAATTCTTTTTCAGTAATAAAAAAATAATCTACGCCATCTTTTTCATTTGGTCTTTTCTTTCTTGTTGTTGCTGAAATAGAAAAAACAAAGTTTGGAAAACTATTTAATACTTCTTTAACGATAGTAGTTTTTCCACTTCCACTTGGAGCAGAGAACACAAAAAGTTTTGGTTTATTGGTTATCACTTTTACTCAATGTTTTGAATTTGCTCTCTAATTTTTTCAATTTCTTCTTTAATCAAAATTCCATGATGAGAAATTGAAGAAGATAGAGATTTACTATTAATTGTATTTGCTTCTCTATTCATTTCCTGAACAATAAAATTTAATTTTCTACCAGCATCTTCAGGTTTGTCCAAAGTTTCATAGAATAATTTAATATGACTTTTCAATCTTACACATTCTTCTGTAACATCTGCACGTTCTGCAAGTAATGCCAGTTCAAGATTCAATCGATCAACATTGTTGGATAAATCAGCAACAAGTTGCGATGCTTTCTCTTTCAATTTTTCAAAATAATCTTTAACTGTATTATTAGCATTTTGTTCGATAAAATTCACCGCATTTTCAATTGAAGTCAATCTGTTGCGTAAATCTTTCTCTAATTCAGCACCTTCTGCATCTCTCATTTTATTCAGTTCATCAATTGCATCATCGATTGATTGATAAACCAATTCCATTTCTTGACTTGCTTGTTCGGAATCATCTTTAAACAGCATGTTTTGAAATAGAAGAATATCCGATAGTTTAATTTTATCTTTTAGCTTTGCAGATTTTTTAATATCCTTCAAAAGAGTTAAAGCATATTTTACAGATTCCGGATCGATCTCGTTAAATTTTTCTAACAGTTCACCCTTTTTAATTGTAACAGAAAGGTAAACTTTGCCACGTTTGATTTTTGATTTAACACGTTCTCTTATTTCAAGTTCTTTATTAAGAAGAAATTTTGGCAACCGAAGCGAAAGATCAAGAAAGCGGCTATTTACACTTTTAATTTCTGCTTCAACGGAAACTTCATCATTTGTGGCTATACCTTTTCCGTAACCGGTCATGCTGGAAATCATACAATCCTCATAAAAAAGTGAAGGCAAATTTACTCAAAAAAGCAGACTCAACAAAAAGAATTTAATTTAGAATGCTTCTCCAATTCCAATATGAAATTGAAGTAATTCTCCCCATAATTTTTTCTTAAAAAAACTCCTTCGATCTTGTGGATCGTAAGCTTTAAACCCAAAATCAATTCTGAATGGAATAAAGTCGGAATAAAAACGAAAACCAAAACCTGCAGCAACAGCAATTTGATTAAAAACCACTTCACGAAAATCATTCCAAGTATTTCCATAATCAACAAAAAATACAGCTCCAAGTTTTTCTAAAAATTTATGACGTGATTCAAATGAACCTTCCAAAAGAAGAAATCCGCCTGTAACTGCACCTTTAACTAAAAATGCATCAAGATCTTCTTGAGTGATATTTGCTAAATCTAACAACGGATTTTTAGGAATTAATTGTCGCGTTCCCCAACCACGAATTGAGTTGCTTCCACCAGCATATAATCTTTGATTAATAGAAATATTAGCCTGATCGCCACGATAGGTAAATATTTTTCCAAATTTGAACTTAATTCCAAAAGCACTCGAGTTTGAATTATAAATTTGCGGATAAAATGTAGTTGTAACAATTGTTTTCAAACTAAGTGGTCTATCAAAAGACGATTTAAATATTTTACTGAAAAGATAGGCAATCGAGTTCGCTTCTTCTAATGTTAAAGAAAGTGAATATCCTTTTGTAGGATAAAGCAAATCATTTGTTTTGTTCGCGCCTAAATTTATTCCTAATAATTGGTTTGTACTAGCAAATGATTTTGACTTCAACATGTTATCAACAAAAAATATTGCCAGTGAATCAGCAACGTTTAATGGAAGATTATTATTAATTTCATAATAACGAGAAGCAATGCTAATTAAATAACCGCGTTTGTAATCATATTCAGAATGTTCAACATTGAAATAAGTGTTTAGCGAATTAAGATAAACATTGTAAGGAAGTTCAAACTCGAACCCAATTTTTCCACCGTATAGTTTTGAATTGTATTCATTCTTTCTTTTTTGCATTGTAAAATAAGATTCCAATTTTGTGCTAATTGGATAACCAAAAATGAATGGTTGTTCTAAACTAATTCTTGCATCAACGTATCCATAAAAACTTGAATCAGCAAATGAAGGTTTTTTTATAAACTCAGAAATATTTTGTGCGGCAATTGAAGTTGAAGCAGTTAATTTTCTTGCAGCTCCTAAAAAATTCTTTCTAACAAAATTTAATGCTGTACCAAGATTAAATGTATTATCCTCGTTATTCATAATTATTTCAGGTGCAATTTCATGCAGTAGCCCAATATCAACATTTATATTTAATGGTACAGTGTTGCCAACAGTATCCGATATAATGCTGTTAATAATTGATGAATTAAAAAGATTTGTACGATACAATCTAACCTGTCCACGTTGAATATCTGCATGACTATACCAAGAACCGGGTTTTATAGCAACAAGTTCTTTCAAAAGCTCATCATCAATTTTGTCAAAACCTTTTCCAGTGCGTGTTGTAAATATGTTGCTAATTTTATAACGTTTACCAGCAGTATATGAAAGCTCAACATCGACGATGTTTTTAGTTGTATCAATTGTAATTAATGGTTTTGCAGCTTGAATCAACATATAACCGCGATCTCGAAGATAGGTCAAAGTGTAATTATTCTTTTCAGAAATTAATACATCTTCATAAACACGATTAGTATCTTTTTGAATGTATTCAAGAAGATATTCACGATACTCAGCTGCAATCCACTCAAAACCTTTTACTTTGTAATTTTTTATTATCGCAGGTTCTCTTTCATCAATTAAGAAAATAAGTTTTGCTTCTAATTTTTCTTTGTCAAGATTATATTTTGCTTTTACTTTTGTTTTGAAATAACCTTTTGATTGATAGTAAGATTTTATTGCTTGAATGTCAGATTCGATCAACAATGAATCAAAATAAACTGGTTTGCCACCAATGCTTGAAAATTTATTGAAGAATTGTGAAACCCAGTTTGGTGATTCTTTTGAATAAATAATTGTAGAAAGAATTGAAGATGATATTGCTTTGTTTCCAACAAATTCAATTTCTGTTAGTTCATATTTATTTTGCTGAGCAAAAGAAATTATGCTTACAAAAAAAATCAATGTAAAAATTCTAAAGTAGTATTTCATTTATAGATTATTTTAACTGGTGTACCAATTTTTGTAACTGAATATAATTCATCAATACTTTCGTTACTAATAGCAATTGAACCATCAGTCCAATTGAATGAAAATGGAAGATTGCGAAATATTATATCATAAGTCCCAATTCCATGAATTGAAATTTCAGCTCCTAATTTTGTTTCTCGTGGTGGACAATCATTATTTTTTTGTGCTAGAAAGATTGCATCATACTCATCTTGATTGATATAATTTCTAGCTAATGCTTCTGCCGCATCACTAATGCTTGGGTAGTTCAGTTTCAATTCTTTATGATATTGTGTGTTAGAATCTTTTGCACAAATTTTATATTCACCAATCGGAGTTACATTATCTTCTTTGCTAATCTTAACCAAACTTTGATTTTTACCAAATACAGCTTTATAACTTTTTACCAATTTATTTTCATTAAAGAGTTGAACGAGATACTTTTTTCTATCAACAATTAAAATTGGATTTTTGATTTCAGAAATTCCATTTTCTCTCATTGCATCAGCAAGTTTGACTTCTTGCAAATTCAATATCATTCCATAAAAAACCATTCCAGCAAAGAAGAGAATGACACTTCCTAATATGTAAAAAATATTCCTTACCAATTTTATGCTTCTTTTACTTCCTAAATATAAAAAAAGGTTATCTAATTAAATTGAGAATGAAAATGTTATTATTGAAAAATTAGACGAGGATTTTTAGAATTTGTTATATAAAAAGAGGCTGCAATAATTACAGCCTCATAATTTTCTATACGAGATAAATTAGTTCTCGTGTGCACCAACAACAGCAATAGCAGAGATATTAATAATATCTTGAACTGTATCTCCGCGTTGAATAACGTGAACAGATTTTTTCATACCATTGATAATTGGACCAATTACAGTTGCATCTGTTAATCTTTGGAATAATTTATAAGCAATATTTCCAGCATCAAGATTTGGGAAGATTAAAACATTTGCAGTTCCTTTTAAAGTAGAGAAAGGAAATTCTTTCTCTAATCTTTCAGGAACAACTGCTGTATCGGCTTGCATTTCTCCATCAATCATTAAATCAGGTCTTAAATTTTTAACTATTTGAGTTGCCTTTGCAACCTTCTGAGATTGTGCATAACTTGTGCTACCAAAATTGCTAAATGAAAGCATTGCAATTTTTGGTTCAATATCAAAACTCTTTGCAGCATCTGCGGTTGTAATTGCAATTTCTGCAAGTTGTTCAGCTGTTGGATCAACATTAACTGTTGTATCAGCAAAGAAAAATACTCTTCTTTTAATTATTACAATGTACATTCCCGAAACTACATTTAAACCTTCGCGAACACCAATGCATTGTAAAGCTGGACGAATAGTTTGAGGATAGTGATAAGTTAAACCACCAACAAGTGCATCAGCATCACCCATTTCAACCATCATTGAAGCAAAATAATTTGGTTCTCTAACAAGTTTATGAGCTTCATGTAAAGTAATTCCTTTGCGTTGTCTTTTCTCATAAAATTTGTTTGAATAAATTTCAAACTTCGGAGAATTATTTGGGTCAATAATTTCGAAATGAGAAAGCTCATATCCAATCTCTTTAATTTTTTCTTCAATTATTTCTTTGTTACCCAATAAAATTGGTAGAGCAATTTTTTCTTCATAAACAGATTCTGCTGCACGAATAATTTTTTCCTCTTCTCCTTCAGGATAAACAATTTTTTTAGGATTTTGTTGAGCTTTGTGAACCATAACACGAGCAACTTCGGAAGTAAATCCTAACCGATCTTGAAGTTCTTCTTTATAAGCTTTCCAATCTGTAATTGGTTTTCTTGCAACACCTGTATCCATTGCAGCTTTTGCAACTGCAGGAGCTACATACCAAAGAACACGTGGATCAAAAGGTTTTGGAATTATATATTCAGGACCAAAAGAAAATTCTTTACCTCCATAAGCATTAATAACAGCTTCTGGAACTTTTTCTTTTGCTAATTGAGCAAGAGCTTTTGTAGCAGCCATTTTCATTTCTTGATTAATTTTACTTGCGCGAACATCCAAAGCTCCACGGAAGATAAATGGAAATCCTAAAACATTATTAACTTGATTTGGATAATCACTTCTTCCTGTTGCCATAATAATATCTGGACGAGCTGCAATACCAGCATCATAAGTGATTTCAGGATCTGGATTAGCCATTGCAAATACAATTGGATTTTTTGCCATGCTTTTTACCATTTCTTGGCTAACAATATTTCCTTTGGATAATCCAATGAAAACATCAGCGCCTTTCATTGCATCAGCTAAATCTTTGTATTCAATATCTTGAGCAAATTTTTCTTTGTACTTATTTAAATCTTTTCTCTTTTTGTTGATATGTCCTTTAGTATCAAACATAGCAATATTTTCAACTTTGACTCCAGCAGCAACGTAATGATTACAACATGAAATAGCTGCTGCACCAGCTCCGCTAACAACAATTTTTAGTTCACTCATTTTTTTACCGGCAATTTCTGCTGCATTTAACAAAGCAGCACATGAAATAATTGCAGTTCCATGTTGATCATCATGAAAAACAGGAATGTTCATTGTTTTAATTAGTTCTTCTTCGATTTCAAAACATTCAGGTGCTTTAATATCTTCAAGATTAATTCCTCCAAAAGTTGGTTCGAGTAATTGAACTGCGCGAATAACTTCTTTTGGATCTTTTGTTTTTAATTCGATATCAAAAACATCAATATCAGCGAATCTTTTAAAAAGAACACCTTTACCTTCCATTACTGGTTTTCCAGCATGTGGACCTATATCACCTAATCCTAAAACAGCAGTACCATTTGATACAACAGCAACAAGGTTTCCTTTTGCTGTGTACTTGTAAACATCATCATCATTCTTTTCAATTTCTCTACACGGTTCAGCAACGCCTGGTGTGTAGGCAAGAGATAAATCACGAGCGGTGTAGCAAGGTTTTGTTGCAACAACTTCAATTTTTCCTTTTCTTCCCTCGCTGTGATACTTCAAAGCTTCTTCTTTACTTGCAGCCATTTTTTCCTCTTTAAGTTATAAAGTAATTGCATTTAATCGCATGTGAAAAATATGGAGTTATTCAATAATTAAGAAATGTTTTTTATAAAAAAACCTCGAAGAATATCGAGGTTTTAATTATTAGACAAAGAAAACTTTATCAAACTTCCATTATTTCTTTTTCTTTATGTTTGATTAATTCATCAATTTTTGTGATATGCTCATCGGTCAATTTTTGCGTTTCTTTTTCAGCTTCTTTCAATTCATCTTCAGTGATTTTTTTTTCTTTTTCCTGTTTCTTTAAATGATCATTTGCATCGCGACGAATATTTCTAAGAGCAACTTTTGCATCTTCTCCAAATTTTTTAACAAGCTTAACAAGTTCCTTTCTTCTTTCTTCGGTTAAAGGAGGAATTGGTATTTTAATATTTGTTCCATCACTTATTGGATTTAATCCTAATCCTGATGCGAGAATTGCTTTATCAATTATCGGCACCATTGATTTATCCCAAGGAGTAATTCCAATTGTATGCGAATCGAGAACAGCAACATTACCAACTTGATTTAATGGAGATAGAGTTCCATAATAATCGACCTTAATTCCGTCAAGCAAGGCTGTTGTTGCTTTACCTGTTCTAATTTTTGCTATTTCATTTCGGAAAGCTTCAATGGTTTTATCCATTCTTTGTTTTGCATCTTTGATATGTTCATTATTTATCATAATAAGCCTCTTGAAATTATTTTTTACTTTCAAAATTTTTAACTGAAGTACCGACACCTTTACCAGTTACTACTTTCAGCAAGTTATCCGGTTTATCCATATTAAAAACAATTATTGGCAAATTATTTTCTTTACACAAACTAATTGCGGTTAAATCCATTACGCGTAATTCTTTTTGAAGTACATCAATATAAGAAATCTCTTCGAAGAGATTTGCTTGTGGATTTTTTTCTGGATCACTATCATAAACACCATCAACTCGAGTACCTTTTAAGATAGCATCAGCTTCAATTTCAACAGCACGGAGCGAAGCTGCTGTATCAGTGCTAAAATATGGATGCCCGGTACCAGCACCAAAAATCACTATTCTTCCTTTTTCAAGATGACGAATAGCTCTTCTTCTGATATATGGTTCTGCAATTGCAGACATATTAATTGCTGTCATCAAACGAGTATACATTCCATGATTTTCTAAAGTATTTTGAAGAGCAAGCGAATTAATCATTGTTGCAAGCATTCCCATTTGATCACCTGTTACTCTATCAATTCCCTGTCCTTCTGCATTTAATCCACGATAAATATTTCCACCACCGATAACAATTCCAACTTGAACTCCGAGCTCGTGAACTTTTTTAATTTCTTTTGCAAAGAAGGAAAGTATTGAAGGATTAATTCCAAATTCGTTTTCCCCGGCAAGTGATTCGCCAGAAAGTTTAAGAAGAATTCTTTTGTACTTTAAATTATTATTCATAGTAGTTCCAATATAAAAAAAAAGGTCTTATTGTGAAATAAGACCTTTCCACGTTTTACTTCTTTTCATCACTTAGATGAAAACGTTTGAATCTTGCTAATTTCACTTGCGTTCCATTTTTCTTATTGAATTCTTCAATAAGATTACCAACTTTCTTTGTATTATCTTTAACGAATACTTGCTCAAAGAGACAGTTTTCTTCATAGAATTTATTCAACTTACCGGTAGCAATTTTTTCAAGAATTTGTTCTGGCTTTCCTTCTTTACGAGCAAGCTCTTTATAAATTTCCATTTCTTTTTCAATTGTTGTTTTATCAACTTCTTCGCGGTAAATTGAAATTGGTCTCATTGCAGCAATTTGCATTGCAATATCTTTTAAGATTGGAGTTAATTCATCAGCTTTTTCTGAAGGAACATTTTCTGCAACGACTAAAACACCAAGTTTACTTCCTTGATGAATATAATCAACAATTAATCCATTATCAGAATTTTCTAAAGCAAAGCGAGAAATTTGAATTTTTTCACCAATCTTTCCAATCAAATCATTTAATTCATCAGCAAGGTTTTTTCCATTATGCGTTAATTGTAATAATGCAACAACATCAGCAGGTTGATGTTCAATTAATGCTTCGAGAGCTAAGTTGCTAAAGTTTTTGAAGTCATCACTATTTGCAACGAAATCAGTTTCACAATTAACTTCAATAATAGCAGCAGATTTACCTTCATTATAAACTTTTGTAAGAACTAATCCTTCATTAGCAGCTCTTTCAGCACGTTTTGCAGCAACAGCAGCGCCTTTTTTTCTTAATATTTCTATTGCTTTTTCAAAATCGCCGTTTGATTCTTCAAGGGCTTTTTTGCAATCAATCATTCCTGCGCCAGTTTTATCTCTTAATTCTTTTACTTGTTGAGCACTTATTGCCATCTTCTTTTCCTCAATTCAATTATTAATTTTCTGATTTTTCTTCTTTTTGTTCTGGTTGCTGAGTTTCTTCAACTTTAGGTGTTGAAGATTCTTCTGGTTTATTTTCTGTTTTATTTTTTGCGACTGGTCTTCTATCACTTCTTTTACGATCACCAGCTTTTTTATCATCTTTACCTTCAAATCTTACACGTCTGACTTTTCCTTTACCATCTTTCTTTTCAACTTCTTCTTCTTCTAACTTTTTAGATTTTTCAGATTCAGCGGCTTCATGAGCTTTCAATTCTTTTGCTTTAGCAGAACCTTCAATAATTGCATCTGCCATTACTTTAGAAATAATTTCGATTGCTCTTGCTGCATCGTCATTTGCTGGAATGATGTAATCAATTGGATCAGGATCGCAGTTTGTATCAACAATTGCAAAAACTGGAATGTTTAATCTTTTTGCTTCATTAACAGCAATTGCTTCTTTTTTAACATCAACAACAAATAAAGCACCTGGAATTTTATTCATTGATTCAACACCATCAAGAAGTTTACGAAGTTTATCTCTTTCTCTTGATTTCATCAGACGTTCTTTCTTTGTAATTTTATCGAAAGTTCCGTCACTTTCCATTTTATCAATAGTTTGTAATCTTTTTACACTTTTACGAATTGTTGCAAAGTTTGTTAACATTCCACCGAGCCAGCGTTCGCTAACCCAATTGCTATCAGAACGTTTTGCTTCTTGAGCAATGATTCCTTTAGCTTGCTTTTTGGTTCCAACAAACATTACTTTTTTACCTTGAGCAGCAATTTCAGTAATAGCATCAGCTGCTTTATCAATTGCTTCTTGAGTTTTTTTGAGATCAATAATATGAATGCCATTCTTTTCCATGAAAATATATGGCTTCATTTTAGGATTCCATCTGCGTGTTAGGTGACCAAAATGTGCACCTGATTCGATGAGTTCTGTGAGTTGTACTCTTGGCATAATTACTCCTGTTTTTCTTCTACCTTCTTCAACTTTACCCGTCATTCCTTTTTAGTGTGGAACACAGGGGGCAAATCTAAAGGTATGAATGATTTTATAAATAAATTGATTATCTCTTTGAAAATTGGAAACGTTTACGAGCTTTCTTTTGTCCGTATTTTTTACGTTCAACCATTCTCGGGTCTCTTTTCAACAATCCTTCTGTTTTCAATGAAGAACGGAAATCTGGATTGATATCTTCTAAAGCTCTTGCAATTCCAAGACGAATTGCATCAGATTGACCGGTTATTCCACCACCATTAGTATTTGCAAAAACATCATATTTACCAACGGTTTCTGTTACAACAAATGGAAGAAGAACGTTGTCTCTATTTTCTTTTGTTGGAAAGTAATCTTCAAAAGTTCTTCCATTGATTGTTACTTTTCCAGAACCAGAGCGTAAAAATACTCGGGCAACAGCATCTTTTCTTCTACCGACAAAAATTTTATCTACCATTAAAAAAGCTCCATTATAAACTTAATTCTATTGGTTTTTGTGCAGTATGCGGATGATTTTCTCCTGCATACACTTTTAATTTTTTAAATAATTTTTTACCCAATCTTGTTTTGGGTAACATGCCGCGGATTGCATTTTCAACAACCCATTCCGGTTTCTTTTCAATTAATTCTTTGAAAGAACGGAATTTTGCTCCACCAGGATAGCCAGAAAAAGTGAAATACTCTTTTTGAGATTCTCTTTTGCCTGTCATTTTAACTTTATCAGCATTAATAACAATAACAAAATCTCCGGTATCCATGTTGGGTGTAAAAACTGCTTTATGTTTACCACGAATAACGCTTGCAACTTTAGCAGCTAATCTACCTAAAATTTGATCTTTGGCATCAACTACATACCATTTTTGATCTGCATCTTCAGGTTTAATAAATCTTGTGATTCTTTCTTGCTTCAAATCTTCCTCCAAACGTAAAATAACTATTTTTCAAGGGGTGTAAATATATTGGCATAGCATTAGAATGTCAAGAAGAAAGGAATTTAAATTTTTTCCTTAAGTTTTGATTAAAATTACAAAATCATATGAAAATTCTCGTTACAGGTGGCTCTGGATTTCTTGGAATTAATTTAATTCGTTATTTATTGAAAGAAAATCATTCAATTATTTCTTTGGACATCGCTGATTTTGATTATCGAGATGTGAAAGATAAAATAAAGATTTTCAAAGGTGACATTCGAGATAAAAATATTTTAGAAAAAATTGTAAATGAAATTGATGTTATTATTCATACTGCGGCGGCGTTACCTTTATATCCCAAAGATGATATTTTTTCTACTGATATCGATGGTACGAAAAATCTTTTATTGATCGCAAAAGAAAAAAGTGTTAAAAGATTTATTCACATTTCTTCAACTGCTGTTTATGGAATTCCTGATCATCATCCAATTTATGAAGATGATAAACTTGATGGTGTTGGATATTACGGTCAAGCAAAAATTGAAGCGGAAAAAATTTGTCTTCAATTTCGAAATCAAGGTTTGTGTGTTCCAATTCTTCGTCCGAAATCTTTTATCGGTCCTGAACGTCTTGGTGTTTTTGCACTTCTTTATGATTGGGCAAAAGATGGCAAAAATTTTCCCATGATTGGAAGCGGAAATAATCGGTATCAATTATTAGATGTTGAAGATTTGTGTGAAGCAATTAATTTGTGTATCAAACTTCCAGAAAGTATTGTCAATGATACTTTCAATATTGGTGCAAAAATTTTTGGAACAATGAAAGATGATTATCAAGCAGTTTTAGATTATGCAGGATTTGGTAAAAAAATTATTCCACTGCCAGAAAAACCAATTATTGCAACACTTAAAATTTTAGAAGCATTAAAGCTTTCGCCATTATATAAATGGGTTTATGAAACGGCTTCGAAAGATTCTTTTGTTTCAATTGAGAAAGCCGAAAAGATTTTAGGTTTCAATCCAAAATATTCTAATCAAGATGCATTAATTAGAAATTTCCAATGGTATCTTGATAATCTTGATTCTTTCAAAAATCAAACTGGAATTAATCACCGAGTTCCTTGGAAACAAGGTATATTAAAATTAGCAAAGGTGTTCTTTTGATTAACAAAAAAGTAAAATTCCGAAAATGGTTGCCAACAGATTTTGAGAAAGTCCACGACATATTAAAATCTTCTTGGTATGATGCTTATTCCTTTATTCCTAAAGAAGATTTGAATTATTATCTTGAAAAGACTTATTCAATAGAAGAATTAGAAAAACTGTTTTCTTCTTCAAATATAATTTGTTATGTAGCAGAAGTTGAAGATAGTGTTGTAGCTTGGTTAAAACTGACAATCAACAAAGATGAAAATAAATTTTATCTATCATCAATTTATGTCTTGCCCGAATTTCAAAAATTAAAAATTGGGAATAAACTGTTTGAGATTACAATTGATGAAGCTATCAAAAACGGATTCGATGAAATTTACATTGGTGTTATGGTTCAAAACGAAAGAGCATTGAATTGGTATAGAAAAATTGGATTTGAATTTTTTAAAGAAGAACCTTTTCAAATGGGAAACACTTCTGTAAATCATTTAATTGGTAGAAAAAAAATTTCATGAAAATTTCCATTTTTAATTTATCTTTGCAAACCAAAAAACGAGGAATAAATGGCAACTAAAAAAGATTACTTAAAAGAAGTTATCAAACACATAGACATTAAAGAGCACAACGTTGTAAAATTGGTTGAATCAATGCAGTCTATGGCTTTCAGCGCACGTGATTTGAATCGTGCAGCTCAAATCTATGACAGAATGATTCAAGATAAAGATTGCACAATCATTTTGACTTTAGCAGGAAGTTTATTCAGTGCTGGATTAAAAAAAGTTGTTTTTGATTTAGTCAACAATAACATGGTTGATGCAATAGTTTCGACCGGCGCAATTATGGTTGATCAAGATTTTTTTGAAGCTCTTGGTTTTAAACATTACATAGGTTCTCCATTTGTTGATGATAATGAAATGAGAGAATTACACATCGATAGAATTTACGATACATTTATTGATGAAGATGAATTAAGAATTTGCGATGAAACAACCGCAAAAATATTTGATTCACTTGAACCACGTCCATATTCATCACGTGAATTATTGTGGCAATTCGGAAAATATCTTGATGAAAATGGTGGACCTAAAGTTGATGATAGCGTCGTCTATACAGCTTACAAAAAGAATGTTCCTATTTTCGTTCCTGCATTTTCTGATTGCTCTGCTGGATTTGGAATTGTTATGCATCAAACAAAAAATCCTGATAATCATGTTTCGATTGATTCAGGAAAAGACTTTTTAGAATTAACACAAATTAAATTGCATAGTAAAGAAACTGGAATATTTATGATTGGTGGTGGAGTTCCCAAAAACTTTACTCAAGATATTGTTGTTGCTGCAGATATATTACAAGAAAACGCACCAATGCATAAATATGCAATTCAAATTACAGTAGCTGATGTTCGTGATGGAGCTTTATCTTCTTCAACTTTGAAAGAAGCAAGTTCTTGGGGAAAAGTTGAAACAACATTTGAACAAATGGTTTATTCAGAAGCTACATTAGCAATGCCATTAATTGCTGGATATGCATACCATAAAGGAAATTGGAAAAACAGAAACGGAAAAGAACTGACAAAAATCTTTTCAAAAGAAACAATTGCAGTAAAATAATTTCAAAGGATAAATTTAAAACAAAAAACCCCGAAAATTTCATCGGGGTTTTTTATTTCGTAAATGTTTAAAAGAATTATTTCATCAAAACCATTTTCTTTGTTTGCACAAAATTATCCGCTACAATTTTATAGAAATAAATTCCGCTAGAAACTCTTTGACCAAAATTATTTCTACTATCCCATAGAATGTTATGCTTTCCAGCAGATTTTTCTTCATCAATTAATGAACGAATTTCATTACCGGTAATATCATAAATTTTAATTTGAACTCTGCTTTGCTTTGGTAAATTATAACTTATTATTGTTTCTGGATTAAAAGGATTAGGATAATTTTGTTCAAGTGAATATGCAGAAGGTAAAACTTCAATTGGTCCTTCTATACCTGTTCCCGTTGAACTTACATAAGCACGAATCAAGAATAAGAAAATAAAACCATCTTTGCCGGAAACGCTATAATAAACCCAGCGTGAATTTGCAGATTGATAAGAAAAACTGTGATAAGATGCATCCGAAGCGTAATAAGTTGACAAAACTCTGTTAGAAGCTGGATAAGCTGCACCAATTGGAAATTCAACCACAAAACTTTTATCGGCAGTTAGATTAAAAGAACGTAAATCAACTTTAACCCAATTTGGATATGGAATTTGATATGGATATTCAGCACCAGAATTAACAACTGGTGGAGGCGCACTTAATGATGATGTAGCAGTAATATTTGCTAATAATTTTCCGCCGAGTTGTGAACCAGTTCCAAGAGTTTCCAATACTCTACCTTGAAGAGGAAGAATTCCACGTAGAGCAACCTTAATTGAATCGAGTTTCATTCCGGGAACTGCATCAAAAACAACAGCAACACTATCACCCTGAGTAAGCTGTAAATATCCTGTTGGTTCAGTTTCATCATATTTAATTTCCATTGACGAAGCATTTACACTTCCTACAGCTTGATAAGTAATATTAAAAGGTCCTTGAGAAAATTCATTTCTATCAGCATGGTAAATCATAAAAGTAATATTGTTGAAAGTAGTTCCAAAATCATTGAAACTGACATCTTGATTTATTGGAACATCAACTACTTCTTTTTGAGATGAACCAATTTTAATTGCTTTCACTTTAACTGAACTGGAAGCAGGATTATTGAAAAAGATACTTAAGTTTTTACCATTGTTAAAAGTTATGTACTGAGCTGCTAATTTATAAATATATTCAGAGCCATTATAATTTGGATTAGCAATAACTGTTGAATTTGCTTTTCCAACATTGGAATAGTTATATCCCCAGCGAGGATTAAGAGATTTATCATTTAAATAATTTGCAATCCACCAATCAACAACTATATCGGCAAATCTTCTATCTGTGCCTAAAGCAGGAAGAACATCAAAATCTAAAGCATTAACACTGGTCAGTTTTGATTGAACAAATTTTTTCAAAATATCAATTCCAAATTGTTCATAAAGATAAAGCGAAAAGCGAGCAGCACGTGAATAATCTTTCAGAACATCAGTACCATCGTTACTCCAATTAAAAATGTATCTATTTGTGCTACTGTTATAACCATTAGTACCACTTTGTCCATATAATCCATATCCATTAACAA
>Ga0272446_1003480_pt1 | contig 19738 bp, 12 predicted proteins | sample YNPCB0061_FD_194587 | JGI IMG/M metagenome (GOLD analysis project Ga0272446, IMG submission 194587) | Hot spring microbial mat communities from Yellowstone National Park, WY, United States - YNP-CB-006-1 | ecosystem: Environmental > Aquatic > Thermal springs > Hot (42-90C) > Sediment | place...
GATGGCCAGGTTGCCGCCGAAGGCTGAGCCGAGACCCTCGGACCCCATGATGCCGCGCACGGTGAACCCGCGGAGGCCTTCCATGGTGCGCATGGCGAGGCTGCTGTTGAGGCGCAGCCCGTTGCGGGAGGCGAAGTCGCGGCTGACGATAAGGGAATCCGGCTGGGCGAGGAAAACGAGCGGATCGTCGATGATGTCTTCGCCGGCCGATTCGAGATCGTAGTCGCGCAGGCTGCGGTCGCCGGTCATATCGACCCCCAGGATGAGCAGGTTGCCCTGTCCGGGCAGCCCCGTCTCGACGGGCGCTTCGATAACCGGGACGGCGACGCGAACTTCGTCGATGGCCTGGACGCGCTCGAGCACCTCTTCATCGAAGCCCGGTTCGCCGGCGGAAATTTGCAGTTCGGTCTTTCCGGCGATGCGGTCCACGGTACGGTTGAAAGCCGCGACGACGGAACCATTGGCCAGGTGCATGCCGGTGAAAACCGCCACGCCGAGGACGATGCCGAGGGTGGTCAAGGAGACTCGCAGGAGGTGCTTGCGGGCGTACGGCCAACTGATGAGACGGAACAGCATCACCGGCGCTGGTCTCCCACCACACGCGCGTCCCGGAGCGCGATGGTTCGCCCGCAGCTTGCGGCCACGCCCGCGTCGTGGGTCACAATCAGGATGGTGGCGCCGAGGCGGGCGTGCAAATCGTGCAGCAGGGCCAGGATGCCGGCCCCGGACTGGGTGTCGAGGTTGCCGGTGGGCTCGTCGGCCAGCAGGATGGGCGGGTTGCAGGCCAGAGCCCGGGCGATGGCGACGCGCTGGCGTTCGCCGCCGGAGAGCTCGTCGGGCAGGTGGGCGGCGCGCGCCTCGAGCTGGACCATGCCGAGCAGTTCACGCGCGCGGGCTTCGATCCGGCGCCGCGGCCAGCCGCGCAGGTGCAGCGGGAGAGCCACGTTTTCCAGGCAGCTCAAGCTGGGCAGAAGATTGAAGAACTGGAAAATGAACCCGATCATGTCGCGCCGCAAGCGGGTAAGATCGTCGTCGCCGAGCGAGCTCAGTTCACGGCCTCCGATGCGGATGCTGCCCGAGGTGGGGCGGTCGAGTCCGCCAATCAGATTCAGCAGGGTGGATTTGCCCGACCCCGACGGGCCGACGATGGAGACCATCTCGCCGGATTCGATGCTCAGGGTGACACCGGCAAGCGCCGTCACTTTTCGCCTGCCATTAAATGTCTTGGAGACTTCGGAGAGGTGGATCATCCGGTATTCTTTATGATGGCACACGATATGGAGGAGACTGCTCAGCGGGCGGGCGCGGATCCGGTTGCGGAATACCGGCGGCGGCTGGAGGCGCGGCGGCGGGAAGTCGGGCGGCATCAGCGGCAGCACATCCGGCTGGGCAACGCACGGCTGGGCGTGGCGGCGGCGGCCGCGGTGATGGCCTGGATGCGGTTCTCCCAGGGATGGTTCAGCGCCTGGTGGCTGCTGGCGCCGCTGGGGGTGTTCATCGCCCTGGCCGTGGTGCACGAACGCGTGCTGAGGCGCCGGGACCACTGCGAACGGGCGGTCCGCTTCTACGAGCGCGGGCTGGACCGGCTGGAGGACCGCTGGCAGGGCAAGGGTGAGGCCGGCGAGCGGTTCAACGACGACTCCCATCCCTACGCCGCCGACCTGGACCTGTTTGGGAAGGGCAGCCTGTTCGAGTTGCTTTCGATAGCCCGCACACGGGCGGGCGAGGAAGCTCTGGCGGCCTGGCTGCTCGAGGCCGCGCCGCCGGCTGAGATCCGGGCGCGGCAGGAAGCGGTGGAAGAGTTGCGCGACCGCCTCGATTTGCGGGAGGACCTGGCGCTGCTGGGCGAAGAGGTGAGGTCCGGAATCGACGCGAAAGCCCTGCCGCGCTGGGGGGCCGAGCCGCCGGTGTTCGATGTGCCGTGGGCGCGCACCCTGGCCGCGTCCCTGGCGGCGGTGACCGCGGCGAGCTTTGCCGGCTGGGTGGCGTTCGATCTCACCTTCCGCATGTTCGTGGTCGCCCTGGCGCTGGATGCGCTGTTTGGGCTGGTATTCCGCAAGCGCGTGCTGGCGGTGGTCCAGGCGGTCGAAGAGCCGGCGCGCGATCTCGCCCTGCTGGCGCAGGTCCTGACGCGCCTGGAGGACGAGCGCTTCCGGTGCCCCAAACTGGCGGCTCTGCGGGCGCAGTTGGACACCCAAGGCTCCCCGCCTTCGCGCCGCATCGCGAGCCTGAACCGCTTGCTCGAACTGCTGGACTCCCGCGACCACCTGCTGGTGCGGCTGATCGGGCCGCCGCTGCTGTGGACCTCCCAGCTTGCCCTGGCGATTGAAGCGTGGCGCAAGTCGACCGGCCCTTCGGTCGGCCGCTGGATCAGCGCCGTGGGGGAGATGGGCGCGCTGATCTCGCTGGCCGGCTATGCGTATGAACACCCCGGCGACCCCTTCCCGGAAATCGTCGAAGGACCGGCGCGATTTGAAGGCGAGAGCGTGGGGCATCCGTTGATTCCCGAGTCGCGGTGCGTGCCCAACGACCTGCGGCTGGGGCCGGAGGTCAACGTGCTGATGGTCAGCGGCTCGAACATGTCGGGAAAGAGCACGCTGCTGCGCACCGTGGGGGTCAACGCGGTGCTCGCAATGGCCGGAGGGCCGGTGCGGGCGCGCCGGCTCAGGCTCTCGCCGCTGGCCGTGGGCGCCTCCATCAAGGTGGTGGATTCGCTCCAGCATGGCAGCTCGCGATTCTATACTCAGATCACGCGGTTGAAGCAGTTGTTGGACATGACGGCGGGGCCCGCGCCGCTGCTGTTCCTGCTGGATGAGTTGCTGCACGGCACCAATTCCCACGACCGGCGGATCGGGGCCGGGGCGGTGGTGCGGAGCCTGATCAAGCGAGGCGCCATCGGCCTGGTGACCACCCATGACCTGGCGCTGGCGCGGATTGCCGAAGAACTGGCTCCGCGGGGCGCCAACGCGCACTTTGAAGATCACTTCGAAGACGGCCGCATCTCCTTCGATTACCGGCTGCGGCCCGGGGTGGTGGAGAAGAGCAACGCGCTCGACCTGATGCGCTCGGTGGGGCTGGAGCTATAGAGCGCCAGGCGGCCCCCCGGGGTCGCTATAATGACACTTTCGCACTGCGAATCCCGATGGGGTCTTTCAAGCGATCTATGCTCCTCGATACAAAGCGCAATCTGTGGAAGTGGGTACTGTGCGGCGTTGTCCTGGCGGCGGGCGGCGCCGGACGGGCGCAGACCTTCGAGGTTTCGCCCTTTGCCGCTTACCTGCGGATGGGCCGCGCGCCGCTGGGCTCGGCGTCTCCGGAAAGCCCGCAAGACACCGATTCCCGGCTCAAGAGCGCCATGGGGTACGGAGTGCGGCTGACCTGGAACCCGTGGAACTACTACGGGCACGAAATCACCTACATCCGGCTGCGTCCGACCTTCCAGAGCACCTTGCGGGACACCGATCATCCGGACGGAGTGGTTGAGTCCGACAAGATCAATCTTCAGGAAGCCGCCTACAACTTCATGATGTATTTCATGCCCCGGGGCGAGCGCTGGCGGCCGTACTTCACCGCCGGGATGCAACTTTACCAGTACAGCGAGCCGCGGATCACGGATTTCCCGTCCGGCTCGACGCGGCACTACGGCGGGAACTACGGTTTCGGCTTGAAACTGAAGCTCATGAAGAATGCATTGGTGCGCCTCGATGTGCGGGACTATATCGGCGGCAAGCCCTACGATCTGACGTTTAAGGACGCGATGAAGTCCGGGGGAATGATGCACCAGTTCGAGGGCTCGTTCGGGATCGGGATCACCTTCTGAAACACCCGGGCACTCACTACAACCCCGCCCTCTTCCACAGTTCATCCACGCGGCGCTTCACTTCGGGCGACATCTCGATCACCCCGGGCCAGGGGCGGGTAAAACCCTCCCCCGGCCACTTCCGGGTCGCGTCGATACCCATCTTCGAGCCGTAGTTCGGGAGGCGGCTGGAGTGGTCGAGCGAATCGACGGGTCCCATCGAGAATTCGATGTCGCGTTCGGGGTCGATGTTGTTCAGCGCCTTCCAGGCCACTTCGCGCACGTTCTGCACATCCACCTCCTCGTCCACCACCACGATGCACTTGGTGAACATGGCCTGGCCGAGCCCCCAGATGGCGTGCATCACTTTACGGGCGTGGCCGGGGTAGGATTTGCGGATCGAGACCAGCATCAGGTTGTGGAAAACCCCTTCGGCGGGCATCGAGATGTCGCGCACTTCCGGCAGTTGCAGGCGCATCAGCGGCAGGAAGATCCGCTCGATGGCCTTACCCATGTAGAAGTCCTCCATGGGCGGAGGGCCGACAATGGTCGCCGCATAGATGGGCTGCTTGCGGGTGGTGATGCAGGTGAGGTGGAAGACCGGGTAGTCGTCTGCCAGCGAGTAGAAGCCGGTGTGGTCGCCGAAAGGCCCTTCCGTGCGCAACTCGCCCAGCTCCACGAAGCCTTCCAGCACGATCTCGGCGTTGGCGGGCACTTCCAGATCGGAGGTCTCGCACTTCACCATCTCGACCGGCTTGCCGCGCAGAAAGCCGGCGATCATCATCTCGTCCAGGTCCGGAGGGAGCGGCAGGATGGCGGAGTACATCACAGCCGGATCGGAGCCGATAGCCACGGCCACGTCCATGCGGGTTGCTTTGCCCAGCTTGATGAGGCGGCGGTAGTGCTCGGCGCCCTGCTTGTGGGTCTGCCAGTGCATGCCGGTGGTGCGCTCGTCAAAAACCTGCATGCGGTACATGCCGCAATTGCGCTTGCCGGTATCCGGGTTGCGCGAGAAGACCATCGGGAGGGTGATGAAGCGGCCGCCATCCTCCGGCCAGCACTTCAAAATGGGGTAATCGAGAAGCGAAAGATCTGCGGTCCGGATCACCTCCTTGCAGGGGCCCGTCGAAACTGTCTTGGGAAAGAAGGCGCCCATCTCGGCCAGCTTGGGCAGCATCTTGAGCTTTCCGATGAGACCTTCGGGCATGCGCATCTCCAGGTACTCGGAGATGCGCCGGGCAACCGTCTCGACCGAATCCACCTCGAGGGCGATCTCCATCTTGCGCATGGAAGCGAAAGCGTTGATGAGGACGGGAACCGAGTGGCCCCTGGGCTTTTCGAACAGGAGCGCGGGACCGCCCGACTTGACGGCCCGGTCGGCGAATTCGGTGATTTCGAGGTCGGGATCGACCTCGAAGGGGATGCGCTTCAGTTCGCCGGCTTTATCCAGCGCCTGAATGAAATCACGCAGGTCTCGATAGGGCATCTCCACACCATGATACGCGGCGGGAACGGCTTTCCGATTGTGCGCCCGGCGGCGAATTGTTACTCTGTAGATTCGGAGGCGTATATCCGCTATGACCGACCATTCTTCACGCCGCAATTTTCTGACCGCCGGACTCGCTCTGCCCGCCGCAGGACTCAAAACGGGGGTGGAGCGCCGGTTCGCGCCTGCGATCGTCTCGAATTCCGCCTCGCCGGCCCCGCTCAAGTACCGCATGCTCGGCAAGACCGGGATGAAGGTCACCGAGATGGGTTTTGGCTGCATGATTACATCCGACCCGAGCGTGATCGAGCGGGCGGCCGACATGGGCGTCAATTTTTTCGACACGGCCCGCGTGTACGGCGGCGGCAACAATGAGCGCATGGTGGGCGCCGCGCTGAAATCCCGGCGGAAGAACATCTTTTTGTGCAGTAAGACCAAGGCCCTGACGAAGGAACAGGCGCTGGCCGATATCGACACCAGCCTGCGCGAGCTTCAGACCGACTACCTGGATGTGTGGTACCTGCACGACCGCAAGAACGCCGGCCAGATCACCGACGACCTGATGGAAGCGCAGGACATCGCCAGGAAGGCGGGCAAGATCCGGTTCGCCGGCCTCAGCAACCATATTGCGCACGCCGAGGTGATCCCGGCGGCGATCAAGACCAGGCACTTCGACGTGCTGCTCACCTCCTACAACTTCGCCATGGACCGCATTGCGGCGCCGTACATCGCCGCGGCGCGCGAAGCCGGCATCGGGGTGGTGGGAATGAAGGTGATGGCGGGCGGTTTCCGCAAAGCGCCCTTCTATCCATCCGACGACCAGACGCGCAAACGCCTCTCGGCCGAAGGCGCCATGCTGGCGGCTCTCAAGTGGGTGCTCAAGGACCCGCACGTCGATACAACCATTCCGAGCATTGTGGACATGGACCAGCTCGACGAAGACCTGAAGGCGATGGCGGCGCCCTACGGTCCCGCCGACGAGAAAGCCTTGCAGGCCCAATTGGAGTTTATCCGCCCGCTGTACTGCCGGATGTGCGGAACCTGCACGGGAATGTGCCCCAAAGGTGTTCCCGTGGCCGACACCCTGCGCTTTCTGATGTACGCCGAAGGCTACGGGCAGTTCCCCCTGGGACGGGAGCGCTTCCAGGAACTGCCCGAGGAGGTGCGCGGCGTGCGTTGCAGCGATTGCTCGCAGTGCGCGGTTCAGTGCCCGAACGGCGTGAATGTGGCCGCGCGGCTCATTCGGGCACAAGAGTTGTTTGCCTGATCGAGTAGGGCTTCAGTTGGACGGTGTTGCCTCCGGGAAGCGCGGCCAGCGCTTCGTCGTCGCTGAAGTTCAGCAACATCAGAGCGTGGTTTTCGAGCAGGCTCCAGTAGACCCAGGCGGGTTTGCGAATTCGTAAAGCCTGGCGGACCTCCGGGCGCAGCGAATCCAGTTTGCTCAACTCCTCCCCGACGAACCGGGCGTAGGGCTCGCCGGGCGCAGGATCGCCCGGGAAGAAGATGACTTTGCCTTTTCCCGTGGAGCCCGCCTGCCATGCCTGTGCGATCCGGGTGTCTCCTTCCACGGTCCCCAGCAGACCGCGCGGATTGGGCGGATAGATCAGCGTGCCGCCGGCCTCCACCCACCGGGCGATGCGCTCAAGCACAGGCTTCTCCGTGATGTGCCCCCAGACAAAAACCAGCGCCTTGTAACGGTCGAGGGCGCCGTCGGCAATCATCTGCTCGCTCAGGTAATCGTAATCGAGCACTCCGCGCAGGGCCTGGGCTTTCAGGAAGAAGACGGAGCCCCAGCGGTACCGGACCAGTTCGTCATCGAGCTTGATGGCCGTATCGGGATAGAAGAGAGCCACGTCGATGACCGGCCTGGCGCGGCGATCGAGCAGGGGCGCATACCGCAGCCAGGCATCCACGCCCTGGTCGTTATCGGTCAGATTGGGGTGGTAGTAGAAGAGATGCTCGGCTCCGTTGGTGATGGCGTTGAACAGCCGCGCCACCACGCCGCGGGCGCTGCCGAATCCGCCCGGTTCGTAGCCCAGCGACGCACCGTAGAAACGGGCCGCGGATGAGGCCATGCGGGTAATGCCGAAGTTGTCCACGAAATTGTCGCTCTCGTTGGTGAGCCGGATGCCGCCCTTGAGACGCGCCATGGTGCGCGCCTGGTAGCTGTAGTCGGTCCCGATTTCGATGGGACCCCACCCGCCGGAGGACTGGTGGATCACCGCGCCGGGCAGAGCTTCGCGGGCCCACTCGGCCCACTGCTCGCACCAGCGGCTCATCGAATCCATGTACCAGGTGGCGAAGTCGGCGCGCTTGCGCTGGGTGGCGGCGGTGACGGGCAAGAACGTCTGAACGTCGTCGAACGACGGAAAGCGGTCGCCCCAGGCCTTGTTCAGGTCCTCCACGGAGGCGTATCGTGAGCGCAGCCAGGCGCGAAAGGATGCGCCGGCGTAAGGGCCGGCGGCCCAATACCCGATATGGGTGTGGATGGGCCGGCCCTGGTAGCCCAAATCGCCGCGCGCCGGATACTGCGCCTCGCCGTAGTTGCCGCTGGGCCCCAGGCGGATGCCCAGCAAGGCCTTGCGCCCGCCATAGTGCTTCCCGAATTCCTGCAAGAAACGGCGCACGTACTTGCGCTGGTTGTCGCAGAAGATGGATTGGATATCGTTGCGCAGGTGGTGTTCCAGGCACTCGAAGCCGGCGTTCTCTGGCGAGTCGTGGTACCAGTCCGGCAGCGTGTAAGCCGAGCCGGCAATCAGCAAGGGAAACCACCGCAAGCCGTGCTTCTCGATCTCGTCGACCACGGCGTCGTAGAAACTCCAGTCGAAACGGCCGGGCGAGCGTTCGACGAAATTCCATTTCACGTAACTCTCAATGCCGTTGAAGCCCAGGGCGCGCATGAGCGGCAGAAGGTTGCGCATGGTGGCCAGGGTTTCCGGCAATCCCTCGGGACTGGAGGCGTCGGCGCCGGCTGTGGTCACCAGTTGCCAGGGAGTTCGAATATTGACGGCGGGGGCGACCAGTGGAGCGGGATCCGGTGGCGGCTCGGCGTCGAGGACCGCCACGGCCTGCAACGCGAGAAGACCGCGGACCCGGATTTCGGGCGCCGGGGCATCGAACCGGAAGGTGGCCCGCCGCTTCCGGCCCGTGTTAAGGCGGGCGATGCCGGATTGAGCGCTGTGGGGAACGCCGGGCGCGATCGAGATGAGGCCGTAGCCACGGTCCTGATAGGTGAGGGTCACCCAGTACCGCGAAGACGGAGGCTTCTCAATGCGGACGACGAACTCGGCCCGCCGGTAGTAGTCATGGCTGGGGCTCACCGAACCCGGTGGCGACACGGAAACACCGGCGGCGCGCGGCGGGGGACCGGCTTCCCAGGTCGCCAGTTCGGCGCCGCCCAGCATTCCCACAGCGGCCCCTGCCAGCAATAAGAGCTTTCGAGCCAGCATTGCCGTCCTCGTCAGTTCCCGACGTACCTGGCGTACAGGCTGCGCGCCAGACCCACGTCTTGCGTGCCTTTGATGATGGCGCGTCCGTCGGGGAACACCGTCATCTCGTAAGGAGCAATCAGAAAACGCAGCGCGAATTCGTTGGCGCGGACTTCGCCCAGCGGCTCGAGGCGTTGTTTCAGGCCGGCCAGGTCCACCGGGCGCGAACGCTCGTGAATCTGCACCGCATTGCGTCCGCAAAGGCTGATGGGAGGGCGCCCGGCCCCTTCCAGGTGGGTGAACCGGCGCTGGCCGCAGGCCCGGCACTGGGGATCGGGCGGCGGCATCCGGACCTGGCGGAGCCTGCCCTCCCACACGTCGAGGGTGGTGATGAACGCCTCTACGGAACCCGGACCAGCCACCAGCATCTTCATCGCCGCCGCGGTCTGGAGCGAGGCAACCGCCGCAGTAATGGTATTCAGGATGCCGGCTGTCTCGCAGGTGGGCTGCGCCCCTTCAGGCGCCTCGGGATAGATGCAGGCGAAGCAGGCGGTCAGTCCGGGGACCACGGGCATGGTCAGGCCGTAGGAACCCACGGCGGCGCCATAGATCCATGGTTTGCCCGTAGCCACGGCGTAATCGTTGATGAGGTACCGGGTCTCGAAATTGTCGGTGCCGTCCAGAATGAGGTCCGCCTCGCCCAGCAGGTCGGCGATGTTGGCGGGCGTCAGGTCCGCAATCACCGCGCGAACCTCAACGCCGGAGTTAATGCGCGCCAGCCTGCGCCGGGCCGCGGCAGCTTTGGGAAGCGCTTCGGCGGCATCCTCTTCTTCGAACAACCATTGGCGTTGCAGGTTGCTGGGTTCGACGTAGTCGCGGTCGATGATGCTCAGCCTGCCGGCGCCCGCACGGGCCAGCGCTCCGGCCTGAAAGCTGCCCAGCGCTCCCGCGCCCACGATGGCCACGTGCGCTCCGAGCAGTTTGCGCTGGCCTTCCAGGCCGATTCCAGGAAAAAGGATTTGACGGGAGTACCGTTCCTGCTGCGCCTTGTCCACTACCTGGAATGGTATCAGAAGCTGCTGTGGGGGTCCTACGATATCATGGTCGTAGTGCGCCGCTGGCTTGCTGCGTTTACATTCTTTTTGGGTGCTCCGAATGTGGTGCAGTTCGGGGTTCTGAGCGCAGCTCCCGACGACTACACCGGCAAGCGGATCGTTACGATCCAGTTTGAGCCTAAGGAACAGCCTCTGGAGGCGGTGGTGCTCAACGAAATCCTGCCGGTCAGAATCGGGAACCCGCTGCGCATGCCGGAGGTCCGTGCGGCCATCGACCGCCTGTTCGCAACCGGCTGCTACACCGACATCGAGGTGGAAGCCGAGACGGTGAGCGGGGGAGTGGCGATCCGGTTTCACACCAAGGCGAGCTGGTTTGTCGGGCGGGTGTCGGTCGAAGGAAAAATCTCCGAACCGCCCAATGCCGGGCAGTTGACCAATTCGACGCGCCTCGAACTTGGGCAGCCCTATTCGGAAGACAAGGTGAAAGCGGGCGTTCAGGGAATCCGTCAGGTCCTGGAGGCCAACGGCTTCTATGAGCAGCATGTCCAGCCGCGATTTATCTACGACTCCGCCACGCAGCAGATTCACCTGCGTTTCGAAATCGACACCGGCCCCCGCGCCCGCTTCGGGCCTCCGTTGCTGCGGGGTGATCTGAAGGTCTCGCCCGATGAGGTCGTGTCGGCCACCGGATGGCGGCGATTCCTGATCGGGAACTGGAAGCCGGCGACGCAGAGCCGCGTGCAGAGCGGCTTGCAGAAGATCCGGCAGATGTACCGGAAGCAGGACCGCCTGATGGCCAAGGTGTCTTTGGATTCCATGGATTATGAGCGCGAGACGCGCCGGGTGACTCCCGCCCTGGATATCGCGGCCGGCCCCAAGGTGGCGATCCGCACCTTCGGCGCCAAGTTCTCGGACAAGCAATTGAAACGTTATGTCCCCATCTACGAGGAAGGCACGGTGGACCGCGACCTTCTGGTGGAGGGCGCGCGCAACCTGCGGGACCTCTTGCAGGCGGACGGATACTTCAACGCCGAGGTGGTGTTCAAGGAGCAACGCATCGGGCGCGGTGACAAAGCCAATATCGATTACCTGATCAACCGCGGCCAGCGTCACAAACTGGTGCACATCGGCATCCGGGGGAACCGGTACTTCGACACCGAGACCATCCGCGAGCGCATGTTCCTGGCCACCAGCTCGCTGCTGCAATTCCGGCATGGCCGCTACAGCGAAAGCTTCCGGCGCCGTGACGAGGAAGCGATTGCGAACCTTTACCGCTCCAACGGGTTTCGCGATGTCTCCGTCACCTCCGAAGTGACCGACAACTTCCAGGGCGATCCGGGCAAGCTGGCGGTGACCTTCGTGATCGATGAGGGGCCCCAGTGGACCGTGGGCAAGCTGGAGGTGATTGGCATCCAGCAGGTGGACGCCAACCAGATTGTCCCCCTGCTGAGTTGCAGCCAGGATCAGCCTTTCAGCGAATTCAGCGTGGCGTCGGATCGCGACAGCATCCTGGCCTACTACTACTCGCAGGGTTTCCCGGATGCCACCTTCGAGTGGAATTCACGGCCGGGCGCCCGCCCCAACTCGGTGGACCTTCGGTTCATCATCCACGAAGGCAGCCGGCAGCGCGTCGCACAGGTGCTTTATGGCGGGTTGAAGACCACGCGGCCCAGCCTGGTAAACAAGAACCTGGACATCAATCCCGGGGATCCTCTGTCTCCGATTCGCATGGCCGACACCCAGCACCGCCTGTACGATCTGGGGGTGTTTGCCAAGGTCGACATGGCGATCCAAAACCCGGAAGGAGAGACGCCCCGCAAGTACGTGGTCTACGAGATGGAAGAGGCCAGCCGCTATTCGATCACCGGCGGCCTCGGGGCGGAGCTGGCGCGCATCGGGGGGTGCCAGAACTGCCTGGAGTCGCCCGGCGGCAGCACCGGATTCAGCCCGCGCGTCTCGCTCGACATGTCCCGCCTGAACTTGTGGGGCCTGGGACATTCGGTGAGCTTCCGCAGCCGGGTCTCGACCTTGCAGCGCAGGGGCCTGATTAACTACTCGGCGCCCCGGCTGAGCAATGTCGAGGGACGCAACCTGTCTTTCACGGCGCTCTACGACAGCTCCCGTGACGTGCGCACCTTCACGGCCTTGCGGCGGGAGGTGTCGGCCCAGTTATCGCAGCGGCTCTCGAAGCCGACGACGGCGCTGTTCCGCTTCAGCTATCGCCGCTCGAGCGTGTCGGACCTGGCGATTCAGGAACTGCTGGTTCCGCTGCTCTGGCAGCCGGCGCGCATCGGGATCTTCTCGGGGAGCTTGATTCAGGACCGGCGCGACGATTCGGCCGATCCTCGCAAGGGCATTTATAACACGCTCGATTTCGGGGTCGCCTCGCGCTACTTCGGGTCCCAGCGCAGTTTCCTGCGCGGCTTGGGCCGTAACGCGACCTACCATCGCGTGAGCAGGAATGTGGTTCTGGCCCGCGAGCTGTCGCTGGGCATTCTGCGTCCTTTCAGCCTGCCGGAGAACACCACCGCTACGGACGCCATCCCGCTGGCCGAGCGTTTCTTCGGCGGCGGCGCCAGTTCCCACCGCGGCTTCCCGGAAAACCAGGCCGGGCCGCGCGAGGCCATCACCGGCTTCCCGTTAGGCGGCAATGCGCTGCTGTTTCACAATACGGAGTTGCGCTTTCCGCTGATTGGCGAGAACATTGGCGGCGTGCTGTTCCATGATGCGGGCAACGTGTACTCAACGCCCGGCAACATCTCGTTCCGGTTCCGCCAGCGCGACGACAAGGACTTCGACTACATGGCGCACGCGGTGGGTTTCGGAATCCGCTATCGCACGCCCATCGGACCCGTGCGTGTGGACCTGGCTTACAGCGTGAACTCTCCGCGGTACAACGGATTCAAGGGCTCGCTGGCCGACCTGCTCAAGTGCGGGCCGGCTGGTTCACCCACTGCCTGCGTGAGCGAGCCGCAGCGCATCAGCCGGTTCCAGTTCTTTTTCTCGATCGGACAAACCTTCTGATGACTCGCCGCGCTCTGCTCTGTCTTGTGATGTTGGCGCCGCCCGGAGCACGCTGCGAGATCATCGACCGCATCGCGGTTGTGGTGGGCAGGGGAGTCATTACGGCGAGCGAGGTGACGCGCGAAGTCCGCCTGACGGATTTCCTGAACCAGACGAAACTGGACCTGAGCATGGACGCCAAACGCAAGGCTGTCGAACGCCTGATCGACCAGCGGCTGATCCGGAGGGAGCTGCAATTGACGCGCTATCCTACGCCTCCGGCTTCCGAGGCGGACAAGCTGCTGGCACAGTACCGCAGCGCGCATTTTCCAACCCAGGCCGCATTCGAGCAGGCCCTCCGGCAATACGGCATCGATCAGGAAGACCTCAAGGCCCACCTGCTCTGGCAACTGACGGCGATGCGCTTTATCGAGATGCGATTTCGTCCTGGCATCCAGGTGACCGATGAAGAGGTCGGGCGGGAGATCGAGCGCCGTCTGAGCGCGAAGGGAAATACCCCGCAGCAGGCGGCAGCCCTGGACGATGATCGCGCCCAAATTCGCGAAGAGCTGATCGAACAGCGCGTGGACCAGCAGGTGGACCGGTGGCTGAAAAGCGCGCGGGAGGGGACTACAATCGAGATCCGCGAGGAGGCGCTGCGGTGAGCCGGCGAAGCAGAACTGCGTGGATTGCGGCCGGATCCGGAGTGGGCGTTCTGCTCCTGCTGGTTGCGGCCGCCGTTGTCGTGGTGCGGACGGATTGGTTTCGCAACCAGGTGCGCGAGCGCATCGTGCGGGAGGTGGAAAACGCGACCGGGGGCAAGGTGGAAATCGCCGCTTTCCGGTTTGACTGGCGCCTGTTGCGGGCCACCGTGGAGGGTTTCGTCATCCACGGGCTGGAGCCGGCTGAGGCGGCGCCTTTGTTTCGGGCCCGGCGCATCCAGGTGGACTTGAAGCTCGGCTCCCTGTTCCGGCGGATGGTGGACCTGGCGGCGCTCGAAGTGGACGAACCTCGGGCCAATGTGATCGTGTTCCCCGGCGGTCACACCAACCTGCCCGAGCCGAAAGTGAAGCGCCAAGGCGGCAAGAACGCGCTTCAGACCGTGGTGGATTTGGCCGTCCGGCGCTACCGCGTCAGCAACGGGCTGCTGGCCTTTGAATCGCGCGCCGTCCGGCTGGGCGCCCGCGGGGAGAACCTGCGGGCCCTGCTTTCCTACGACCTGTCCGCCAAGGTATACCGGGGCGAATTCTCCACTGACCCGCTATACGTGGACCGTCCGCCGGCACCCCCTTTGCCGCTCCGCCTCCGGGTTCCCCTGGTGATCGGGCCGCAACGCATCGAGGTGACGGGCGGGCGGATCGAGACGGCCCAATCGGCGATCGGGTTTGAGGGATTGGTGGAGAATCCGGTCACCGCTCCGCGCGCATCGTGGCTGCTTACGGGGCAGCTTGCGGCCGGCGATCTCGACCGTGCGTTTGCCCTCGGGCTGGGGGCTTGGACGCGGCATGCTCCTCCGCTGCGAGTGGATGTCTCCGCCGGGCTGGAGGACGGCCGGCTGAGCGTACCGGCCGCGCGCCTATCGCTGGGCGCGTCCCGCCTGGAAACCTCCGGCGCAGTAACCAATCTGAGAGATCCCATCGGATCGCTCCGGCTGGAGATGACACTCGCGCTGAACGAACTGGGGCAGTGGCTCGCGATGGCAGCCCGGCCGGAAGGCACGGCGCGGATCAGCGGCGCCCTCGATTTTCATGGTTCCGGCAGTTACTTGTTGCGCGGCCGCGCAGCGCTCAGGGACCTGTCTTTTCGCCAGGGCGCCCGGCGCTTCGGCGGAATTTCGGCGGGGGCCGCAATAGAAGCCGGCCCCAGGCAGGTGAAACTCGAGAACCTGAGCATTGCAGCCTTCGGCGGCGCATTCACGGGAAACGCCCGGGTGGACAATTTGCGGCGCTTCCGTGTGGACGGACGCCTTGACCAGCTCGAGATCCGGCAGGTGGCGTCGGCCTACGGCGAGCAACGCCAGCCGTGGACCGGAGTCGTGTCAGGCCCGCTCCACGCTGAGGGCGATCTGAGATCCCCGGGTGGCAAAGACCTGGCGGTCCGGGTCCGTCTGGCCATCTCTCCGCGAGCGGGCGGCTTGCCGGTGTCCGGCAGTATCGGCGCTACCTACGATGGTGGACTGGGAGTGCTCGATCTGGAGCGCTCCTATGTCGCTTTACCGCACACCCGCCTCGACCTTTCGGGGTCGACGGCCGGGCAGATGCAGGTGCGCTTCCGGTCCACGGACCTCAACGATCTTCTGCCGGTACTCGCCTTGGTATCCGAAAACCCTCCCCGCAATCTGCCGGTTGCCCTCCGTGGCGGCGCCGCCACGTTTTCGGGCACGGTCTCCGGGACTCTGGATGCGCCGCAGGTGAACGGCAACGTGAGAGTGGACAAGTTCCTGGCTGAGGGCCAGGCATTCGACCGCCTGGCCGGCGAGCTGTCGGTCTCGCCAGAGACTCTGGCTTTGCGGCATGCCGTGCTCGGTCATGGAAAACTGGCGGCTCGTTTCGACGCTGCCCTCGCCTTGCGGAACTGGAAGCCTCAGCCGGACTCGGCGGTTGCGGTCAGGGCATCCTTGCAAGATGCGGACCTGGCGGAACTGGCAATGCTTGCGGGGCGGCCGCCGGACGGTTTCACGGGAACGGTGAACGCCTTGGTTTCCCTTTCCGGCGCTTTCGGAAACCCCAGGGGAACCCTGGATCTGTTGGCCCTAAAAGGAACCGTCTTTGGAGAACCGTTTGACCGGATTCAGGGGAAGGCGCAGTACGCGGACCACTCGCTGAATGTGCCCGCACTGGTGTTGCAGTCGGGCGCGGCCCGGCTGGAGACCTCCCTCAATTACCAACATGCGGCCGGCGACCTCTGGGATGGACGCCTGCAATTTCGCGCCGCCAGCAACCGCATCCGCCTGGATCAGTTTCCTGTGCTGCAACAGCGCTGGCCCGGGTTGTCCGGCTCGCTCGAATTCGCGGCCGACGGTGCGGCCGCCTCACGGCGAATGCCCGGGGGGCCGCAAGCGCGATTCACCAGCCTGAACGGCAAACTCACCGCTCGCGGCGTGCAGTTGAACGCTCAACCATTCGGAGACCTGACCCTGATGGCCGCCACTCGGGGCCGCGTGGTTTCGTTCCAGTTGGCATCGGATTTCGCCAAGTCTGCCATCCATGGCGACGGGGAATGGCGTCTGGCGGACGACTATCCGGTCGACTTCCGTCTCGCCTTCTCCAGGGTCTGGCTGTCTTCCGTGCGCGAGTGGCTGGCGGCCGGCAAGCCGGCAGCCGGCTACGACGCTCTGGCCGAGGGGCGGCTGACGGTCAGCGGTTCCGTGTTCCAGCTCGAGAACTTGAAAGGCGCCCTCGAGGTGACGCGCGTGGAGGCGGGGCCGGCGCTGCCTGGACCCACCCGCGGGCTCTCCCGGGTGGCCCTTCGCAACGATGGCGCCATTGTTCTGGCCTTGGACCGGTCTGTGATCCGCCTTGGGCGCGCTCGCCTCACCGGACCCGGTACGGAGTTCGCCGCCTCGGGCGCCATTTCACTGCGCCAGAGGAACCCGTTGGACCTGCGCATCACCGGCAAGTCGGGGCTGAACCTCATCCAGGATTTCTACCCCGACGTTTTTGCCGCCGGAGAGGTGGCTCTGAACGCCTCCATCCGCGGATCGTTGGCAAATCCGCAGATCAGCGGGCGGATGGATCTGAAAGACGCTTCCCTCAACCTGGCAGAGGTCCCCAACGGCATCTCTAACGCCAACGGAACGATCCTGTTTGACGGATCCCAAGCCACGATTGAGAAACTCAGCGGAGAAAGCGGCGGAGGCAAACTCGCAATCACGGGTTTTGTGGGCTACGGCGGACCCGAGACGGTATTCCGCCTGCAAGCCAAGGCAGCCGGGGTGCGGATCCGGTATCCGGAGGGGGTCTCGACCACGGCCAGCGCCGACGTGACCCTGACCGGCACCACCAACCGCAGTACCCTGGCCGGCACGGTGACCATTGTGCGGACGGGATTCAACCCCCGCTCGGATCTGGGTTCGATTCTGGCGCAAACCACGGAACCCGTGCGCACGCCGGCCGCCAAAGGTGGCTTTCTCGACGGGATGCGCCTGGATGTGCGGATCGAGACCGCACCGAACGTCCAGTTCGAGACCGCCCTGGCGCGCGACATCCAGGGCGAAGCCAACCTGCGCTTGCGGGGGACGGCCTCGGCGCCAGCGCTGCTGGGCCGGGTGACCATCACCCAGGGTGAGCTGAATTTCTTCGGCACGAAATACACCATCCAGGAAGGCAGCATCGCTTTCTATAACCCGGTGAAGATCGAGCCCGTGTTGAACATCGACCTGGAGACCGAAGCGCGTGGCGTCACGGTGATCATGAACGTCTCCGGGCCAATCAGCCGGCTGAACCTCACGCCCAGGTCGGATCCCCCCCTCCAGTTCTCGGAGATCATTGCCTTGCTGGCTACCGGGCGGACGCCCACGTCGGACCCTACCCTGCTCGCCCGCCAGTCCACCCAGCAGCAGACCTGGCAGCAGATGGGCGCCTCCGCATTGCTTGGCGAAGCGATCGCCAATCCGGTTTCCGGACGCTTGCAGCGGCTCTTCGGCGTCAGCCGCCTGAAGATCGACCCCAGTTTCTCCGGTGTGGAGAACAACCCGCAGGCGCGGCTCACCCTGGAGCAGCAGATTACCCGCGACATCACCTTCACCTACATCACGAACCTCTCCCGCAGCAACTACCAGGTGGTGCGCGTGGAGTGGGCTCTCAACAAGAACTGGTCGGTGATCGCGCTGCGCGAGGAGAACGGCTTGTTCGGACTCGATTTCCTGTACAAGAAGCGCTTCCAGTGACGCCCCGCGGGCTGCGGCAGGGTTGCTAAGATGGAGAATATCGCAAGGAGGAGGCATGGCAGTTGCGCCGCGCCGCAAGGCGGCCGTGGTCGACGTGGGAGGGATCCGGATCGGGGGGAGTCACCCGGTGGTGGTCCAGTCAATGACCAACACCGATACCGCCGACGTCGCCGCTACGGCCAACCAGGTGATGGCGCTGGCTGGGGCCGGGTCCGAGTTGGTGCGGATCACGGTGAACACGGAAGCGGCGGCCGCCGCCGTGCCCCGCATTGCCGAGACGCTCGACCGGTTCGGGGTCCGCGTGCCCCTCATCGGCGACTTTCACTACAACGGCCACCTGTTGCTGAAGAAGTACCCGGAATGTGCCCGGGTCCTGGCCAAGTACCGCATCAACCCCGGCAACGTCGATATTGGCCGGAAGACCGGCGACAATTTCCGCACCATGGTTGAGACCGCCATCGAGTACGGCAAGCCCGTACGCATCGGCGTGAACTGGGGATCGCTCGACCAGGCGCTGTTGACCCGGTTGATGGACGAAAACTCGCTGCGGCCCGAGCCCAGAAACGCGGCCGACGTCATGCTGGAAGCCATTGTGGCGAGCGCGCTCGAATCCGCCGAGGCGGCCGAGCGTTACGGCCTGGCCCACGATCGCATCGTGTTGAGCGCGAAGGTGAGCGGCGTGCAGGACTTGATTGCGGTCTACCGGGCGATGGCCGCCCGCTGCGATTATGCGCTCCACCTCGGGCTCACCGAAGCCGGCCTCGGATCGAAGGGCATCGTTGCGACCACCGCCGCCCTGGCCGTGCTGCTTCAGGAGGGCATTGGCGATACCATCCGGGCATCTCTTACCCCCTTGCCAGGCGGGGACCGCACCGAGGAAGTCTCGGTCAGCCAGCAGATTCTGCAATCGCTTGGCATTCGCAGTTTCACGCCCCAGGTCACGGCTTGTCCCGGATGCGGCCGCACCACGAGCGATTTCTTTCAGCGTATGGCCGATGAGATCCAGACCTATTTGCGCAGCCGGATGCCGGCCTGGCGGGCGGCAAGACCCGGTGTCGAAACCATGAAAGTGGCCGTGATGGGATGCGTGGTGAATGGACCGGGCGAGTCCAAACACTCCAACATCGGGATCTCACTCCCCGGTACGTTTGAAGATCCTGTCGCCCCGGTCTACGTGGATGGCCGCCTGCTGAAGACCCTGCGCGGGGAAAGAATCGTTCAGGACTTTATCGAGATCCTGGAGGAGTACGTAGCCGGGCACTACTAGCCCGCATTAGGAGATTTTCATCACTGCACATTTTTGAAACGTGCCGGCGAAATCTTGGATCTGTTTCAGAAAGGATTGTAGATGAGCACAGCGAAACCCGGGCTCGCGGAGCCGGAAACTGTTTCGGGAAGCAACGGGGCTGCCGCCCCGGTGTCCGGAGGCTTCAAAGTCTTCAGCCGCGTTCTGGACTGGATCACCAGCGACCGGATGCAATTGATCAACATCACCGACCGGATCAACGAGATTGTCCGCAAAAGCGGCATTCGCGACGGACTGGTGCACCTTCAGTCGTTGCACACCACCACGGCGGTCTTTATCAGCGAGTGGCAGGACGCTTTGCTGCATGACGCTCGCGCGTTCCTCAATGACCTGGTCCTGCGCGACCGTCCCTGGAGGCACAACGACCCCGCGTACTCGGATTGCGAACGGCAGAACGCCGACTCGCACTTGCGGGGGATGATGATGGGACAGACGCTGTGCCTTCAGGTGCGGAACTCGGCGGTACTGCTGGGGACCTGGCAGAGCGTTATCCTGGCTGAGTTCGACGGGCCCCGCAGCCGCTCGCTTTCCGTGCAGGTCTCCGGAGTCTGAGGGAGACGACATGCCAAAACGCTTTACGCTCGCCGAGGCGGAAAGTCTTCTCCCGGAAATCGAGAAGGCGATGCGTGAGGCCATCTCCCACAAAGCCGGCTACGAACGCGCCGAGTTCGCGATCCAGGCTACCGTCCAGAGAATCATGATTCTGGGTGGCATGATGCTCGACTCCCGTGGCGTCAGCCAGGAAAGGACGAGACGGGATTTCAGCGCCGAGC
>Ga0272446_1003481_pt1:0-10000 | contig 19738 bp, 13 predicted proteins | sample YNPCB0061_FD_194587 | JGI IMG/M metagenome (GOLD analysis project Ga0272446, IMG submission 194587) | Hot spring microbial mat communities from Yellowstone National Park, WY, United States - YNP-CB-006-1 | ecosystem: Environmental > Aquatic > Thermal springs > Hot (42-90C) > Sediment...
ATTTTACTGGGCGCTCTATCCTTCTTGATGGTCAGCACCTGGCGTTACCGTAGTTTCAAAGACCTTAATCTTTTGCGGCCCCGGTCTCCTATTTCGATCGTATTGATCGGTGCGGTCATTTACCTTATCTACACCAATTCGCAGCCGGTCTTGCTGGCCATGGCTACGGCTTACACAGCCAGCGGCGTGGTGGTCCGCATCGGCGGCGTCATTAGGCGCCGTCTGCGCGGCTCCAGGACGCCCAAACCTAGGGTGGGAACTGCCAATGCGTGATACCGTAATAGCCATCGTCGGCGCCGATTCCCTGGCCGGCCGCGAGATGCGCGAGATCCTCGGCGCCGGACCCTTAGCCAAGCAGCTGCGGCTGTTGAGCAGCGAAAGCCAGGAGAGCATCTTTTCCAGCACCGACGACGAAGCCGTCGTCATCGCCCCGCTCGAAGAAGAAAACCTCTCCGGCGCCACCCTCCTGTTTCTTACCGGACCTCCCGCATCCAGCCGCCGTGCCCACTCCATCGCCGCCCGCCTGACCCCCACTCCTGAGATCATCGACCTGAGCTTCGGCCTCGAGGACCTACCGGAAGCCCGGCTGCGTTCTCCCATGGTGGAACCCGCCGGATTCCAGGTTCCTCCAGGCGCCCTGCACATTGTGGCCCATCCGGCCGCCACTGCGGTGGCTCTGTTGCTGAGCCGCCTTCACGCCGTGCGCCCCGTGCGCGCTTCCGTCGTCGAAGTGTTCGAACCCGCCAGCGAACGCGGGTCTCGCGGCATTGAAGAGTTGCAAAAGCAAACCGTTAGCCTCCTGTCGTTCCAAAAGCTGCCCCAGGAGGTCTTCGACGCGCAACTCGGCTTTAACTTGCTGCCGCGGTATGGAACCGCCGCCAAGGAGCCGCTCTCCGATTTCGAATTGCGCATCGAGCGGCACTTGGCCAGCCTGCTGGCCATGGCCGGGGGCGCACCCATGCCCTCTTTGCGCCTCATCCAAGCGCCGGTCTTCCACGGCTATAGTATTTCCGCTTGGGTCGAATTCAGCGCCCCTCTGGCCGCGAATGAAGCCGCCGCAGCCTTGGCCGGACAGACGGTGGAAATCCGCCGCAGCGACGAAGAACCCGCCACCAACGCCGGCGCCGCAGGCCAAAGCGGCATCACTGTGTCCGTCCAAGCGGACCGCAATAATCCCCGCGCGCTCTGGTTCTGGGTGGTGGGCGATAACCTCCGCATGGCCGCTGATGAAGCGATGCTCATCGCGGCGGCGCTGGTGGAGGCCCAGTGAGACGAGCCCTGGCTGCCGCCGTCCTGGCGGCGCTCCTGTGTGGGTGCGGCTACCACATAGCCGGGCGAGCCAATTTGTTGCCGGAAAACATCCGCGCCATTGCCGTACCCGCTTTCGGCAACGCCACCGGCCGCTACAAGCTCGCCGACCGCCTCCGCTCCGCCCTTACCCGCGAGCTCATCTCCCGCACCCGCTACCGCATCGTAGCCGATCCCGAGCAAGCCGACGCCGTTTTCGAAGGCGCTCTCATCAACTTCGCGGCCTATCCCACCGTAACCGATCCCCAAACCGGCCGGGCTAGCGGCGTGCAGGCCATCGTCACCGTCTCAGTTACCCTGAGGCAACGCTCCAGCGGCGCCGTTCTGTTCACCCAGCCATCCTTGGAAGTCCGCGAGCGCTATGAGATTTCCACCGACGCCGCCACCTACTTCGAGGAAAGCGACACAGCCATGGATCGAGTGGCGCGCGACGTCGCTCGCAGCGTGGTAAGCTCCCTACTTTCATCGTTTTAGAGCATGAGCCCGGAACAGTTCCTCAGCGAAATCGAACAACGCACTCCGGCCCCTGCCTACTTGTTCATCGGACCGGAAGCCTATTTCCGCCGTATCTGCCGTCAAGCCCTCCTCGAGCGCGCCCTTCCGCCTGAACAACGCGAGGCCGGTTTTATCCGCCACGATTTGGCCGAGATCTCGTTAGCCGAGGTCCTGGACGATGCTCGGTCGATGTCTCTGTTCTCGTCTTCGCGGCTCATCTATGTCGCCTCCGCCGAAGCTGCCCTGCCCCGCGGGCGTTCGTCTTCCACCGAAGAAGGTGACGAGACAACCGCCCCCAAGGACGGCGCGGCGGAGATGCTCGCCGTCTGGATGTCACGTCCCGTCCCTGGCGTTGTGCTGGTCTTCGACTGCTCCCGCTATGAGCTGGAGGGAGAAGATAAGGCAAAAACGGACAGGGTGCGCAAGTTCTACGCCGCCATCACCAAGCAGGTGGAGTTCGGCCGCCTGGACGATCAGTCCGCCCTCCGGCTCGCCTTAGCGCTCGCCAAGAGCAAGGGCGTCCAGTTGGGGCGGGACTTGGCTGCCATGCTCGTCGAATCGGTCGCCGGTGACGCCTGCCGGATCGACTCCGAGATCGAAAAGCTCTCCTTGCTGACCGGAGGACAGCGTCCGGTAACCCAGGACGACATCCTCGCGCTGACGCCAGATGCCCGCGCCGCCAACATCTTTGGGTTGGTGGGCGCTCTTGGACGCGGCGACCGCCGCCGCGCGCTGGAAATCCTCGACACCCTGGTCCGCGAGGGCGAGTACCTGCCCCTGGCTCTCTCGTTTCTTGCCACGCAGTGCCGCTTGGCCCTCACCGCCGCGGAAGCCAACCTGCGCAGCCCATCGCAGATTGAAGCGCACTTCCGGCGGCTGGGGACGCCCATCTGGCGCGCTCGCGCCGAGCAAGTGGCCCAGACCCTGGCGGCGTTTCCCAAAGGAAGGCTGAAACGGGCAGTGCAGCTTATCTATCAGGCGGATAAGGCGCTCAGAGACACCCGGCCCGACGACCGGCTGGTGATGGAGCGGTTCGTTCTCGAGCTTACGGAACGCTGAGTAGCGGACAACGGCGGTACTGCCCCAAAAAACGAGGAGGCCTACCACTCCTCGGCTCTCCAGCCGCTAGGCGGCAGCCGCCAGCTTCTTAAGCCGCGCCGTCAGACGCGACTTGTACCGCGCGGCGGTGTTGGCCTTGATGATGCCCCACTTCGCCGCTCGGTCGATAATGCTGAACGTGGAGGGAAGCAACGCTTGCGCCGCCGCCACGTCCTTTTTCTCCATGGCGCGGCGCAGAGCGCGAATGCCGTGCCGCAGGCGCGACTTGCGCATCCGGTTGATCACGGTCCGGCGCTCCGTAATCCGTATCCGCTTAAGGGCGGAAATAGTGTTAGCCATCTACGGTGATCTTTTCCTTCGAGAGTTCAGCTATTAGATTAACATAATCCCCCGCCGCCTTGGTGCAGTTCTCACTGCTCCGGACGCGGCCCCGGACCCGGCGGAGGCGGCTGGGGCGGCGGAGCGGGCTGATGGCGCCGGGGACCGCGAGGACCCGGCTGGCCGGGCGGCATGGCCTTCGGCTGCGGTTGCCCCGGGCGGGGACCCTGCGGCCCCACCCCCAGACCGTGACCCGCCTGGGGACGGCGGCGCTGCAAATCCCGCCATTGCTGCACGGTCAGAATGCCCCGCAAGCGCACCGACATCTGCGAAAACGCCGCCGTCAGCTCGCTCCGGCTCTTTACCACGCGGTCGGCCGCCTCTGAAGCTCGTTTGAGGTCAAACTTCTCTTCGTTCAAGGCGTCGCCCAGATCCGCTTCTGCTTTCTCGACCGCGGCCCGCAAGTCAATCAGTTTGCTGCGATACTCGCGCACAACCTGCTCGATGCGGGCGCGCTGATCCTCGCTAAGCCCGATTTCACGCGATACTGGACTATCCCACCATGGGTAGAAATCGCGCGGCGGCTGCGCGTAGCCCAGTGAGGCTACCGCCGCCAGAATCCCAAGTACGCTCTTCATATCGATTTACTCCTGAAACAAGTTGCGAATAGGCGCCGCCGCGCGCGGCTCAGGCGAATCGAGAATGGCGTGGATTTCGCTGAACAGTTCCGCATCCGACGGCGCAGATACGGTCCGTTGAGGCTGAGGCGAAGGCGCCAGTAGAATCAGTCCCAATAACACCACGGCCGAGGCCGCCAGGCTGGGCGTCCAACGCCTCACCACACGGCTGGTCACGGCGTCCACCCGCTCGAAGATGCGCTGGCGCTGCGCATGCAACCAGGCATCGGGCACATCCGGAGGCGCCGCCACCGCCCGGCGCCGCTGCTCGATCGATTCCAGCCGCAACCGGCATTCCTCACAACTGGCGATGTGAGGAGACGGCTCGCGCAATCCGTAGACTACCTCTAACAGCTCGTCGCTGGTCCAGTGCTCCGAGTTCACGACCGGCCCTCCTTTCTGACTTTCGGCCCTCGCGGGAGACCATACAAATCCTTCAAATCGTCCCGGAGCTTGGCGATCGCCCGAGCCAAGTGCGCTTTCACCGTTCCGGTCTCCAGCCCCAAGACCCTCCCGATTTCCTCTAGAGCCATACCCTCGTAGTGGCGCAAGACAAACACAGCCCTTTGCCGCGGCGATAGTTCGCTCAGCGCCCTGGCCAGCCGCTTCGCGATCTGCCCAGCCAGCGCCTGGCTTTCCGCATCCGGCGCCGGCGAGCGCGCCAGCAGTAACAGCGCCTGTTCATCTTCCGGATTCGGACGCCTGCGCCACAACTGCCAGCGCTGTGACCGTAGGCGGTCCAAACAGGTATTCACGGCGACCCGCGTAAGCCACCTGCCTGGATCCTCCAGCTCCTCCACATCGCCGTTGCGCAACGCCCGGAATGCTTTGAGAAAAACGTCCTGCGCGGCTGAGTCAGCCTCGTCCCGGTCTTGCAACATGCGGCAGCAAAGCAGAAAGACCTTCTTCTGTTCGGCCGCCATCCAGCGCGATAAGGTGTCCACAGCGCGATCTTGGGCAGCCGCCGTCCCCGCGGCCAGGCGGTTCGCCATCACGCCCATCATAGACGGTCCCAAACCTTTCTAACGTTCCCCGGGCGCTTAGGTTTACAGAAGCCGCCCGCAGTTTGGTAGACTTTGGGGCGAAATGGTCTACACTGTGTTGCTAAGTATCGGGCTGGTAGCCGGAGTGCTGGCGGGCATGTTTGGAATCGGGGGAGGATTGGTCATCGTCCCGGCGCTGCTTTTGATCATGAAAATGAAAGAACTGGAGGCGCTCGGCACCAGCTTGGCCGCTCTTATCCCGCCGGTCGGACTGTTGGGCGCCATCGAGTACTACCGCAACGGACACGTTAACCTCAAGTACGCTGCCGTGATCGCCTGCGGTCTGTTTATCGGCGCCTATTTCGGCGCCAAAATCATCATGCCGATGTCCCCGGCCGTCATCCGGCGCCTCTACGCCGGCTTCTTGCTGATCATCGCCACCCGGATGATCATTTTTGGCAGATAGGGCCGGCTAGGCGCTGCGCAACAACTTCGCCGACTCAGACGGCGTCTCGCCCACCGGGCGTGGGGAGAAAACCGAGCACGCCCTGGCGAGTTTCGCCAAATCACCGCCCTGCTCCACCGTCAGCTCATGCTCCACCCAGTTGGACAGCGGGATGTTGCGGAAATAGAGCCGTTCCTGCAACACCATGCTGCGCTTGTTGGCGAAAAGCGACTTGGTTTCACGCATGTAGTGGCGTTCCTCTACCCGGAAATCGGCCAAAAATGCATCGAAAGCATTCCGGCGGGCAACCTCCTCCGCCGCCCGGATCTTTTCCTCCATAATCTTGTCGCACGAGGAAATGGCGGCGCGAAGTTCCGCCGTCGCCTCCCGCTCCCGCGCGACAGCCACCTCCAAACGCGCCTGCATGACATAAAAAGCCAGCAGAGCCGAACCGGCGGCGACGAAAACCGGCAGAAAAATCCACAACAACCCAGCCATGCGCTCGTTCCTCGGCTTATACATCGGCGCCGGTAGTGCGAAGACTTTAGATTCGGAGGCCGAAAAGTACGGGTCTGGTCAAATAGCCGACTGCGTCCCGTCAATCTTCAGGCCCGAGACCAGCGCCGAGAGGCGCGCCAGTTGATAGCCCGGCTCCTTAAAAGTCAATAACTTACCGAGAACATGGAAAATGCAAGACAACCGGATCCCCAGCCCCTCCAGCAGCCCGCCGTGCTTGGCTCCGTAAACGGCAATCCCCAGCGCCTCATCAGCCGATAACTGCGCTCGCGCGTCTTCCGGATACCCCTGCTCCACCGGACGCCAAACTAGCCGGATTTGCGGCAACAAAACGACCCTCTTGCCCGCGTTGCGGATTTGGAAAAACAGCTCCAGATCAGCGCCGAATTCGCCGAAACGCTGGTCAAAAAAGTTCATTCCCCGAATGAATTGCTTCCGAACCAGGACGCAAGCCCGGGGCGGCCACTCGACCGCCAGCCGGTCTGCATTCAGATCTGCCGGCAGAAAACCCGCCGAACCGCCGCTTTTCCACTCCCGAACCAGTTCCGCGCCCGAAACCACGCGGCGGAAGCGGGACAATGGCTTGCCTGCCTCGTCCACCAACAGCGGGCAAACGGCGACCACATCGGACTCCGCATCCAGCACCTGAACCATGGCCTCAACCGCTTTCGACTTCATCTCCACGCCGGGATCCAGAAACAGCACATACTCGCCCAGCGCCGTCCGCACGCCGATATTGGCTGCCTTGGTGAAGCCGAAGTTCCGTTCCAGGCGCAGGAATTTGGCGTCAGGGAATTCGGCGTCAAGCTGCCCGCTGCCGTCCCGCGAACCTTTGTCCACCACCAGGACCTCGACCGCATCCCGGGCAGTCGTCTCCATCAGCGAACTCAGGCAGCGCCGCAAGGCCGCCGCCGAGTTATGCGATACGATCAGCACGCTGGTCTTGGGACCGGAAGGGGTGAGTTCGGTATCCTCCATCGGAAATCAAATGATAGCTCAGGCGCGGGCTGCTGGTCCGGCAAAACATGCGTAAAGGCTTCCCAGCGGCGCCCCGCGCCGGGCGCCGCCCGCTACTCAGAAAACGAACCGGAGAGCCATCTGGATGATGCGCGCGCTGCGCGCCGCATTCATCTGGCCGAACAGCGTGTTGACCTGGTTTCCCTGCGCGTCGAAGCGCGCCGTCGCGTTCACTCCGCTAAACTGCGTATGGTTGAAGGCGTTATAGGCTTCGCAGCGATACTGGAGCCGCATTTTCTCCCGCAGCCTGAAGTTCTTGATGGCCGAGAGGTCCCAGTTGTTGATTCCCGGTCCGCGAAACTGCGTTCGGGCGGCGTTGCCCCAGGTCCCGACAGCCGGCAGCTTGAATACTTCGGTCCGGAAAAATCGGTCGAAGGTGCGCTCGCTCTTGGGCAGCACCGGATTGCCGGTCACCACCACCCGAGCCCCTTCGGTCGGCGAACCGGTGATATCGATGGCGGTGGTGGTGCTGTACCCGACCCCCACCGGCGCGCCGCTCTGGAACGTCGTAATGCCGCTCAGTTGCCAGCCGCGCACGGCCGCGCTAGCCGCCCGGCTGCGCAACTTCGGCGCCGGAACATCATAGATCCAGTTGATTCTCACGACGTGAGTCCGGTCGTAACTGGCCAGACCGTAATTCCAGATGCGGAGGGGGATGAACGGACTCACGCCGTTGCCGTCCTCATCGCCGTAGTTCATGGTCTTCGACCAAGTCCAGGCGAACCCAAACTGAAACCCGCGCTGAAAACGCCGGTTGGCGGATACTTGCAGGGAATGATAGTTGGAACTGGAGGCGTGCTCCAGCCGCGTAATGTTGTTCCAACCGATTACCGGGCGTAGAAATGCCGCCGGGTATGGGCGGTTGGTGGTCGGGTCGATCGCCTCCGGGCGAAAGTGCGTTCCGTACGGAACGGCGTTGAGCGCCCGGCTCCACAGCAGATGGCGCCCCACATTGCCGGCATAGCCGACGTCCACTACCGTGCCAAAGCCCACATTGCGTTGAATCGACAGGCTGTAGTTCAGCGTAGTGGGAACGTGTCCCTCCGGATCCACCGATGTCGCGTTGGTCGGAAACAGAAAACCCGCTGAAGACAGCAGCGTGGCGACTCGTCCGTAATAGATCTGTGGCGTCTGAACCAGCGGAGGCTGATTTACCAAGCCCGACCACTGGTTCTGCGCCACCTGCTCATAGAACATGCCGAAGCCGCCGCGAATCGACGTCTTTCCGTTGCCGAAAGGATCGAAGGCGAAGCCGATGCGGGGCCCAATGTGCCAGCCCCGGTTCCGCAAGAAATACTTGGGCAGCTTTGGGTCCTGCCCCCCCAGCACCATCCCGGTGAACGGATCGCCCACGCCGGGTGCAATCGCTCCGATCAGCGCTTCCGGATACGTTTGGCCCGTCACCGGATGCACGCCCACGCGCTGGTTGCCGGAACGCCCCGGCGCAATCAACTTGGGCGCCTTGGCGGCATCGTAACGGTCGAGGAAGAACGCCGACACGCGGTTGTCCCGGTCGTGGATCGGAACAAACCGGGAGAAACGCACCCCGCCGTCCAGCGTCAGTCTCTTGGTCACGCGCCAGTTATCCTGCGCAAACCACTCCGCCCGGTTCGACCGCACATTCAAATACGGAATCGCAGAAGATTCGGTATAGGTGTTGAAAACGCCCAGAGCGGCGTTCGCATAAGCCCAGTTGGTGTCGAGCGGATTGTTCACGTTACGGCCGAAATTGAAAGCTCCGAACTGCGTGGCGTTGGGTCCCCGCCCCAGCATGTACCAGTAGTAAAGGAACCCGAACTTCAGCGTGTGCGCCCCGCGCACCACCGACAGCTTGTCGGTCCAGGTCAGCGCATGATAGGGGTCGTCGATCGGAAAACGCCCGTTGATGTTCAGCTCAGCGGCCCCCGGCACGCCCCCGAAACTGGCATTCGGAATCAGGTTGTACTTGTTGTTCTGCGGGTAGAACTGGCCCGCCTTGAAACCCACCGTCTCGCGGCTGTTGCGCTTCAGCTCTTCTTCCGGACTCTTCATCGTCTCCGGGTTAGTGAACCAGCCGAAATGGAACTCGTTGCTGATGGTCGGCGACAGAACCTTGGTGTAACGCGCCGCCAGCCCCTTGTTGCCGGCTTTGAACACCCGGAAGTACTGCGGCCAGGACTCTTGCCAGCCCGGCATCCGCGTGAACCCTTCGTTCTTCTCCGAGTACGCCGCGAAGGTGACGTAAACAATATCCGAGGACGTAAAGCTATAGTCCACCTTCAGCGTGTGGGCGGATTTGGGCGAGTTGGTTTCCGTGCTCCACACGTAGTTGTAGTTGCCGCCCGAAATGGTCCGGTCAAAGAAGTTCGGCTTCACGAAGAAATTGAGCAACGCCGCCCCGTTGGAATCCACCCGCGCCGCGGGAATCACGTTACCGGCGAAGGGCTGGTTATTGTTGAACGGATCCCGGATCACCACCAGCCGGTTGTTGACATCCAAAGTCTGCGAAAAATCCCCGCGTCTTTCGAGTTCGGTCGGGACCGTAAAGGTGCTTACGCCCGAATCCTTGCGCGGCCAGAACTCCTGCGACCAGAAGAAGAACATCTTTTCCCGGTTCGGGTTGAACAGCTTCGGAATCGTCACCGGGCCCCCGATGTTGTACGTCCAGGTGTTGTACCGATACCGCGGCTTCGGAACTCCTAGCCGGTTATTGAAGAACTCGTTGGCGTTGAACTGCTCGTGGCGCTTGAAGTACGACCCCAGCCCGTGAAATTCGCGCGTGCCGCTCTTAAGCACCATTTCCACCGTGGCGCCGGCGGCATTGCCGTACTCGGCCTGGTAATTGCTCAACAAGATGCGCACTTCGGCCACCGAGTCCACGCTCTGCTGGAGCTTGAATTCAAAGTTGTTGCCGTGGTCGGTCCCGGGCAACCCGTCCACCGTAATCTGATTCTGGGTGCGCCGGTTCCCGAGTGCGCTGAACGTGGTCCCGCGGTCCAGACCGGCCGCCTCGCTGATCATCACCACGCCCGGCAGCAGCCCAACCAGTGAAGGCACGTTGCGACCCAAAATTTGCAGGTTTTCGAGTTGCGAGCCGGTGATCACGTCCGAGCGTTCGGCGCTCACCGTCTGGACGATGGCCCCGCGTTCGGCGCTCACCGTCACGCTCTCGGCCAACTGCCCGATCTCCATCGCAAGCGTGC
>Ga0272446_1003481_pt1:15000-19738 | contig 19738 bp, 13 predicted proteins | sample YNPCB0061_FD_194587 | JGI IMG/M metagenome (GOLD analysis project Ga0272446, IMG submission 194587) | Hot spring microbial mat communities from Yellowstone National Park, WY, United States - YNP-CB-006-1 | ecosystem: Environmental > Aquatic > Thermal springs > Hot (42-90C) > Sediment...
CGCAAGGCGAAGCTGCAAACTGAAGCCCCGGTGAACGGCGGCCGTAACTATAACGGTCCTAAGGTAGCGAAATTCCTTGTCGGGTAAGTTCCGACCTGCACGAATGGCGTAACGATCTGAGAACTGTCTTAACATGCCGCCCGGCGAACTTGTGGTTCCGGTGAAGACGCCGGATGCCCGCCGCTAGACGGAAAGACCCCGTGCACCTTTACTATACCCTATCAATGAATTATGGGGCGGTCTGCGCAGGATAGGTGGGAGGCTTAGAACCCGGGTTTTCGGACTCGGGGGAGCCGGCGGTGAGATACCACCCTGATCGTTCTGTGGTTCTAACTTGCTCCCGTAAGCCGGGAGAAGGACATTGGTAGGCGGGTAGTTTGACTGGGGCGGTCGCCTCCTAAACGGTAACGGAGGCGCTCGAAGCTTGGTTCAGGAGGTTTGGAAATCCTCCGCCGAGTGCAAAGGCAGAAACCAGGTTGACTGCGAGACCTACAAGTCAAGCAGGTGCGAAAGCAGGACTTAGTGATCCGGTGGTGCTGTATGGAAGGGCCATCGCTCAACGGATAAAAGGTACGCCGGGGATAACAGGCTGATCGGAGTCAAGAGTTCACATCGACGCTCCGGTTTGGCACCTCGATGTCGGCTCATCGCATCCTGGGGGTGTAGAAGCTCCCAAGGGTTAGGCTGTTCGCCTATTAAAGCGGTACGTGAGCTGGGTTCAGAACGTCGCGAGACAGTTCGGTCCCTATCTGCGGTGGGCGTAGGAGATTTGAGGGGGCTTGTCCTTAGTACGAGAGGACCGGGATGAACGAACCTCTTGTGATCCAGTTGTTCCGCCAGGAGCACCGCTGGGTAGCGAAGTTCGGTCAGGATAAGCGCTGAAGGCATATAAGCGCGAAACCTTCCCCAAGATGAGATCTCCCAAGCGGGTAGCGCCGCTAACAAGGGCCGTGGAAGACGACCACGTTGATAGGCCGGATGTGTAAGCGCAGTAATGCGTTGAGCTAACCGGTACTAATCGCCCGTTCGGCTTGACCATAAAATGCACTCTTTTCTTCGAGCTCCCGCCGAGCCTTTCGAGCCAACGCGCACGCGCCAGTGCGGTGCGGCCCGTCCATATTCCCACCCCCGGCCCAACCCAGAACTTGGGCGGGGGAGAACGAGTTTGAGCAGCTTTTGGGTGATTGTAGCGAGGAGGACCCACCCGTTCCCATCCCGAACACGGAAGTTAAGCTCCTCAGCCCCGATGGTACTGCGCGCGCAAGTGCGTGGGAGAGTAGGACGTTGCCCGAATGAAACCCCCACCGGCGCCCCGGACGGCCCCCCGCCTCCGGGGCGCCAGTGTTTTTGGGGGTCCTCGCCATCCCCTGCCGGGTAGGTCCGGAGGTTCCAAGTTCTTCTTAATACTCCAGCAAAGGCGAAAAATTGATATCCGGCCGGTCGTAAGTTCTGGTGCCTGTGATTCTGTCTGTATAATCTTGCCGCCAATAGTAGTTATGACCTGCCGCGACCTTCCAGGTTTCGCCGGTCTGGGGATCCACGACATCGGTTTGCCCGAGGATGTAGTTGCTAAACTTGCGCAGATGTTCGTCTTTTGAGCGTTGCCGGCTCCAAAACGTATCGCTCATGCTCTGTGTGATCTGTGCATGGGTCCGGGCTATGATCTCCCCTGAGGCTTTGCTGAGCCGCTGCTGGCGGATCAGCCATTCCGGATTCAGTTGGACCGACCGAATGAGATGCTCGAGCACCGCCAGCGCGACGCCGATCTGGTCCTCAGTGGCCGTAAATCCGTGCAGATAAGGGACGTGCCACATCCGGGTTCCCGAGGCGTCAATCAGCAGAGTTCCGGCGAAGTAATACCCAGCCATCGGCAATCCGTTTTCCATACACTCGAAGGCCACCTCGCCCACGCTCACCTGCTGGCTAAGAATGCCGCCGCCAAGTTGCGAATAGGTGCGGGTGAGCGCGGCGCTCAAATCCGGACGGTCGCGCCGGTCAACGAGGCGAATGCCCGTACATCTGCGGCTTACCGCGGATTGCAGGTACTCAAGCGCGAACTGAAGCCCGGAAACGGGCTGGCGCACCATCATCTTGACGCCATAAGCGCTGGGATACCAGGAGCCTTCCCGGAGCCCAGTCATTGCCGTGGTTTGGGTGGGGGCGATAAAAGGAGGGATGTTGGCGTCTCCGGTGGTGATATGGACACGCCTGTCGGGCGAAACCAGATCCACGGTGGCGCGCGGATCCAACAGCCCAGGGCGGAACATTCCCCCGCTGATGTGCCAGCCCTGCGGGACCTCGATGGAAAAAGCCCCCTCGCGGGGGTCGTGCCAGCGAACGTAACTGAGCCGCGGAGCAGTCCCGCTGCCGCCGCCTATGGGAGTTGGCTGGGTAAACTTGAAAGACTGGAGGATGCGGAGCAATTCTGGGCGCTGCGCCGCAAATTGGTTCGCAGGTGCTCCGATAGCGTACAGCATCCCACTTCTGCCGAACACGGAACACAGCATGACGGCGCGCCCTTGCCGTCCCCCTACCGAATACAACACTGCGCCCACAGCCTCGTCCGGTTGACGCCGGTACTGATGTGTCTTTTCAAACTTGGCCTGCGGGAATATCGCCGCCAGCCGGTACGGCGTTTGAGACAGCCATTGCTGCGCGGTGAGGCGCTCGGAGTTGAAAAACCCTTGCACGACGACCACTGCCATGCGGTCAGGGCTGCGTATCACAATCAGCGGACCTTGAGACGGCTCGGCTGTGTAGCCCCGCGGAAACTGCACTTCGAATCCCGCAGGATCCCGGTGGTGCACCCACCCCTGCATCGCACAGGCATAAACGGACCACAATAGCAACCCAGCTACCGTCAGGCTGGAAAGCACCTCGAAAGCAGTTGGGCGTGAGAACCTCGACATGACTTCGTCCGACCTCCTTTCTTGGACGGGGCGAGCCGTCATCGCCCTCCGTCGGTGAAGCGCAACGAGCCGGCGATCTTGCCAAAAATGGGTCGCAAGTTGTTAAACTCGCTTCGCGGCGAGACGAACACAGCCACGAATGCGCCCTTGGGATGGAGCAGAATAACGGCCCAGCTAACCACGGTCTCTCCATCGCCGGTGGGCGACGGACCTTCCAACAATATCGATTCCGCAGAACGCCCGGCAATGCTAACAGGCTCGCGGGAGAGCGTCCGCAAGGCGGGGTCCTGCGCGGAGACCGAATGAATCCACTGATCCGCGGCGGCGCGCGGATCCTTCGCGCCGCTGGGTTGCAAGGTCACCGTCATGCCCAGGGAAACGGACATTCCGCCGCCCGGGAGAGTGAGGACGGCATCCGCTGCCCCGAAATAGGTGGACAAACCCGAGGGTGAGGCCGTTGCGTTCCAGTTTGCGGGAATGGAAACGACGTAGCCTTGCCCGCGGTGGGTCTTGAGGGTGGAATCCGGGAGGATAAGACGCGGAGCGGTGATGACCGGAGCCCGAAGAGGCGGCTCAGTCTGCGGCTGCGGCGCGTCCATTGGAGCCGGCGCCGGAGCGGGGAGGCTGCCGCTTGCCGCTCCCAATTGCGCGCGGACCGTCACAGGTTTGCCCGCCCGCACCACGAGGAGTTCCACCGTTTCACCGGGCCTGCGGAGGCTTAGCAGCCGGACCAAGTCAGGAGTGCGCTGAACCGGCTGTCTATCCAGAGCCACCACCACGTCGCCGGCTTGAATACCAGCTTTCGCCGCCGGCCCGCCGGGCATCACTTGCTGGATCAGGGTTCCTTGCAGATTCGTGATGCCACCCTTGCCGAGGTCCTCTGGCCCCATGTCGCGGGTCAGAATCCCCAAAACCGCCCGGTTCGCCGGCGGCGAGGGCGCCGGCCCAGGAGCCCCACCCTCGATGCCGGCAGTTGAAGGCGGGGCGGCAAATTCCGGTACGCCGCCAGCCGAAAAACTCTGCTCGATCTGGTCCAGCCCCGGTTGGGCGGAGGCAAATTCAGCTTGCGGCGCCGATAGCATCAGCACATAAGTGCGGGTGGGCGAGGCTCCCACCACTACTTTCAGGAGCGCGGGAACGCCTTTCGGGTTTGTCCCCGCGCACACGACAAAATGAGCACGCAAACCGCCCAAATGGGATTCTCCTTGCTGGAGCTGCTGGAAGCCGCGCCACTGCCCGCCGATTTGCTTCGCCAGCCCTTCGGCCAACTCGCGCGTCGGTTGGGGGCGGTCCATCACGATGACATTTCCATACGCCTCGCCCCGCGAGATTCGCAGCATGTCACCCGTGTCAGCCGCACTCCAGCCGGCTGGGACGCTGACCTGAAACCGATGTTTCGGGTCTCGGTAAAGCGAACCCGCGCCTGTGGCAGCAGCCCAGGAGGCCGCCTTGGGCATCAGGAGGAAGACGGCGACAACAGCCAGCAAAAGCCGTGCGAGCATAATTCACCTCCAACCGAGATTTAAGGGTTCTAAAATCCTGATCGCAGGCACGGCTACATCCCGAACCCCAGATCCCGCGATGCGCTTTCCCCAACGCATGCGCGGATCAGGCTGCGCGGAACCTCCGATCCGGCAGCGCAACGCCCGGTCCGAAATGGGAACCGGGCCAGCCTGCTACAGCAATTCTAGGAGCGGCGTTGAAGAAATGCAAGGGCCGCTGCGCCCGCCGGCCAGGCGGTTATAATATGGCATCGATGTTCGAAAAACCAATCTTTGCCATTGCGTTCGCCATGACTCTATCCGCTGCCGTCAAAATCGAAAAGACAT
>Ga0272446_1003482_pt1 | contig 19736 bp, 14 predicted proteins | sample YNPCB0061_FD_194587 | JGI IMG/M metagenome (GOLD analysis project Ga0272446, IMG submission 194587) | Hot spring microbial mat communities from Yellowstone National Park, WY, United States - YNP-CB-006-1 | ecosystem: Environmental > Aquatic > Thermal springs > Hot (42-90C) > Sediment | place...
CAAGGCGACCAACAAGCTCGTGGTCATTGAGGACCAGGAGCGCCGCAAGGCGATCGGCAAGCAGATCTCGCCGATCTACCACGTATCGAAGGACTCGGCCCCGGCGCTCATCATCCACGGCGACGCCGACAAGCTCGTGCCCATCCAGCAGGCCGAAATCATCATCGCCCGGTTCAAGGAAGTGGGCGTGCCCTGCGAACTGGTCGTGAAGAAGGGCGCGGCCCACGGCTGGAAGGGTATCGAGAAGGATTTAGCGATCCTAGCCGACTGGTTCGACAAGTATCTCAAGTGATTCCCGGTGAACCCGAGGCGTCAGCGAAGGGGTGGAGGTCAACCCGTCGCTGACGCCCCGGTTCGCCGAAACCCTCTTCCGGAGTTGCTCCATGCTCTCACGCAGAAGCTTCCTGGCGACAACAGCAATCGCCCCCACGATCCTGGTGCGTCAGGCCGGGGCGTTCGCCGCCGCCGACAAGATCACACTCGGGTTCATCGGCGTCGGCACGATGGGCCGCGGGCACCTGGCCGGCTTCCTCGGCCGCAAGGAAGTCGAGGTCGTCGCCGTCTGCGACGTGGTCAAGGAGCGGCTCGACAACGCCAAACAGATGGTCGAGAAACGCTATGCCGACCGCATCAAGTCCGGCGACTACAAGGGCGTGAAGGCGTACACCGACTTCCGCGAACTGCTCCAGCACCCGGACCTGAACGCCGTCGTCATCGCCACGCCGGACCACTGGCACGCCCTGCCCTGCATCCTGGCCGCCCGGGCTGGCAAGCACATCTACTGCGAGAAGCCGTTGACGCACAACATCGCCGAGGGCCGCCGCATTGTCGATGAGGTGAAGAAGGCCAAGGTCGTCTTCCAGACGGGTAGCCAACAGCGCAGCGAGTTCGGCGGGCACTTCCGCAAAGCCGTGGAGTATGTGTGGAATGGACGGATTGGTCGGGTGAAAACCATCCGCATCGGTGTGGGCCACCCGGCCGTGCCCTGCGACTTGCCCGCCCAGGAAGTTCCCCCCGGAACGGACTGGGACTTCTGGCTCGGGCCGGCCCCAGAGCGCGGGTACAACGAAATCCTGTGCCCGAAGGGGGTGCATAGCCACTTCCCGGCGTGGCGCAACTATCAGGAGTACGCCGGGGGCGGGCTGGCCGACATGGGCGCGCATCACTTCGACATCGCCCAGTGGGCCTTGAAAATGGATACCAGTGGGCCGGTGGAAATCCTCCCGCCGGCCGACCCCACGAAGAAAAGCGGGCTCCGCTTCGTGTACGCCAACGGCGTCGAGATGATCCACAACGAGTTCGAGAAAGGGAACGACGGTCAGGAGATCCGAGCGGATTGCGTGTTCGAGGGAACCGACGGCCTCATTCTGGTGAGCCGCGGCGGCATCAGCAGTCTGCCGGCGGCGATTCTCAAAGAACCGCTCGGCAATTCGGCGGAGAAGGTGTACCCATCGAACAATCACCACACCAACTGGCTGGAGTGCATCACGAGCGGCAAGGAGTGCATCTGCCCCGCCGAGATCGGCCATCGGTCGGCAACCATTTGCCATCTGGGCAACATCGGCTACCGGCTCCGCCGCAAGCTGAAATGGGATCCGGTCCAGGAGCAGTTCGCCGACGACGCTGCGGCGAACAAAGAGACCACGCGCGAACCCCGGGCCAAGTGGAAGCTCTGAGACCGAATGGTGTCAGAACAACCGCGGTTGGCGGTTGGCGTGGATCCAGCGGGTCATCAGGTGCCGTTGCGGCGTGCTGAGGGGATACCGTGCCAGTTCCGTCGGCTTGATCCAGTGGCCCGTCGTGTAGAAGTTGGAGGCGAACTGACCGCCGCGCACGGTCGCCTCCACAGCGATCAACGTGATCCGAAAGCGTGTTACGGTGTGCTTGACGGTCAGCATTGCCGCACCGGGTTCCACGTCGAGACCGGTGAGTTCCCGGGCCACCCGCACCACGGTCGCGGTCAGGTCCTCGGTCGGCATTCGTTCGCTGTGGGGAATCTCCCACATGTTGGGCCACCGGTCGGCATCGGCCGGCCGCTGACACAGGAGCACGCGGTCCCGGTCCCGGATCACGACGCCCACTTCTGTAATGGCCACCCAATCGGGTGGCTTCTTGGGCGGCGGGATTTGCGATTGGAGCCCCTCGCGGTTGGCCACACACTGCCGCGCCAGCGGGCACTGGTCACACGCCGGGGCCGTGGATCGGCACACTGTCGCACCCAGTTCCATGAGCGCCTGATTGAAGTCGCCGACTCGCTGGCGGGGCAACACGGCTTCGGCCGCTTGCCAGACCCAGGCCTTGCCCGCTCCGGCCCGCGGATCGCCGGGGTAACCGAATAGGCGGGTCAGAACGCGTTGGCTATTGGCTTCGACGATCGGCAGCCGGCGATCGAACGCCTGGGAAAGCACGGCTCCGAGGATGTAGCGGCCGACACCGGGGAGCGCTTCCCAGACGGCCGGATCGTTGGGCAATTCTCCGGCGTGTTCAGCCACCAGCTGGCGGGCCGCGGCGTGCAGGTGGCGAGCGCGGCGATAATAGCCCAGCCCTTCCCACAGCTTCAAGACTTGCTGTTCGTCGGCGGCGGCCAGGGCCGCCAGATTCGGGAAGGCCTCCAGGAAGCGCTCGAAGACCGGCACCACGGCCGCGACTGTGGTTTGCTGGAGCATGACCTCGCTGACCCAGATGCGGTACGGATCTCGATTCTGCCGCCAGGGCAAGCGGCGGTGCTGGCGATCAAACCAGGTGAGTAAGCTGCGCTGAAGCCGGGTGAGGTCCCGCGTCGGGAACACCGGCAGAATCGGAAGGGGGGAACGACGACGGCCCGCCGCCGGGTTCGGGACGGGCCGGTGCGATCGCGGCTCCGGTCGGTTCACTTGGGCCGCCGCATGTACTTGCGGAGGAGTTCGTTGGCCGCGTTGGACATATCCTCGCGCGTTTGAGCCGGTTTCTTCTTCTCGTCGCTCTTGCCGGCCGCTTGAGCCGAGCCCGCGGGCGCGTCGGCCGTCGCTCCCGGCGGAAGGGGTAAGTCCATGACGGTGCTGCCGTCGGGCACCTCGCTGTTGCCGTCCTCGTCCATGCCCAGGAGCATGGCGGCAATCTTGTCGTGATCTTCTTCGGTGGTGGAATCGATCGGCGCGGGGCTCGCCTCGGTGACGGGCTTGGTGGCCGGCGTCTTGAGGGCCGCCGCCTCCTTGGAGCCGCCCAAGGCCTTGGCTTCCTTGGACCCCGTCAGAGCAGGGGCTTCCTTGGACCCCGAACTCGTCGGCAGTTTGATCTCCTTCGAGCCCGGTGGAACCGATTTTTTGGCCGGATTCGGTGTGGCGTCCCGAACCGGTACTGCGGAGGTGCCACCAGAGACACCCTGGGTCGCCGCCTTGACCGCGGCCAGAGCCGCAGCCGCCTCGGGGGTGGGGGCGGGCAACGGCGTCCCATCGGGTTTGGGAGCCGCGTACTCAATGCGAATGGTGAAATCCAGCGGACCCAGTCGCAACTTGGCTCCGTCGGTCACGCCGACCTCGACGCCCTGAATTTGCGTATCATTCACGAGCGTCCCGTTGGTACTGCCGAAGTCCCGGACGTAGACTTTCCCATCGCGGATCAGCACCCCGCAATGGCGTTTGCTAATCGCCTGACTGGCCGGCCGCAACTGACACTGGGCATCCCGGCCGATGAGGAACTGGGGGCCGGTGATGGGAATCACCTTGCCCTGATGCACCCCCGAAGCCACAACCAAGCTCACCTTCATGTGTGCTCCGCCTTCGCGTTGAAAGCAATTACGCCCCTTTGGGCGAACTGCCCCGGGGTTGAATCCGTACGACCGGTGGGGGGAGATGAACCCCGGTCGTCGGTAGGGTTACCGATCCACAAGGCTTGTCGCCTCGGCAGTTCGGAATACCTTGCAAACAGTTTCCTAATGCGAGTCAACTCCGGGGCTGGCGACCAGCCAGCCCGCTGTCATATTAGAGCAAGAGTTTCTACAGATGCAACAGTCACTCCCCACAAATTCGCCTGATCGCTTCACTTTATCCAACCGGTGGAACCGGCGTTGGCTCGTGATGCTGGGCCTCATCAGCCTGGCGAGCATGGGGGGGTGTGCGGACACCCCGACCCCGGCGACCTCGCCCAAGCCCTACACCGGCATCACCTTAACCCTTCGCTGCCCCGAGCCCCTGTTCACCGACGCGATTCGGCCGGCTGTGCGGAGTTGGGCCGAGCGAACCGGAGCCACTGTCACCCTGCTGACCGAGCCGATGACCGAGGGCGACACCACGGATATTGGCATTATAGGCACGTCGGAACTCGGCCGGTGGGCCGACCGGGATCTTTTGGCACCGGTTCCCGCGAATCTGCGGGCCAGCGATCATCCCTACCAGTGGTCTGGAATCTTGCCGGCCTACCGGGAACAGGTCATCGAGTGGGGCGGTCAGGCCCGGGCGCTCCCCCTGGCGGGCGACGGGGGCGTTCTCGTTTATCGGGCCGATCGCCTGGCCGATCCCAAATTGATTGAGTTTTTCCGCCAGACGCACGGTCGGCTCCCGCAGGCCCCCGCCAGTTGGGAGGAATTTGCCGATCTGGCCGCGGGATGGGCCGCCCTCGAGAACAAACCCTCTTTGCCCGCCCTGAGCGGAGCCGAGCTGGCTCAGTTGTACTTCCGGGTCGCGGCCTGTTACGACCGGGTTGCGGTCAACGATGCGACCATCGCCCGCCGCGACGACCTGGCCTTTCAATTCGATCTCACCACGGGCGAACCTCGGCTCGGCACACCCGGCTTCACCGCGGCGGCGCACTGGCTCGGGGAGCTGGCCCGCCGCAAGTGCTTACCCCCCTCCCCCGCTGAGGGGGCCGATCCCGTGGCTGCTCTGGCCGAAGGACGCGCGCTCATGGCGGTGCTGACCCTCGACCAGCTGGCCCGATTGCCGCGCCCCACCGGCTTGACCACCCCGCGCTATGCCATCGCGCCCTTACCGGGAACCCGCCAGTATCTGGACCACCAAAAGGGGGTGCTGATCCCGGCGGCCACGCCCAATTACATCCCCTATTTCGACGGCGGCCGCTTGGGCGTTGTCCGCAGTGCGTCCCCCCACCCCGCGGCGGCATTCGATCTGCTGGCCGAGCTGGGCGGCCCCACCCGAAGTCTGGAACTTCTCAGCAACCCCGCCCTGGGAGCCGGGCCGTTCCGCGTCACCCATCTGGACCGGGACCGGCTGATCGTGTGGCTGGCCTACGGATGGGATTCCGAGCAAACCAAAGCCCTGCGCGACGCGCTGGAACTGTTCGTCCGTCAGGAGGTCAAAAACCCGGTCTATGGGCTTCGCGCGCCGGACCAACAGTCGCTCCGGGCAGCCACCGCCGCCACGCTGCCCGGACTGACCCGCGGAACTCCCGCCGATACGGTCGTGGCCGAACTGCTGACCCGCTGGCGGCAAATCGACGAGCAAACCCCGCGCGACACCCGCATCCGGTGGCGACGCCTGGCCGCCGGCCTGAACTAACCCCGCTGCCCGGCTGCGTTCGTGTTCAGCCCGCCGCCGGGCAGCAAACGGCTCCGCGGCGTCCGCTGTTAACCACTGCTAATCGGTGATCGGTATTCGTTACACGGTTCTCGTGACAGCGAGGAATGCCCGATCGGCGACTCTGAAAATTCGCTTCTCATCTCAACGCGATTCAGATCTGGGAAAATACCCGATCCCATTTTCCTGATCTTGTCTTGTGATTGTGATCCACACCCAGTTGGATGGAATCACCTGCCACTTGAAAGGCCGTTCTCGATACCGGAATGTGGTCCTGATCCCATGGACCTACGCATTTGAGAATCGAGATCGTCTTGGGCTTCTACTCGGTTTGAAATTGCCTCTCGCACCTAAGGAGCTTCTCATGTTCGTCGCCCAACACTGTCGCCGGTTACTTGCTCTCGGGGTCCTGGGATGGGTCTGGTTGTTGGCCGCCCCTCAGAACGCATCCGCTGCCATCATCTTCGACATGGACACCGTGATTACCGGTTCAACCCCATCCGGTACGCCGCCGTGGCTCAAGGTCACGTTCGCCAACGCCGGCACGAACCAGGTCACCATGACCATCCAGAATCTGCTCCAGAACAGCTCGGAGTTCGCAGCCGACTTCTACTTCAATGTGGACCCGGCGATCACCGGATTGACCATCACCCACACCGGTGGCCAGGCACCTCAATCCATTTCGGCCTACAGTCAGGGGGCCTATGGGAACCCCTCGTTCGGCAACGATTATGACGTGAGGATCGATTTCGTAACGGCCAACAACACCAACCGGTTCACCGCTGGGGAGACGTCGGTGTATTTGTTGACGGCAACCGGGCTAACCGAGAACTCGTTCTCGTTCACCACCCCGAGCAACAATGGACCGCAGTATGTGGCCTCGCATATCCAGGGAATCGCCGGTGGCCTGAGCGGGCGCATCGGCACGACCGGGCTCAACGGGGGCACCGGCGGCAATGGCGGCCCGGATGGCACACCAGTTCCCGAGCCGGCCACGCTGGCGGTCTTTGGCCTGATGGCGGGTGCTGGCGCGATCGGCTACCGGCTGCGGCGAAGGAAGGGCGCTGAGTGATTCCGTTCGTGACTGGGACCGCCAGTGGCCCGGGGTGAAGTTGGGAGCCACGGGCGATTCTCACGTGAGCGGTCAGTCCCCAGCCGGGTGGGCATTCGGCGCTGCGGACGGCTTCACCGGCGGGTTCAAAAGGCTCCGCGTCAGCACGTCCTTGGCCGTGTCGAACTCCGGTTGCCAGGTGATCTCGGGGTAGCCGTTCTTCATGCAGTCGCGGACCTTCTCCAGCGTGTTTCGCGCCATGTGGGGGCACTTGTTGCACGAACACGTCACCCCCGGCACACCCAAGAAGGTGTGCTGCGGGTGGTGCCGCTGCAGGTCCCACATCATGTTCGCTTCCGTCGCCACCAGGAACGTCGTCGGCTCGGTGAACGTGCCCACATACTTCCGCATCGCCTCGGTGCCGCCGATGAAGTCCGCTTGCTCCAGAATATTCTTCGGGCATTCGGGGTGGGCGATCGTCTTCGCCTGCGGGTGCTGCTTCTTCAGCTTCAGCAAGTCCTGCACGCTAAAGATTTCGTGCACCATGCACGCCCCGTCCCACAGGATCATGTCGCGGCCGGTCACCTCCTGCAGGTAGCGGCCCAGGTGCTTGTCGGGCACAAAAAGAATCTCGTAGCCGGCGGGCACCTTGTCGCGCACCACCTCGACCGCGTTACCACTCGTCACAACCCAATCGGACAGCGCTTTCACCTTCGCCGAGCTGTTGATGTAGCAGACCGTCTGGAACTTCCGGCCATTGGCTCGGAGCCGCTCCTGCTCCCGGGCCAGTTTGTCGGCCGGGCAGGCATCGACCAGGCTACAGCCCGCCTGCAAATCGGGCAGCAGCACTTTTTTGGCCGGGTTGAGCATCTTGGCCGTCTCGGCCATGAACAGCACCCCACAGAAGACGATGACGGGCGAATCGACCTTGGTCGCCTCGCGGGCCAGCTTCAGGCTGTCGCCGGTGATGTCGGCCAGCGCCTGGATTTCGCCTTCCTGGTAATAGTGAGCCAGGATGGTCGCACCGATCTGCTTCTTCAGGTCGAGGATTTCCGCGGAGACATCGTCGAGAACGGCGGGCATGGTCATTCTCCCTTGTTTTTTACGTGGCGGAGGGTCAACCCACTGACGCGGTTGGTTTACCCCATCATATGCACAACCGCGGCAAAAACGACCCGAAACGGGATCGTCACCCAGCGGCGGCGCGCATCGGCTGCCAGAATCTTCTAGCCGGAAACCGAGTCGCTGGTGTAACTTCAACGGGTCCCAAGGTATCCGTTCCCAAGCCGCGACCGAACCGCAACGCCCGCCGTTACGTCGCGTAACATCTTGTAACATCTTGGAAAAAGGGGCTTGCCTTTCGGGTAGTATACATCAGAATAGTATCAGATAGGCCAGCGGACGCCCGGGCAACCGGGTTCCGCGAACCGCCACTGTGGCTGGCGAACGCCGTTTCCGGATGCTGGCCCGGCTGGTTTGGTGTCTGGGGTTGGTCGGGGTGTTGATTCCGCCAACCGCAACGCCCCCACCGGCCCCACCGGAAATCGCCCCGCCCCCCTGTGGTGACCCCCCTGTGGTGATGAAATCGGAGTGGAGTGCTGCACATGGCCGAGGTCCAACAATACGACCTGGTGGTGATCGGGGCCGGTCCGGCGGGGTGCGCCGCGGCGAACACCGCGGCGCTGCTGGGCAAGCGGGTGGCCATCGTCGAGAAGAACCCGGCGGTCGGGGGAGCGGCGATCAACACCGGCACCATCCCCAGCAAGACGCTGCGGGAAACCGCCCTGGCGGTTTCGGGCATCAAGGCCCGAGCCTTGCTGGGGGTGGATATTTCGCTGCGCCGCGAGGCCAAGGTGGACGACTTCCTGCGCCACGAGCGGGAGGTTCGCACCGTCGAGGCAGCGCAGTCGCGCCACTTGCTCGATCGGTTCGGGGTGAAGGTGATTCAGGGCGTGGGCAGCTTTGTCGATGCCCACACGGTGCAGGTCACCCACCCCAACCCCCCGGGCGGCACCACGTTGTTGACGGCCGACAAGTTCGTGGTTGCGATCGGGTCGGCCCCGGTGCGCCCCCCGCAATTTCCCTTCAACCACAGCCGCGTCCACGACTCCGACGAACTGCTGTACATCACCCACATGCCGCGCTCCCTGGCCGTCATCGGGGCCGGCGTGATCGGGAGCGAATACGCCTGCATGTTCGCCATCCTGGGGACACGGGTGCATGTCATTGATGGCCGCGACACCCTGTTGCCGTTCCTCGATCCGGATTTGTCCCGCACGCTCACCACCGCGATGGAGAAGCTGGGGATTGTCTTCCACTGGAAGCAATCCGTGACGCGGTGTGAGGCCCCGCGGGTCGGCGCGATCGAATTACAGCTGAGTTCGGGCACCGAGCTGACCGTGGATCATGTGCTGGTCTGTGCGGGCCGGACCAGCCCCACCACGGAACTGAACCTCAGCGCGGCGGGCATCGGGCTTTCCAACCGGGGGCTGATCCCGGTCGACGAGTACTACCGCACGGCCGTGCCGCACATTTATGCCGTGGGCGATGTGATCGGGTTTCCCGCGTTGGCTTCCACCAGCTACGAGCAAGGGCGCGTTGCCGCTTGCCATGCCTGCGGGTCCCGACTCAAGCAGAAGATCGCCAATGTGCTGCCGGCCGGCATCTACACCATTCCCGAGGTGAGCACAGCGGGCCTGACCGAACCGCAAGCTCGGGAGAAAGGGTTGGACATCGTGGTCGGCTGGGCGGATTACGCCCACAACCCCCGGGGGCAAATCATCGGCGACAAGACCGGCTTTTTGAAGCTGATCTTCCAGCGGTCCGACCTGAAGTTGCTCGGCGTGCATGTCCTTGGCGAACTGGCCACCGAGGTGATTCACATCGGGTTGCTGGCGCTGATGACCGGCGGCGGGGCTGACTTGTTCCTGGATACCTGCTTCAACTACCCCACGCTGGGGGATTTGTACAAACTGGCCACGCACGATGCGATTCTGAAGCGCGATCAACTGGGCCCCGACCCCCATCTGTTGGAGACGCGCTCATGGTGACCTCCCTCGCCTTCCTCTTGACCCAGTTACCGGGGCACCGTATGTCCACAGACCGTGAGGCCCGGCATCAGGCCGTGCTACCCCGCGAAACCTTGCAATTGCTCGATCCCCAACCGGGCGAAACCTGGGTCGATTGCACCGTGGGAGCCGGTGGGCATGCGCGCTTGCTGGCGGAGCGGCTCGGACCGACGGGCCGGCTCATCGGGCTGGATCAAGATCCGACGATGCTGGACCTGGCCCGGCCCCGGCTGGCCGGTTGGCCGGTGACGCTCGTTCCCGCGAACTTTGACCAACTGCCCAGCGTGCTGGCTCGCCTGGGCATTGCTCAGGTTGAGGGCGTGCTGGCGGACCTCGGCTTCGCTTCCGACCAGATGGACGAGGCGACGCGGGGGTTGAGCTTCCGAGAGGATGGCCCGCTGGACATGCGATTGGATCCGCAGAGCACGGTGCGTGCCGCTGATTTGGTGAACACACTGAGCGAATCGGCGCTGGCGGATCTGTTCTGGGAATACGGCGAAGAACGGTATAGCCGGCGTGTGGCCCGGCGGATTGTGGAACGACGGCAAACGGTGCCGTTTTCGACGACCGGGGAGCTGGCCGAGGTGGTCCGCCGTTGTGTGCCCCGGACGGGCGGCATCGACCCGGCGACGCGGGTGTTCCAGGCCCTGCGCATTGCCGTCAACGACGAACTGGGCGCGCTGGATCGCCTGCTCGCTGCCCTACCCCCGCTCGTGAAACCGGGGGGCCGCGTGGGCATCATCAGCTTCCATTCGCTCGAGGATCGCCGCGTCAAGCAGGCGTTCCGGCAACGCGAGCTGTGGCAACCGCTGACCAAAAAGCCGGTGCAAGCCGACGCCGACGAATTGGCTCGCAACCCCCGCGCTCGCAGTGCCAAGTTGCGCGTCGCGCGGCGAAGAGCCACCAACCCGGACAGTGCCTCCGACCGGTGCTTCCAGCAGTTGGTTCCGACTTGTTCCTCACTCAACGCCTACGGGGATCACGGATGAGCGAACCCATCACCGTCGATGTTCCGCCCAAGCCGCCCGCGAGCTCCACACCCGCGGCGGGGCCCGGCTTGAAACCAGCCGACAAGGAAAAAGCCCGACCGGCCACCACCAGTTCCCCGCCGGTAGCCGGCAACGGATTGACACGCAAGCCGTTGGTGATCGCGGCCTGCGGTCTCATCAGTCTGGCCGCCAGCTTTGCTGCGGTCCGCCTCCTTTGGCCGCCGGACAGCGATCGAGCGACCACCGCGGCACCGACGCAATCGCTCGCCGTCGGATCGAAAGACGAAATGGTGCTGCCCAAGACACCAACCCAGCCACCAACTCTTGAGACCATTCCGTCGCCCGATGTGCCGGTAACCCCACCCAAGCTCGATTCGGACTTACCGCCGGTTGTTCCGCCCACATCGCCCGCCCCAGCCTTGCCACCCCCGTCGGTCAACGTCGAACTCCCGGCCCCGGCGCCGTTGATTCCTGCCGCACCCGGACCGACACCGCCTACGGAAGCTCCGCCGGCTCCCCCTGCCCTTCCACCTTTGCCTGCGATGCCCGGCGGCAGCTCAGCAGCGGATCCGTTCCGCGCCGCACCACCCGCTGCCAATCCGCCACCGGCTCCATCGATTCCGCCCATCGTGCCGGCCGGCGGATCCGAGTTACCCAAACCACCCGATGGGGGATTGCCGGCTTTACCGACCCCGCCGGCAAGCGAGCCAGTCGCCCCACCGGCGATTCCAACAGCACCCCCTATGCCCAAAGTCGGCGAGATGCCACCCGCGCCGCCTCCGACAACACCGCCAGCCGTGATTCCACCAACCCCCACGACTCCCGCACCAGCGGTTCCGCTACCCCCCGTGCCCGGCTCGGGCGGGTCCAATCCGCCGCCCCCGGCCGACCTCAATCCCAAGACGCCGCCGCCACCGGATAGCGGTGCCTTGACGATTCCGCTTACGCCGAAATCACCCGGTGAACCGGTACCGGGGTTGCCAGTGACTCCAACGCCGCCACCCGCGACGCCGCCGCTGACCCCCACGGTTCCGGCCCCAGGCACCGGCCCAGCAGGTACCGGGCCAACCGGGAGTTTGCCGATTCCCCCGGCGGGGCCCGCCAGCCCCGGAAGTAGCGGAACGGCGGGGCCACTGCCCGCCGATCTGAGCGGCACGAGCGGCACGAAACTCGAGTTCACCAAACCGCCGAGCAGTGCCACGGTCACCCCCACGAGCGGCAGCAGCAACTCCGAGCGTGTCCCGACGACGTCTTACGATGTGACCATCTACGTGCCCAAGGCCACGGATACGTACGAGTCGATCAGTCGGGAGTTTTACAACGATGCCCGCTATGCGACGGCCCTGCGAACGTACAACCGGAACAAGGTGGTGCAAGGAGCGGATGCGATCGATATCCCGCCGATTTACATCCTGAAGCGCCTCCTGCAGCCGCAATCCGGACCTGGCTCGGCCACAGGTCGGGGTGGCAACCTGCCACCGGACTGGGGCACCGCGAACCCTGCCGCCCCGCGCAGCAGCGGAGGCATCACGTTTCGAATTCCTCAAGGCGGTATGAGCATGCGAGCCGTCGCCCGATGGGCGCTGGGAAATGAACAGCGGTGGACGGAGATTTACGACTTGAACCCACAACACACCAAGCCCGATGCCATCCTGCCGGCTGGCACCGAGCTGAAGCTCCCGGCCGATGCCCGCCCACCGGAGTAAACGGCTGCGGGTGAAGTCGCAAACGGCTTCGCCCCTCCGCGTTTAGGCCCCGTAGTCGATGTCTTCTGGGTTGTTGATTTTGTGGTCCATAATGAACTGTTTGCGGCCCTCCACCTCTTCCCCCATCAAGGTGCGGAAGAGCTTCTCGGCCTTTTCCGCGTCGGTCAAGGTCACTCGCAACAGGGTCCGCTTTTCCGGATTGAGCGTGGTCTCCCACAATTCTTCGGGGTCCATCTCACCCAGCCCCTTGAAGCGGGTGACGGTGATGCCCTTTTCACCAAAATGGCGGATCTCACTGACCAGGGTGAGCAGATGGGGCAATTCCTTGCGGCCGTCGCCGTGAACCACGGTGAACCGCACCGGCGGTTCCCGCCCGGCGATTCGCGGCAAGGGAATGAGGTCGTTCGGCTCGAAGCCGGCTTCCCGCAGCTTGCCCAGAACCCGGTTGAGCCCTCGGACCTCATGCCATTCGTCCATCGTGAATTGCTCAACGGTGCCAGTGGTCGCGGATCCATGGCCCGTGGGACCCGAAAGATCGGCCAGGACAAGTTCCTTGCCGTGCTCCCGGGATTGCTCGACCCGAAACGCCTCCACGTCGGCCGCTGTGTGGAACCAGTACTCCTTACCGCGATAGCGAACATGGTAAACAGGCAAGACGCCGTCCTTGCCCCGTTCGAGGAAGGATTGCAGGGTGTGGCCGCGGCGCTCGAGGGTCAGTACCGCCGTTTCCGCTTCAGCCAGTATCGGCAGGAGCTTGGCCAATTCGTCGCTGCTCACTTCGCGGGCCGGCTGATCGGGACGAGTCACGTGCAGGACGGTGTCCTTCAGACCCCGGGATGTCAACTCCTTGACCATCTCTTCGCGGGTCTGGACAAAGCGGACTTCCTTCTTCTGGGTGACCTTGTACAGAGGCGGGCGGGCCACGTAGACGTGACCCTCCTCGATCAGCTTGCGCATCTGGCGGAAGAAGAATGTCAACAGCAAGGTCCGGATGTGTTGGCCGTCCACATCGGCGTCGGTCAAGATGATGATTTTGCCGTAACGAACCTTGCTGATATCCTCGACATTCTCGATATCCACCCCGGTGGCCGCGATGAGCGCCGAGATTTCGTTGTTCTTGAGCAGCTTCTCCAGCCGGGCTTTCTCGACATTGAGCACCTTACCGCGCAACGGCAGCACCGCCTGATAATTGTTATCGCGGCCTTCGACGGCCGACCCGCCCGCCGAATCGCCTTCCACCAGGAACAGTTCGCTTTTGTCCCGGTCGCGGGTATTGCAGTCGGCCAGTTTGCCGGGCAACCCGCTGCCACCCAGGATCTTCTTGCGGTCGATCAATGCCTCGCGAGCCTTCTTGGCGGCAATCCGAGCCTCGGCGGCCAACGCGATCCGCTTGCAGATGCGGGCAGCCTCCTTGGGGTTCTTCTCCAGGTATTCGGAGAGGAACTCGTAGACGACGCTGTTGACGATCCCCTCCACTTCGGGATTGTTCAGCTTCACCTTGGTCTGCGATTCGAATACTGGGTCCGGGTGGCCGATGCTGACAACGGCAGTTAAGCCCTCGCGAAAGTCCTCGCCGCGCACATCCAGGTCCGGCTTGAAGTGTCCTTCTTTCTTGCCATAGGCGTTGATGGCCCGGGTCAACCCCGCGCGGAATCCCGAGAGGTGCGTGCCGCCACTGGGGTTGAAGGCGTTGTTCGTGTAGCAGCGGACCTTCTCGGCGTCGCTAGTGGTGTACTGCAAGGCGACCTCGACCGCGATGGTGAGCCCCATTCCCTCGGTCTCGGGCGTGGCGTGTTCTATTTCTTTTCGGACATACAGGGGGGGGTGTTCCGGTGTCTCGCCCTGATTCAGCCACTGCACATACTCGGCGATGCCGCCCTCGTAGCAGAAGGTCTCACTGCGGCCATCGCGCTCATCGAGAATGGTGATCGACAGACCCCGGCACAGATAGGCAATCTCGCGGAAGCGATCGACCAGAGTGTCGTAATCGAACGTCAAGTCGCCGAATATCTCGGGATCGGGCTTGAAGGTAATCGTGGTACCGGTCTGGCCGGGCGGAGCAGGGCCGACATCCTGGAGTTCGCTGGTGGCGTAACCTCGGGCAAATTCCATTCGGTAGACCCGGCCATCGCGGCGAACCTCAGCCTCGGCCCACTCCGAGAGGGCGTTCATGGCCTTGGCCCCCATGCCGTGGAGGCCCAGGGAGAGGCTGTAGGCGACGTTGTCGAACTTGCCGCTCGAGCCCGCGATCGTCAGCACTTCTTCAAGGGTGGACTTACCGGTCTCCGGTTTGATCCCCACCGGAATTCCCCGGCCATTGTCGGCCACCGAGATCGATCCATCGACATGGATGGTCACTCGAATGTGGGTACAAAACCCCACGAGGGCCTCATCGACCGAGTTGTAGACAATCTCGTAGACGAGATGGTGCAACCCGGATGATTGCGTATTGCCGACGTACATCCCGGGGTTCTGCCGGATGTGCGCTGCGTCTTTGAGGACCTTGATATGCTTATCGCTGTAATCGCCGTTGACCGTCACGGTCTTGGTTTGCGTTTCCGTACTCATGGTCTGTTCGTCCAGTTGGAATTGGATGCAGTGCTTGTCGTCACTCCGATGGAGGTAGGCCAGCTTCGCCCCGAGCGCTAACCACGGGTCGGCGGTAGCGGGTTACCACACCCCCGCGCGGAACTTCAGGTCGGTCAACGTCAAGCCGGGCAGCGCCTGACGCAATTTCGCCAGCAGCGGCCGCTTGTGGAACTGCGTCAATTCCTGAAGTAGCACCGCGCTCTTGACTTCGATCTCCAGTACGCCGCGTTTGAGGCCCAGCAGCCGAGTGTCCTGGGCCAGTTGTTCACCAGCAGCTGCGGTCCACGCGCCTTCCAGCCGTAATCGGTCGCTTTTGCGCCCCCAACCCCGGGAGGTAAAGAGGCGACCGAGAATATCGGCCAGTTTTTCGGGTCCTTTGTCACCGTCGGGCATGGTGAAGTTCCGAGTTCCCGGTTCTGAGTCCCGGTTCCCATTGAACGCTCAAAACTTGAATCGGGGCCGTCAGCCGGCGAGCGGCATGACCAGATACACGTAGTTCTCACCACATTTGAACACCGCGGGCTTACTACCATCGATCATTTCCAGGGTAACCGTTGTTTCGCCTTCCAATGCCCGTAGGAACTCAACCAGGTATTCGGCATTAAACGCAATCTTCAGGGGCGGCCCGTTGAACTCGGGCAGGGGCAGCTCGACCTCGCTAGCTCCGGTTGCGGCTCCGCGAGCGGACATTTTCACCTTGCCCGGCTCGAATGCCATGTCGATCCGCTGGCTTTCCTCATCGGTCATGATCTTGGCTTGCCGGACCCGGGTAAGAAAACCCTCAACCGGCACTGTCACGGTGACAGTCGCCGCTTTGCGGTTCTGGCCAATAATCTCGCGATACGGCGGATACCGACCCTGCACCAGGGTGGTATAGATCATGGCTCGCTCGGTCTGGAATTGGGCGTCGTTAGTTCGCAAGCCAATCCGGACGAGTTCGCCATCATCAATCAAATTCCGTTCCAGCAGTGTAATCGCCTTGAGGGGAATGACCGGGGAGGTCTTGATCGTCTCGGCCGTGCCGTACACCGTTGCCGGTCCCTCGCACAGAGCCAGGCGCTTGGTATCGGTGGCTACGAGCCGCGCTTGTCTTCCCTCCGCTTCCCAGAGCACTCCCTTGAGTGCATAACGACCGCCGCTATCCTTCTTATCGGCCGCAAAGGCCGTCCGACGAATCAGGGTGCGAAGGATGCTAGCCGTGATTTCGTGATACCGGCCGCCGTCGTCGAATGCCGGAATGTCGGGAAATTCATCGACGGGTCGGGTTGGCAACTCAAAGCGGCTCGTGCCCACTTTGACCGTGGTTAGCTCGGCGCTCGAGTCGAGCCGGATCTCATCCTCGGTACTTTCCCGCAGGATCTGGGTAAGCTGATGGATGGGCACAATAGCCGATCCGGCCCGCATCACCGTGATGCCGCGCAGTTCATACCGGATACCCACCTCGGTATCGAATGCGATCAGGGTCAGGCCGTCGTCCTGGGCAACCACCTTGACGCAGCTCAGAGCGGCGTTCGGGGTCCGGGTGGGAACAACAGACGAGACCAACTGGCAGGCCATCAGCAACCCGTCTCGCTGGCACGTCAGCTTCATCGGAGACATCCTTTCGCCTATCCTGGGTGTCTTTGGCTTCCCCATTGGGGGATGCCGGATCGATGACTCATAACCCTTGGATATTCAAAACCAGTAGCAGCAGTAAACTGCCGCAACTTTTTGGCGCGCACCTCGTCAGTGACACCGAAACTTCAGAAATTCCTTGAGCATTCGGCACCGGACTGGTTGTGGAAAACCCGGCGCGCCGCTGGCGCGCCACGGATCATCCGTGATGCGCCGCGATCGACGCCAGAATGGTTCGCGGCTGCCTCAACTCGTGCGCGTCGCACTTGCGCTGTCGCGCGCCACTGGCGCGCCAGGTTTTCCACACCGCCAGGCTCATTTGGTTCATGTCGCAGCTACCCCAGTTCCGCTTTCATCTGTCGGACCAGGCTGGCGATCCGTTCGTCGGCTGTGAGCAATTCCTCCACCTTGTGACAGGCGTGCAGAACCGTTGTGTGATCCCGACCAAACGCGGTTGCAATTCGGGGCAAGGAGAACCCCAGCAGTTCGCGGATCAGGAACATCGTCACTTGTCGGGCAATGAGCACCGTCCGGAGCCGGCTGGGGCCGAGCAACTCCTTGTCCGTCACGCCGAATGCGGCGGCAACACGCTGGAGGATCGCCTGAACCGTCACCCGGGGTGTGGTTGGTCGCCCGGTGGCCGCAGCGATTTGTTCGACGTGGTGACGATCCAACGGGCCCGGAAATGCCGGGGCTATCTGGGCCAGGTTCTGCAGCCAGCCGAGGCCGCTTCGAAGCCCATCGCTCTGTTCGGCTAGCCACTCAAGTGCAGCCGATGTGAGCAGAAGGTTGCGCGAGCGGGCAGCGGCTGCCAGGATCGTGCGCCGGCTCTCCACTCCCAGTGGATGCAGTTGAACGACGAGACCTGCTGCCAACCGCGAGGTGAAGCGTCGCGGCAGGTGGACCAACCCAGCCGGTCCGGTCGTTGCCGTGACGATCAGCACCTGACGGTTCGCACGACGGCGATCGATCAAGTCGCCCAAGGGATCCGCGAGCCGTTCCGGCAAGTGTTGGATATTGTCCAGTACCAGCAGATCACACGTTTGCAGGTCACGGTCGGCCAGGCCCTCGGGATCGTCCGGTCGAACCAGTTCGCCTATTGGCAGGAACCGAGCCGTAATCTCGGGCGATTTTGCCACGATTGCGGCCACGACCGCACGGGTCAACTGCGTCTTGCCGCTGCCGGGTGGCCCATGCAACATCAGCACCCCGGCTGGCCACCGCTGACCGGTCAGCACCGCTCGAGCTAACCCCCGAACGGCCCGCACAGCGGAATAGTTTTCCGGCAGAACCTGGAAGTTTCCCAGTTTCAGTCGGGCCGTGGGTTGGTGATCAGCGGGTGCAGCCATCCGGCCCTCGTCCCTAAGAGCTCTCAGAGCGCCCGGTTTCCGCTCCCGCACGGTGATCATGTCAAAAGTTATTTTAGCAATTCCCCCGCTCGGGGTAAAGGTCGGTCGAGCGCAATTAAGTGCAAGATTAATCAGAAGTTATGCTCATCTGCGCGGTTGGCAGCCCAGGTACGGTTTAACCCACCGGTGTGCGGATCTGCTGTACCGCGTGACCGATGCGATTGGCGGCTTCATCGATATCGGCAAACTCGGTCGTCGGGCCGAAGCTAAACCGCACCGCCGAATGAAGCACGGTGTCGGGCACACCCATGGCGCGGAGCACGGGGCTAGGTAGCAAAGAGCCACTTGAACAGGCCGAGCCTGTCGAACAGGCGACGCCGGCCAGGTCGAGCGCCAGCAGGAGTAAGTCGGCCCGGCAGCCGGGAAACGCGACATTCAGTGTGGTGGGCACTACGTCGGCTGCGCCGATTGCCGGGCCGTTCAGCACAACGGGCGCCGCCACTTCCTGCAGCCGGTTCCACAGCCGTTGGCGCAGCGCGACGAGTTTCGCATGATGGGCCGCCTGATTGCGGACGGCGTGCTCCAGAGCCACCGCCAGTCCGACCGCCAAGGCGACCGGTTCGGTGCCGGGCCGGCGACCCTGTTGCTGGTGGCCCCCGAAGAGCAGCGGTTGCAGTTGCGTGCCGCGACGGCTAATCAGGAGGCCAACACCTTTTGGCCCCCCGAACTTGTGTGCGGAAGCCGTCAGCGTCGTGGCACCCAAATCGTGGAAGTGGACCGGCACTTTGCCGACGGCCTGGGCCGCATCGCAGTGCAAGGCAACGCCCGGCGGCAGGGACTGGGCCAGGGCGCGGACCGGCTGCAGAGCGCCCGTCTCATGGTTGGCCAGCATCACGCAGACCAGCTGCGTGGCCGGATGCAGGGGTTGCGGTGAAATGACACCTCGGGAATCGACGGGCCACCAGTCGACCGGGACGCCCCGACTTTCCAGTTGCCGCAACGGTTCAATCACGCACGGATGTTCGAGCAGGGAGGCGACCGCCCGCGGCGGGGTGCCGCCCTCCCTTCGTCCCAGCAGGCCGAACACGGCCAGGTTGTTCGCCTCGGTTGCCCCGCTGGTGAAGGTCAGTTCATCGGGGAACGCCCCGAGCAGCCCGGCGATGCGTTCCCGGGCATCTTCCAGGGCTTGTCGAGCTTTGCGACCGCCCGCGTGGGCCGACGAGGGATTGCCAAACGCCTCGCTCATGAAGGGGGCCATTGCCTCCCATGCAGCGGGGAGCAGTGGAGTCGTTGCGTTGTAGTCGAGGTAAATCGGCGGCATGATACGATTGTAATTCACGTGCGGCTGGCGGATAATTCAGGCTCCTGCCCGAAGGGTTCCCACCATGCCCATTTCGCTGTTATCCCGCCGCGATCTGCTTCGCGCGGCGGCTGGTAGAAGCTGGGGCCCCCTTCGTGATGGTCGATTACGGCTACGATCCGGTCAACACGGAAGGCGGCCGCGATCACCGGGGGGCCGCAGGCTCGGTATTGTTTGCTGGTGGCGGGATGCGGGGTGGCCAGGTGATCGGCGCAACCGACAAATCGGGAGCTCACCCCACCACGACGGTGCTGCACGACCGCCAAGGGCGGAGCATACCGCTGTTGCCGGCGGGGGAGCCGATCCCTGGCTTACTGTGACTCGCCAGCCGGGCCACAGATTGCTATGCTGATTCGCACGGGTGAACCACGGACACGTACCGCGTGTCCGCTACCAGGATGAGGGTGAACCCCGGAGCGGTGCTCGAGTGGTTGAAGAGGCAGCACTGGAAATGCTGTATACGGGAAACCGTATCGAGGGTTCGAATCCCTCCCGCTCCG
>Ga0272446_1003483_pt1 | contig 19731 bp, 12 predicted proteins | sample YNPCB0061_FD_194587 | JGI IMG/M metagenome (GOLD analysis project Ga0272446, IMG submission 194587) | Hot spring microbial mat communities from Yellowstone National Park, WY, United States - YNP-CB-006-1 | ecosystem: Environmental > Aquatic > Thermal springs > Hot (42-90C) > Sediment | place...
GGGATAATGGTGGTGTGCTGGCAGGAGGGCCCGGAGTTTGGTGAGGACCTCCGGCGCACCGGGGTCCAGGCTGGCCGTGGCCCCCAAACTCTCGGAGGCCAGGCGCCGGCGGGGGTAAAAGTCCAGAGTGAGGAGGGTGGCCAACGGCATCTGGGCCAGAATTGCGGTCAACAACAGGCCAATAATCCCCTGGCCGAAAACCACCACCTGCTCCCCTAAGAGCGGCGCGCCGTCCAATGCCAGGGTCACGGCTGTTTCCATATTTGGCAGGAAGGCCGCCATTTCCGGGGAGAGGCCCGCCGGCACCGGCAGCAGTTCCTCCGGTGCGGCAACAAAATGGCTCTCGTGGGGGTGGAAGGCAAAGACCAGGCGGTCCTGCCAATCCGCTGGAACCTGCGATCCCGCGGCCACCACCCGGCCGACGGCCGCATAACCATATTTCAAGGGATAATGGAAGGTCCCAGCCAGGGCCGGAATCGTGGCGTCCACGGGTATTTCCGAGGGAAATAAATTATGGTAGATCAACAGTTCGGTGCCCGGGCTGATGGCGGATACCAGAGTCTGGACCAGAACCTCCCCCGGACCGGGCTCCGGCAGCGGCTCCTCTCGGATCGCCACCTGTCCTGGACCGATGAAATACAGGGCCTGGCGAAGCATGTTACACCGTCCAATCCGGTTCGCCGCGCACGATCAGGTCGACGCCGAGCCGCTGATAGGTCACATTCCTGAGGCGGGGTAAGCCATTGGGGCGGGGCAGGTGGTGCACGTCCAGTACCCGGACGCCGCCCACCAGGACCGGCGCAATGGTGACAATGAGCTGATCCACCAGACGATAGCTGAGAAAACTGGTTATAACCTGGGCGCCGCCCTCCACCATAAGACTGTGGATGCCCTTCTCGCCCAACACGGTGAGCAGCGCTGGCAGATCAATACCGCCGTTGGACGCCGCCGGCAGGCGATAGATGGTGGCACCGGCCTCCTCCAGGGCCGTCTGTCGGGCCGCGGCCGCCGTGGTGCTGGTGATAATCCAGGGAGGATGGCTGGGATGGCGGAGCAATTTGGCAAAGACCGGAAAGCGCAAGCGGCTGTCCAGGATCACCGGCTGCGGATGGCGACCCTCGACCAGGCGGACCGTCAGACTGGGGTCGTCGGCCAGGACCGTGCCGATGCCCACCAGGATGGCATCGTGGGCCGCCCGCAGGGCATGGGTCATAGCCTGGGATTCCTGACAGCTCAGGGCCAGGGGGTGTCCAGGCCGGGCTGCAATGGCCCCATCAAGACTCTGGGCGTAGGTGAGCGTCACAAACGGCCGGCCCCACTGCCGCCAATGGGCGGCGCTTCTGGCCGCTAATGATGCCGCATCCTCGAGGATTTCCATAACGTCCTCAACCTCATGGCAACCGGATGAAGGGTGTTGCCGGCCTCACGCGGGCCAAAAAATCCCACCAGGGACGGTTGCAGCCGTTTTCCCGAAAAAGACCACAGCCGCCTCGGCTAGACCGCCTGGGGCGCTCGGGAGTGTCTCTTTCTCGAAAAATGATATAATAAATGCATCACCCTGACAACAGGTAGCCACAATAAATGAATATTGACAAAAATTGTCCGACACCGCCGATTTTTCGTGCCGTCGGTGTTTCATAAAAGACGAATCGCGGGAACTGAGCGGTTGCGGCGGGGGGCGGCACAATTGCCTTGCCCATCCCAACTACCAGGAAGGGAAAACTGACAGCGATCATGAAATTCCCATCTTTCTCAGGCAAGTGGCCTTGGCGTTTGGTCCTGGCCGTTTTTCTTGTTGTCGTTCTGGCTACCCTCCTCTGGTTTTGGCGGGGCGGGCAGACGGGCGGCACCGCTTTTCGGGTTGCCGTGGTTACCAAAGGTGATCTGGAGGTGACAGTCAGCGCCACCGGCACTGTCCAACCCGAGGAGCTGGTGGATGTGGGCGCCCAGGTGGCCGGCAAAATCATCGCCTTCGGCCAGGATGTGGACGGCAAACCCATTGATTACGGTTCGGCAGTCAAGGCGGGCATGGTCCTGGCCCGCATCGATGACGCCATCTACAGCGCCGAGGTCTCCCAGGCCACGGCCCAGCTGGCCCAGGCCCGGGCCAATGTGCAGCGGGCCCAGGCCGATCTGGGTCAGCTCAAGGCCAAACTCTATCAGACGGAGAATGATTGGCTGCGGGCTAAGCAATTGGGCCCCTCCGAGGCCCTCTCCCAGAGTGATTTTGATGCCGCCAAATCGGCCTACGAGGTGGCCAGGGCTAATCTCAGTGTTGGCGAAGCCGCCCTGCGCCAGGCCAAAGAAGCAGTGGCCCAGGCCGAGGCCAGCCTGCGCAAGGCCAGGCAGAATCTGGACTATACCACTATCCGCTCCCCGGTGGACGGCGTCATCATCGACCGCCGGGTGAATATCGGCCAGACGGTGGTGGCCAGCCTCAATGCCCCTAGTCTCTTTCTCATTGCCAAGGACCTGAAACGCCTGCAGATCTGGGTGCCGGTGAACGAAGCCGATATCGGCAATATCCGGGTGGGCCAGCCCGTCGCCTTCACGGTGGACGCCTTCCCCCGGGAGACCTTTACCGGACAGGTAGGGAAAATCCGCCTCAATGCCACCATGACCCAGAACGTCGTCACTTATACGGTGGAAGTCACCTTTGACAACTCCGACGGCCGGCTGATCCCCTACCTGACGGCTAATGTCCGGTTCCTTCTGGACACCCGCCATGATGTGCTCCAGGTGCCCAACGCGGCGCTGCGGTGGCGCCCCCAGCCGGAACAGATCGCCCCGGCTTGGCGGGAAGGCAAAAAGAAGGCCAGCAGTGGCGGCCAGCATGGTGCCATGGCCAGCCCTGGCGCCGGGGCCACGGCGGCAGAAGGGAAAAAAGCCCGCGAACTCGGCACCCTGTGGGTGCCAGAGGGGAATTTCGTCAGGCCGGTGCCGGTGCAGATCGGCGTCAGTGACGGCACCATGACCGAGGTCCAGGGCAAGGACATCGTGGCCGGCTTGAAAGTGGTGGTGGCCGCTGAACAAGGAGAAGCCAGCAGCGAGGCCGCCTCCAGTCCCTTTACCCCCAAACTGTTTCGGGATAAAAAAGGCCGGCCGGCCCACTGATCTTGCCGGTCAGAACCACAGCTGGACCGAATCCAGGAACCAGCAGGCAGTGAACAGTGGACAGTTGTTGGTTGTTAGTTGGTTTCCATCCGGAAAACTGTCCTCAAGCCGGCCCGGGGCTACAGAGCAGGTGAAAATTTCCCTTATAAGGGCTGGGTTACCTAGCCCCTACAATGAATTCATCCTCAATATTCGGCCTTTCCGGATAAAGACTTGTTGTTAGAAAAATCCCTTAGTGGAGTGGGCCTGCAGGCCCGTCCAAGCTGGTCACAGGCAATCACCTCTATTTTCATGATTCGCCGGTGACCGGCAGGTCATGGCCATTCCTATGAACCTTATCGAACTGCATGACATCCATAAAACCTATCAGCTGGGCGAGATTCAGGTGCCGGTGCTGAAAGGGGTGTCCCTGGAGGTTGCCCCCGGGGAATTTGTAGCATTGATGGGCACCTCGGGTTCAGGGAAGACCACCCTGATGAATATCCTGGGTTGTTTGGACCGCCCCAGCGGCGGTTCCTATATTCTGGCCGGACAGGAAGTCAACACCCTGGACGCCGATGAGCTGGCCCGTTTGCGCAACCAAAAGCTGGGCTTTGTCTTCCAGACCTTTAATCTGTTGCCCCGCACGAGCGCCCTGGAAAATGTCCTCATGCCTCTGTCATACAACGGCATGAGCCTTTCCGCCGACGAGGCCCTGCACCGGGCCCAGACCCTCCTGGAACGGGTCGGCTTAGGGGAGCGGTTGGATCATGAGCCGTCGCAACTCTCGGGCGGCCAGCAGCAGCGGGTGGCCATTGCCCGGGCCCTGGTCAACAACCCTGCCGTGCTGCTGGCCGATGAGCCCACCGGCAATCTTGACGCCCAGACCACCGAAGAAGTATTGGACCTCTTCCGGCGGCTCAACGAGGAAGGGGTTACCATTATCCTGGTAACCCACGATGAAGAGGTGGCCCGGGCTGCCAAGCGGGTGGTCCGCATCCATGACGGCAAGATCGTCGCCGGCGACACCGGCGCCGCAGAACCGGCCCAGCCGGAGCCGTCGCCCGCGGCAGCCGATGCCGGCAAGCGGTGGGGTTTGAGCCGGATCAAGTGGCTGCTGCGCACCAGTCTGCAGGGACTCCGCAGCAACATTCTCCGGGCCGCCCTCACCGCTCTGGGGATTATCATCGGGGTAGCGGCGGTCATTGCCATGATGGAGATCGGCCGGGGATCGGCCACTGCCATTAAGCGGACCATCGCCAGTATGGGGGCCGATAACATCCTCATTCTCCCCGGCACTGCTGCCAGCGGCGGCGTCAGTTTCGGGATCGGCACCGCGGTCACCCTCACCCCCCAGGATGCCGAGGCCATCCTCAGGGATATCCCCGCCGTGCGGGCCGTGGCTCCCATCGTGCGGGCCCGCATCCAAGTGATCTATGGCAACCGCAACTGGGTCCCGGTTTATATCTACGGCACCACCCCGGAGTTTCTCAATGTGCGCCAGTGGCCCCTGAGTGCGGGGGAAATGTTCACTGACCAGGATGTCCGCAATGCCAGCAAGGTCTGTCTGGTGGGCCAGCGCCTGGTCAAAGAACTCTTCGCCGGCGAAGACCCGCTCAATAAAGAGGTGCGGTTAAACAACATCCCCTTCAAGGTCATCGGGGTGCTCAGTTCCAAAGGGGCCAATATGATCGGCATTGACCAGGACGACATCCTGCTGGCACCCTGGACTACCCTGCGCTACCGGGTTACCCGGACTACCCTAAGCAACGTCAACCAAAGCGCCTCCAGCAGCGCCACCTCTACCCAGGTCAATACCCTCAACAAACTCTACCCCACCGACAAACTGAAGCTTTATCCGGAACAATCCGCCTCGCAGGCGGCAAATAATCCTCTGCCGGTGCGCTTCACCAACATTGACCAAATTATGGTGGCGGCCCGCTCCACCCAGGACATCCAGCCGGCCATTGAGCAGATCACCCAGCTGCTGCGGGAGCGGCACCGCCTCAAAGGAGACGATCCCGACGACTTCCAGATTCGCAACATGACGGAGATGACCTCGGCCTTCACCTCGACGGCCAACCTGATGACCAAACTCCTGCTGGCCGTGGCCCTGATTTCCCTGATCGTCGGCGGCGTCGGCATCATGAACATTATGTTGGTCTCAGTCACCGAGCGCACCCGGGAGATCGGTCTGCGTCTGGCCGTGGGCGCCTGGCGCCGGGACATCCTGCAGCAGTTCCTCACCGAGGCCGTGCTGCTCTGCTTCTGCGGCGGCCTCGTGGGCATTGCCCTGGGCCGGGGGATCTCCATCAGCATCCGGCGCTTCTTCCAGTGGCCCACAGAACTGTCCCTGGGGGCCATTGCCGTGTCTTTTGCCGTCTCGGTGGCTGTGGGGGTCATTTTCGGCTTCTACCCGGCCTGGAAGGCGTCCCGCCTGGATCCCATTCAGGCGCTGCGGTATGAGTAAAAAACCCAAAGGATAACAGCCGATGTTATTCTTCAGTTATCCTTGTTTAATTCTGAGCTTTTTGGGTTTTTGCATCTACCTTTATCTCCCCTCCTCCCGGCGCTTAGCATTTCTTTTTCTCCTCAGTCTGATCTTTTATGCCTATACCGGCTGGGCGAATACCTTATTATTGTATGCCCTCATTACCATAAATTACTTCGGAGCCTTCGGCCTCAACGGTCCCCACAAGAAATTCGTGTTTCTTGCCCTCCTCAGCCTCAACCTCCTGAATCTGGCCTTTTTTAAATACACGGCCTTCTTATTAACGTCGGGGGCTAGACTGCTGGGCCTGAACCTGCCGGAAGGCCCCTGGCAGCATATTATGCTGCCCATCGGCATATCTTTCTATACCTTCGAACTGATATCTTATATTGTGGATGTTTATAAAGGACGACTGCCGATCTGTCGCTCTTACCTGATGGTCGCCACCTTCACCACGTTTTTCCCGCACCTGATAGCCGGCCCGATAATGCGGGGGCATGAACTTTTCCCACAACTGGCAGCCCTGCCATATCCGACTCCCCAACAGGTGCAGACGGGGACCCTGCGATTTCTTTTGGGGATCTTTAAAAAGTTAGTCTGGGTCGATGCTTCCCTGGGGCCGCGGGTGGACGCCTATTTCCAGGCCCCCATCGGCTCTCTCACACCGGCCGAGTCCCTGGTGGCGATCCTGCTCTTCGGCTTTCAGATTTACCTCGATTTTTCAGCCTACTGCGATATGGCGGTTGGTCTGGGCCTCTGCTTCGGTGTGAAACTTCAGGAGAATTTCCGCACCCCCTACTGGTCCCTCAGCCCCATGGAGTTCTGGCAGCGCTGGAATATTACCCTCTCCCGCTGGATTCGAGATTACCTGTATATTCCGTTGGGTGGCTCGCAGGTTTCCCTGGGACGGGCTACCTTGAATCTCATACTGACCATGTTCCTGGCCGGACTTTGGCATGGGGCCTCCATAAATTTCGGCGTCTGGGGTCTGTATCATGGAGCTCTCCTGGTTCTCTATCATTTTCTGACCCCAATATTTCCCTGGCTGCGGCCGGGTCAGGTTCGCTCCCAGGGAAAATGGTTGGGCAAAGTGGTTGCCTGGTTCATCTTTTTCCTTCTGGCGCAATTGGGTTGGCTCTTTTTCCGGGCCCAATCTTTGGCACAAACGGTGGCCATGCTGACATCAATCTTTTCTCTGACTGGCTGGACGGCAGTGGCAGCCCGACCCAAGGGCCTGAATCTGGTTTTCACCTGTCTGGCTTTCCACGCAGTTGAGGCCATAGCCCAGAATCCCCGCTTCCGAGTAGCTGATTATTGGCGGCGTACACCGGCATCGCTCCGCGGTCTAGTCTATGCCGGCCTGCTGCTCTTCATCTGGCTGAAGGCCAGCGGCAACGCCAAGTCATTTATCTACTTTCAATTTTAGGTCTCATGCGACTGCGTCACTTCCTCACCCCGGCTTTTTCCTGGACCCTGATCTTTTTGTTGGGTCTGGAGGTTCTCCTGAGATCTTCCATTACCCTGCAATGTTGGCTGGTGCGTTACAATACCACCGGGGTCCTGGCGCCGTATCTCTATAATACGCATGAACTGCAGCGGCATGGCAATGCCGTTAAAGTTTTGCTGGTCGGCGATAGCGTGCCGATGATGGCGGTGGATGCCCGCCTATTAGCCCAGGAATTGGGCCTGCAGCCGCAGGAAGTTTTTAATTTTTCCCATGGCGGCGCCGGTCCCGCCAGCCACCTTTATAATTTCAAGAAATTGCGGCCTTACTTGCCCAATTTGCGAAGCGTTATCATCTTTGTGCAATATAAACGCCTCAATCAGGTCCTGGCCCATGCCCAGACCATGGCAGAAGACCTGACGAGGACTGATGATCGACCATTTCTCAAAGCCTGGCAGAGCGGTTCGCTCACCCCTATTCTGCAAAGGTATAGTCTGCTTCTGCAAATGGCGCCTTTAATCATCCTCCGGGGTGGGGCGCAACCCTTCCCCGGCTTTCGTCCCAAACCCGGCGGTGGTACGACTATGCAGGATATGATTCCCGCAGCCCCAACGCTACCCCAACAGGACGCCTGGCAGCCGAACCACCAGGCAATCCAGGACCTGAGGAACTTCTTAATGATATTGCATGAAGCCGGCCTGACCGTCCGACATTATCTCATCCCCTACTATCCCCAGTTCCAAAAAGAATGGCAGATGACCGAAGAATATCAGGCCGGCCGGCAATTATTTGCACATTTGGCCGAGGCGGGACTGATTGAATCCTATCCCGATGCCTTTCAAGGCTTGGCAGCCAGGCTGCAGCCACATTACCTGGATCTCTGGCACCTGACGCCTACAGGGGCCCAAATATTCACGCAGGCCCTGGCTCGCCATCTGCAGGAACACCCCTTGCCCGGCATCGGCAAGCCGCTGCCGCCATGAACGTTAGCAGGATCGGTGGCGGATTTTCTGAAAGAACTTATCGCTTCGGCGTTTTCAGCCGCAAAGTAGATCTAGCATTGGCAGGAATGAGTGAGGACGCCATGATCAGAGGCAAATTGTTGGCATGTTTAGCTGTGCTCAATCTGGGTTTTATGACGGCGGGCTGCGCCGTGGGGCCCAACTTTGTGCCGCCCCGGACCGAAGTGGCCGAGACCTGGAATGCTCAGGAGGTGGTCGGGCCGGCCCAGGAGAGCAAAACCGCCAGTGATCCGGCCGCCCTGGCCGGCTGGTGGCGTTCGTTCCAGGATCCTACTCTCACTTCGTTGGTGGAGACGGCCCTGGACACCAACCTGGACCTGCGCCAGGCCCAGGCCCGCATCCGTCAGGCCCGGGCGGCCCGGGGCATTGCCGGGGCCAGCCTCTGGCCCCAGGTGGACGCCCAGGCCTTTTTCGAGCGCAGCAGCAGTGCCAGTGCCACGGTGACCTCCAGCGGTGTGCCGGTGGTCACTGCCGGTCCGGCCTTCCGGGACCTCTTTCAGGTGGGGCTGGATGCCTCCTGGGAACTGGACATCTTCGGCGGCACCCGTCGCAATGTGGAAGCGGCCACCGCCGACCTCCAGGCTGCCGTGGAGGACCGCCGGGCCGTCCTGGTGACCCTGGCGGGGGAAGTGGGGACCAATTATCTGACCCTGCGGGGGCTGCAGCAGCAGTTGGCCATCGCCCGGCAGAACCTGGCAGCCCAGGAAAAGACGGCCCGCATTATCCGCCAGCGTTATGAGGCCGGGTTCGCCAGCCGCCTGGACGTGGAAAATGCCGAGGCCCAGGTCAATACCACCGCGGCCCAGATCCCGCTCCTGGAGTCCGAGGCCAGAGCCGCCATTTACCGCCTGGGCGTCCTTTTGGGGCAGCCCCCGGGAACCTTGGCGTCAGTTCTGCTCCGGCCCCACCCCATCCCTACCACGCCGCCGCAGATCCCCGTGGGCCTGCCCTCGGACCTGGTCCGCCGCCGGCCCGATATCCGCCGGGCCGAAGCCCAACTGCACGCCGCCACCGCCCGCATCGGCGTGGCCGTGGCCGATCTCTTTCCCCGCTTCTTCCTCACCGGCAGCGCCGGTTTCGCCGCCCGGGACATCTCGCTGTTGGGCAGCGACAAAAGCCGCTTCTGGTCCTTTGGCCCCAGCGTCACCTGGCCCGTCTTTGCCGGCGGCCGCATCCGCTGGAACATCGAACTCCAGGACGCCCTCCAGGAGCAGGCCCTGCTGGCCTATCAGCAAACCGTGCTGACCGCCCTCAAAGACGTGGAAACGGCCCTGGTGGCCTATGCCAAGGAGCAGGAGCACCGCCAATCTCTGGCTCAGGCTGTGGCCAACAACCGCAAGGCCGTGGAGTTGGCCATGAAGCTCTATCTGGCCGGCCGCAGCGACTTCCTCAACGTCCTCACCGCCCAACGCTCCCTCTTCCTCACCGAGGAAGCCCTGGCCCAGAGCACCCGCAACCTGGCCGTCAACCTCGTCGCCCTCTACAAAGCCCTGGGCGGCGGCTGGGAGCAAGCCCCCAAAGGCTCCTAAAAGGTGAAGACCTTGGCGTCGACGGCCAGATCAATGAGGGTGACGCCGGTGCCGATCTCGCAACCCGGCGGCAGGTCGTCGGCGCCGATCAGCCGAGTTTCGGCGCAGGGTTTGCAGACCAGGATGCGTGCCTTGTTCTCCACCAGAAATCTCCAATAACCGTTCATCTCATCGCCGGTGGGCGCCTTGACCCGCTCCATCAGAGACATATTGGTAAAATAGACGGCGTCATCCACCAGAAAGACCGTCACCTCGTGGCCTTTATCCGCAGCAATCTTGGCAAACTGAAAACAGCGCACCGCCCGGATGGGATCTTCCGGGCCCCGGGATAAGACAAAGAGAAATTTCGCCATAGCAACCTCCTCGGATGAACATTTGTTCTATCATACGACGCCGCCCGGCTGCTTGGCAAGGCAAATCAGGGGCCCCTTCTTCAAGAACCGGGCGCCGGGCGCCGAGATTCGTTGGCCAACAGATCATTCTCCTTGGCAGCGATACAGTTCTCCCAGCACGATGGGCCTCGTATATCTGAAAAAAGCTGCCCTACGGGCTGCTGCTACCCTTTTATGTGGCAAAGGGATATTGCGGGGGACACCCGGGAGGAATTTTCGGTGGGGATGATAAGCGGCATAGGAGCAGATTACCCTCCCTGCTCCTGGGGTTGGCCGACAGGCCACAACAGGTTCGCACCGACCTCATGGGTTTGGCCCAGTATGCTTTCTCTGCTGGAGGCGTGCGACCAGCAGCGCCCATACCCCCGTTCGGGACCCTGAGCGTGATTGCCGCCAACGCCACATTGCAGAGCATATTGTGCCAAACCCTTTCGAGGCCTTGTCATAAGTTAGCCCAGAATGAATTCACTTGCCGTTTCGTTTACGGGCTAGGTCCTCTGTATGGAGGTTTGTTTGCCTGATAAACCGCGGTTAATTGATATCAGCCTCATAAAATTTGCCGCCATAATAACCGAAGCGGTACATGACATTGCTGGTGTCATAAATGAATCCTGTTTCACTCCCCAAATAGGATGATCCGGTCACCTGCAAAGGCGTATACGTAGTATTATTTTCAATATTGTAATATTTCGAGACGGTTACTTTACCATTATTTGAAGCGTCATCTCCGTTTGAAACACCTCCAGTGATCAGATAATATCCTTGCTCGCCATTTTCGTCGACTTTGTTTATCATTAGACCCTTATAATAAATATTATCAGCTGCTCTATAAACAGTGCCGGCATAATAATCGCCATTTTTATTGTCATAATAGAAAACATAATTATAAGCAATGTTGGCAGCTACATCGGCTTCATAAAATTTGCCATCGGAATATTTTCCGAATCGATTTATGGCATTATCGTTAGCAATAATATAGTTCATCTCACTGCCGAGATACGAGGTGCCGCAAGCCATATTGCTGTTGACCGGGGTATAGTTTGAGCCGGTTTCAGCATCGTAATAATTATTAACAAAAACTTGGCCATTTTTACTGAGATCATAGCCAGAGGTAATATTGGTGATGGTATACTGGCCGGTCTTGCCATCCTCGTCAACAAGTTTCTTGATGTAACTCATGTTATAGAGATCAGGGGCGCCATACACATAGCCGGTATAATAATCCTTGCCGCCATAGGTAAATTGGAAGCTATAGCGGTAGGCCTGGTCGGCTTCATAAAATTTCTTGGGATCCAGGGTACCGGTGCCTTTGCCGAAATAGAAATCGGCTTTGCCGGCGGAGATGATATACCCTCCTTCGCTCCCCAGGAAGTTATTGCCCCTTGGCAGGTTATTACTTATGGGAGTGTACATTTTGCGGCTTTCAGCATCGAAGTAGCGGGACACATATACCTGGCCATTCCGACCGCTATCCACGTATGCCATGACCTGCAGCAATTTATAGCTTCCTGACAAGCCATTTTCATCAATAAGAGTATTGGGAGCGGCATAGCCGGCTGGAGCATATACCGTGCCCGTATAATAATCGCCGTTGCCATACAGGAATTTATAGGCGTAGGCGCAGGAGACATCGGCCTCAAAATAGCCGCCGCCGAAGGAAAATTCCGGCTGGCCAGCCTGCAGGATATAGTCATATTCACTGCCTAAATATTCCGTGCCAACCACTTCGCCGTTACTGACCGGCGAGAAACTGGCCTTGGACTCGCTGTCATAGTATTTCGAAACATACACCTGCCCCATCAGACGGTCGTTAATGGCTGGATCATCAAGGAATTTGAAGCTGCTGATGGAATATTTCCCATTCCCGCCGTTCTCGTCGGTTACTACCTTAGAATAACCGGGGAAGTAGCCATAGTCCATGCGGGCCCAGACCGTGCCTTCATAGGAATCGCCGTTTGCATAGGTGAACTTGAAATTATATTCAGCCCACACCAGGTCGGCTTCATAGATCACGGCGCTGCCATTTTTCAAACCATAGCCGAACAGATAATCGGCCACGTTGGCCCGGATGATATAATCTTTTTCACTCCCCAAATAGTTCAGACCGACCCCAACGACGTTATTATCGATAGGCGTTGTTGTTTCCGGAGAGCGGAAGCCAACGGGAGTAAAAGACTTACTCCCCTCGCTGTCATAGTAGTAATTGACAAATACCTGGCCGTCCCGGCGATTATCAAAGCCTTTTATTTCTTGGGTAATGCTGTAGGTGCCGATCTGACCATTTTCATCGATCATATCCTTGCTATAGCCGACAAAATATTGCTTCCCAGTTGGAGCATACAGAAAACCCTTGTAATTATCACCGTTTTTATATTTATAAGTAAATTCATAGCGACTTGAGGAGCCGACATCAGCTTCATAGTTTTTTCCATTGTAAGCGCCGAAATAAAATTGAGGTTCCTTAGCCTGAATTATCCAGCCATATTCACTACCTAAATATTTACTCGATAATTGGCCTGTTGATGCAATAGGATATAATTTATTATCTTCGGAATTGAAATATTGATTAATTATTACTTTGCCATCATTGCTATGGTCAGTGTAACTTAACATGCCGGTAATTTTATAAAGTCCCTCCTGATTATTTTCATCCATGACTTTAAAACTGTAAAAATCAGTGGGGCTTTTATAGTAATATCCATAAGTAGGTTTGGCGTAGACGGTGCCCGTGTAGTAATCCCCATTGCCAAAGGTATAACTGAAAGAGTAAATAGATGAGACATCGGCTTCGGCAATCCATTTATAAATGGAAGAATAACCGAAATAAAATTCGCTTTTGCCTGTCGCAATAATGTAATCTTTTTCGGTTCCCAACCCCGATGTGCTTACAGCTTTGCCAACACTGACAGGGGCAAAAATATTATTACTTTCTTTGTCATAATATTTATCAACATAAATATAATTATTTTTTGTTTCATCAGTACTTATAGAGACAGATGTAATTTTATATACTCCTAAATTTTTTGATTCATCCTGGACTTGTTTCGTATAATTGGCTACATAATTAGAATATTCCGGAGAACTGCTGTTAATATAACCACGACCTATATAGTAATCGCCGTCGTAATAATTAAATATAAAATTAAAATATTTTGAAGCGTTTACATTATATGGCCACAATAAAGAAACCATAATCATAACAACGAAGATTAATTTTTGCAAGTAAAAATCCTTAATTTTTTCCATTGCTATCTCCTTTCATGATAAAATTGTACAACATTTTATTTTTTCTTCTTATATCCATAAACCAGCAATATTGCTGTAGTTAATATTATTAAAATCGCCTAACCAACAAGCGGTCATCAGGAATACCGAGAGGGGGAATATGCAGCAAGCGCCGCGCAACATCTTCTGTTCAGTTCATCGACAGCTCGAGGGCAAACTTTAAATTTTTTTACCTATAAAATTGGTGCCAATTTCTGGTGGGCGAAACCAAGGGGCTATTACCCGGCGCAGCAATTTTTTCGTGAAGGCTCGTTACTCTTTAGAAACTTACCGCGAAGTAGAATACCCGGCGGGAAAAAAGAGAGGTTGGCCACCGGCGGCAGGCCCGGGCAGCTCAGAGACCTGCCCCGACAAACGGCAACTGCCTGCTGTATTTCTTGGTATTGAAAGGGAAAAATGAGGATTGTGCGGGCCGGGGGCCGGAAAACTTAATTCGCCAGCTTGCCACGGAGATTGGGGCGAAAAAGGCCCCGGCGCTTGCAGGGACAGTGCGGTCGGTAAATTCGGCGTGGTTGGAAGATAGTTTTACCTATTGTACGGCACGTTAGATGGTAGTCCCAACGGGACTCGAACCCGTGTCTCTGCCGTGAGAGGGCAGTATCCTAGGCCACTAGACGATGGGACCACTGTCATATTGTTTAGGATATTTTTTTGCCGCTGTCAAGCCTTTCCCGAGGCCGGTAGACCATTTCTGTGATATAATGGGGCTGAACTCTGTTGGCGGACAGTCCCGGCAACAATGACACCCGGTCAGGCTATCTCCGGATGGGGCACTTTCAAGGGAGGAAAGCGGATGTTGAAAAATATCCTGGTGTTTTTGGATGGCGGCGAGGAATCGCAACGCGGCCTGGCGGCGGCGGTAGGCTTGGCCGGACTCGGCGAGGGGCGGATCCGGGGGCTCTTTGTCAAAAAGATCGAACTGTTGGAATTGGGCCTGCTCCCGGCCAGCCCCGATTTGGGGGGCATGCCGCCGGTGATTCTTGATCCGGAATTCTTGGCGTCCCTGGAGGCCGAAAAGGATAAGACCGCCCTGCGTCTGGCGGAAATCTTCACTGCGGTGGCGGGTCATCTGGCCGACGGCCTGCAGGTCGTGCGGGGCGACGTGGTGGAGGAGTTGGTGCAGGCCAGCCATACGGCCGATGTGGTCATCATGGGCCGCAACCGCCAGGCCGTGGGCGAGCAGAGCGACTGGCTGAGCGACATCACCCGCCAGGTTTTAAAGCAATCCTGGGCCCCTATCCTCCTGCCGGGCAGGGAACCCGACGCCCTGTTCCAGGGACCCTTCCTGATGGCCTACGACGCCAGTCTGGCGGCCAACCGGACCCTGCGGCAGATGGCCCGCCTGGCCTGCCTGGCCCAGGTGCCCCTTACTATCCTCTCGGTGGGCAACCCCGATACCACGGCAGTGCGCCTGGAAGAGGCCGAACTTTACTGCAAGCCTTATCATCTCAAACTGTCGCTGGAGGCCCGGGAGGGCAAGGCCAGTGAGGTCATCCAGGCCTTTTGCGACAAACGCCGTTTCTCCCTCATCGGCATGGGCGCCCACGGCCATTTTCAGTTCAAACACCTTGTTTTGGGCTCCGCCGCCGATACCATGCTCCGCAACCTGGCCCAGGGTTTCCTGGTCTGCGCCCGCTGATGCCCTGGACACGGCTTGTTGCCCAACTCTCTTGGGGGAAGTCGGGAGCCTGAGCCTGGCGGCCCGCCCACTCTCTCCTCCGGCTTTGCCAAAAGACACGACAGCACTTTCCCCTTGACTTGCAGTCAGGAATCTGGTAGGGAAGATAGCATCGACGGGAGATGAATCCCGTCAACGCCAACAACAGCAATATTCTCCAGTTACCCAAAGCCATGAAGGCCGGCGTCACCGACGCCCTTCATGGCTTTTTTTGTGCTTATGGCGGTTTTGGAACGAAACTTCCGCACCGTGGCCTTTTGGGATGCCCAGGCCCCCTGGCAGCAGACCTGGCTGGCCCATTGCCAGTACCATCGGGACTTGATCTCCTTGCTGGCACCGCAGGTCCGGCCCGGCTGGCAGGTCCTGGACATCGGCGCCGGCAGCGGCGTCCTGGCCCTGCCCCTGCACCAACAGGGCTGTCAGGTTACGGCCCTGGAGCCCTCCCGGGGTATGCGGGCCCTCCTGCGCCAGACCCTCCAGGAACATCCCTCGGCCCAGGTCAGCATTGACCGCCGGACCTGGGAGGAAGTGCCGCTGAGCCAGCTCCGGGGCTATGACCTGATGCTGGCCTGCAACAGCCTGCATGTCACCGCCTGCGGCTTCTCCCGGGCCCTGGCCAAGATCTTCCGGGCCGGGCCGGCGCATGTCTGCCTCATCTCCGAAACCCGCTTTCTCCCGGCCCGGCCCCTGCGGCAGCCCCCCGGCTACCGCCTCCGCTGGCAGAGGCACCTCAGCGCCGACAGTTCCGTGGCCTACCATTCCTGGGCGGAGGTCTGGCGCCACTTCCAGCACCACTGGGGCCGGCCGCCCACGGTCGCGGAACAGGCCGCCCTCAAGGCCGAATTAATCGCCGAGCAGCAGCATTATTGGCTCAAACAACAGGCCCACCTGACCATCTGGTGGTGGAGTACAACAAGTAAGGGGGAATGGCGTCATCATGGGGAGAAGATTCATACTCATCGTCTTGCTGGTGGGTGGCCTGTGGGGGAGCGGGCCGACGGGTCTTGGGGCGGTGCAGACCGAGACCATCCCGGAGCTGTTTCAACTCCATGAGATTGAAATCTCGGAGCAGGAAGCCAAAGTCAATGCCGAAACGCCCAATATGACCGTGATCAAACCGCAGATCCTCCTGCAGGGAATCGGCACCACCTTGGACGGCGCCCTGAGCCGCCAGCCGGGCGTGGATGTCCAACGCCTGCAGCAGGTGGGCGGCGCCCTGGATGATGATTCCATCAAAATCCGGGGGTTCGGCTCCCGGCGGATCCTGGTCACCATCGATGGCCGGCCGCTCAACACCAACGGCACCGCCGGCGGCTATTTCATCGACTGGACCACCATCCCGCTCAATAATGTCGACCACATCGAGCTCATCAAGGGGGTAAGCGATCCGCGCTACGGCAATACCCTGGGCGGGGTCATCAATCTGGTGACCAAAAAGGCCACGCCGCAGCCCCAGTTCGAGGTGCAGATGGGCTTGGCCAGCTACGACAGCGCCACGCTGAATTTCTTCCACGGCTGGCGGCCCGAGAACGGCATCCTGGAATACACCCTCAGCGGCGGCTACTCCTCCAGTGACGGCTATCTCTGGAACGGCAATTTCCGCATCAAGAATATCAACTCATCCCTGGGCTTCAACCTCCCCTGGCAGGGGAAGCTCTTTGCCAACATCCAGTTACTGTCCATCACCAAGGGGTTTCTGGTCAACAACCGCAACGACAAAAACTATGATTCACCCCTCTATCACAGTCCCCGCAACCCCAGTTATCCGCCCTCTGATGGCGACATTATGTATGGCGGCATGGGCGCCTACCCCGAGCCGGGCAGCTCCTGGACCAAGGAACGGATACTTCTTGATGTGGGCTATGAACAGCAGGTCCTGGAACAGGGTTTCTTCAAGGCCAGATTCTGGAAGAACTATGGCCGGCGTGAGGCCTACAACACCCGGGTAGCCCTCAATCGGGCCTTTCACAAGATGTTCTTTGACGATGATTCCTGGGGTACCGATGCCAGCTACCGCCATACGATACAGCATCACACCATAACGGTGGGGGTGGATTATTGGCAGTACGATGACCGGGGCGATAAGCTCCTGGCCGGCGACTTCCGCTCTGGCCGCCCCAATTTCGCCCAACAGAACGGCAATTATGTCAATACCGAAATATTGGGCATTTATCTCATGGATGACTTTACCTTCCGGGATAAGTTCATCCTGACCCCCGGGCTGCGCTACAGCCGTTCTCAGTCCAGTCCCGGACCGGCCGGGCGGGCCGCCCCGGACCTCATTACTTCCGACTTAACCCAGGATGGCTTGGCCCCCAGCCTGAAGTTCACCTACCTCTTCAACCCCGACAGCCTGGCCTATATCAGCATCGCCCGGGCCCTGCGGCTGGCCACCAGCCCCGAGTATTATTGGCACTACACCCAGGACAACGAACCTTACTCCACCTTCTTCCGGGGCACTGCGCTCAAAAAAGAAGATGGCCTGCTCCTCCAGGGCGGCCTGAAATACAACTGGGGCGGCAACACCATGCTGGAAGTATCGCCCTATTTTTATCTGATCAATGATTTTATCCACTTTGATCTCATCAATTTCGTGGCTTACAACATTGACCGGGCCCTCCTCTATGGCGTAGAGTGTCAAATAGCCCAGAAGCTGCCGTATGGCTTTACGGCCTTCGCCAATTATACCTTTCAGAAAAGCCGGACCAGCGGCGATCCTTTTGTAGGCGAGTTTGTGGCGCCCCAGGACCGGGGCTTCAACGAAATTCCCGGCTTGCCGACCCACAAGGTGAACCTGGGCATCCAATATAAGGGCAGTAGATTCAAAGAAAAAATCGCCTTTTATATGACCTATGTCTCCACGCAACAGGTGATCTATAACAATAATTCCTTGTATAATACCACCCTTTTTGTGCGGACCCAGCCCGATTACGTCACCTTTGACCTGGAGGCCTCGGTGCCGGTCTTGAAGTACGCCGAATGTTATGCCTTTGTTCATAACCTGACGGATGCCAGGTATCAGGAGCGCTTCGGCTATCCCGCGGCGCCGCTCACCGTCGGCGGTGGCCTCAAGTTGCGCTATTAACGTCCCGGGGCGGTGCCGGGCTGCTGACCCGCCGGCACCGCCCTCCACGAGGCAGCCCCAGAAACCATTGAACCGCCTTAAATGCAGTCTCGCCGTGCTCCTCTGTCTCTGGTGCGCCTGTGGTCCGGGAGCGCCCCCAGAGGCACCGGAGGCCCTCATTCTGGCCTTCCCGGCGGAACCGGTGACCCTTAACCCCATTTTCTTGACCGACCAGATCTCCTTTACCATCAGCGGCCTTATCTTCAATGGCCTGACCCGGTTCCGATCGGACCTGACCATCACCGGGGATCTGGCCTCTTCCTGGCAGTTGGCCGCCGACGGCAAAAAGATCACCTTTTTCCTGCGCCGGGGGGTGAAATGGCATGATGGCCGGGAATTTACCGCCCGGGACGTGGTCTTCACGTATAGCCTGCTCACCTCCCCCCAGGTGGCGGCACCCTTGAGCAGCCAGTTCGGGCCGGTGCAGGCGGTCCGGGCCCTGGACGACTATACCGTCGAGGTGGACTATCGGGAGCCCTTCGGTTCCGCTCTGGAGAGCTGGAGTCTGGGTATGGTCCCCAGTCATGTCTGGCAGGATCGGGCCTTTTCGGACCCGTATTTCGGACGCCAACCGGTGGGTACCGGCCCCTTTCGGGTGCAAGCCTGGCAGCCTGGCCAGACTCTCCTCCTGGAGGCCTTCCCCGACTATTTCAAGGGGCCGCCCCGCCTTCCCCAGCTCAAGCTCATTTTCTTGGCCGATGCCGCAACCCGCTTCCTCAACCTGAAGGCCGGCCGGATTGATGTCATGGAGCTGGCCCCGGCCCAATACGCCGTGGTCAAGAGACATCCGGAGCAATGGCCGCACGTTGCCCTCCATCGGTGCCCGGGGGTGCGCTATGGCTTCCTGGGCTTTAACCTCCGGGATCCCCGCTGGCAGGATCCCCGGGTGCGGCTGGCCCTCAGTCAAGCCATTGATCGGACTGCCATTGTGACCGCGGTCCTCCATGGCCTGGGCCGCCCCACGAACAGCCCTTATCCACCCGATACCTTTTATTTTCACCCCCGCCTGCCCGAGCCCTCGTTCGATCCTCGCGGAGCCCAGGAGATCCTGCGGGAACTGGGGTTCCTGCCCATGGCCCCGGAACGGCCCCTCATCCTGTTGACGAATTACGAGAGCCGGGAAAACCTGGCCATGGCCGAAATTATCCAGCAAAACTTGGCCGCCGTCGGCATACCCCTGAAGATTCAAACCTATGATTGGCTCACCTTTCGCCACCTGGCCATCGACAATCGCCAATTTGATCTTGTCCTGTTATCCCGCAGTTTCCTCTGGGATCCTGATCTCTACCCCCTCTGGCACTCCTTCCAGAGCAGAAAGGGGGGTTGGAATTTCCTTTCCTACCACAACCCGGAGGTTGACCGTCTCCTGGAGGCCGGTCGCCGAACGCTGGCGCCGTCCCAGCGCCGCCAGCTTTATTTTCGCCTCCAAGAAATGATGGTTGACGATCCCCCCTGCCTCTTCCTTTATGCCGCCGATACGGTCTTTGCGGCCAAGAAACGCCTGCGGGGTCTCCAACCCGGCCCCCTGGAGATTTTCCATAACGTTGCAGAGTGGTTCTGGGAGGATTGAAGGCAGGCAAAGAAGTTTTTGCTGAGCCCGGCAAAGAGTAGGGTAGAGGTGATCCTTTTGGGGGCGCCTGAAGGCGGGTCGGTCACGGCGGCCCTTGCAGGCG
>Ga0272446_1003484_pt1 | contig 19729 bp, 19 predicted proteins | sample YNPCB0061_FD_194587 | JGI IMG/M metagenome (GOLD analysis project Ga0272446, IMG submission 194587) | Hot spring microbial mat communities from Yellowstone National Park, WY, United States - YNP-CB-006-1 | ecosystem: Environmental > Aquatic > Thermal springs > Hot (42-90C) > Sediment | place...
GGTCACTGTGGTAGCATCCATCGTGAACACCTTGTTGGTAGTGATGATTGGTTGGTACCTTCATCGTACCGGAAAGGTGTTCACTGTGCGTCAGCGGTTTGCCGCCGACTTTGCATCAGCCCTGGCCACAGCGAGTAGTTGTGGCACCCAGCGTCTGGCGCGTGCTAGAATGATCCTGTACGGTGCGCAGGCTCCGCCCTCGCCAGTGGAAAGGCGTGCTGATGACATCAGTGGAACAGGCGACTCTGGATCAGGCCCTCGCGCTGGCGCGGAAACTCCCGCCCTCCACCCGTGCAGAGTTAGTGGCGCTCATTGTGCGTGAGCTTGTGGATACCCCCAGCGTCCTGCCACAGCGGCTGACGCCTGATGAAGCCCGGACCGCCGTGGCCGACATTCGTGCCGCCGTACAGGCGCTGCCTCAGCCACGCCCGACGCTTGGCGAGCAGCTGGAGGCAGATCGCCGCAGCAGGGACCAGGCGCTCCAGGGCGATCCGGGTGCTGGAGCGAGCGATGTACACGCTTGATGCCAGCATCATTGCGCGGAGCTTCGATCCGGCCGATGACGCGTATGTGCTCTGCCAGGAGCTCATTGATGTGCTGGAACAGCGCGCTATCCCGGTCATCGTGCCACGCCTGCTGCTGGCCGAGGTCGCCGGGGTCGTGCGGCGCCTGACCCGCGACCCGATCCGTGCCCGGCTGGCAGTTGATGTCTGGCGCTCCTACCATCATGCGCGGTGCGCCGTCCGGCGGGCGCTCCTAACTCCCGCGCAGCTCATCCGGGCGCGGGCCACGCCCGGGCCGCGAGCAGCACCAGCGGCAGGCCCCATAGCCCTCCGGCGAGGGCGGCCAGGACCGTGGTTATGAGCCCAGCGACAGCACCCATGTTCCCTAACCAGAGCTGCCACATACTCAGCTCGCGCCACATGTCGTTGAAGGCTCCGTACGTCCCGACCCAGGCTATGCTAACCGCGATCATCGTTGCGACCGGCCACCAGGGCGAGCGGCCAGGCCCTGGCGCTGCCGCCGCGTCCTGCCCGACCCCAGCGCACAGGCCGACACACCCCGCGACAACCAGCACCGCCGTCAACGGGTAGCCCCACATGAACCACCAGGCCGGATACAGGGCCAGCAGCAGCCCGCATAGCGCGCCGTACATCCCGCGGCGCGCCCGGCGCCAGGCGAGCCTGCGGGCCTCGCCCCACAGCCACGCCAGCAGGAGCCCGCCGCCAGCGCCGATCAGGGCCACGGAAATAATGAACGACCATAGCCCCATCGGCATCGGCCAGGAGAACTGCAGCACGAGCCCCTCCGCCACGCCGATCAGGGCGCACCCGAGCAACCAGCGCCCGCTGACCCCAATGATCGTGCCGCAGCCGCAGCCCAGGCGAGGCTGTTCCACAGTGCGTACGGCGCCCCACGCGCCCGCCGCGAGCCACGCGCCCCCGAGGCCGCCGATAGCGCCGCTCAAGGCGCCACTCAGCACGGCCACGGGCGCAATGCTCATAACAGCGAGCTGCATCGTCGGGCCGAGCACGCTGTCGGCCAGCGCGGTGAGCGCCCAGGTGAGCGCGCTTGCGCCGATGCGGGCGCCCTGCCGCCCATCGCGGTCGGGGACGGGCTGCACCGCCAGACTGACCAACGTGCCCACGATCCCCAGCGTGATCATCCGCGGCACGGTGCCCCCCTCGACCGCTGTGCCCAGAGTCAGCGGCACGAGTAGCAGCCAGGGCAGCACCGCCGGCACCACAGCGAGGGCCAGCAGGGCGCGCCTCGCCCCGCCCCGCTGCTGGAGCGCGATCGTCAGCCCGTGGAGCACACAGAGCAACACCGCCAGCAGCAGTTGGCACCCCAGGCGCTTGGTCCACGCACCCATCGGCACAGCGAACGTCACGCTCGCCCAGGCCAGGATCGCACACGTAAGGGTGTGACCGCTCACCCAGCGCAGCCAGGTCGGTGACGCGGTCTGCATCTGCGCCTGCGGCGCGGCCCGCGTGTCGCTCATGGCGCCACCCTCCACTGTTGTACGACGCCATCGGCCATCGTCACCGCGAGCGTGCTGCTGTCGGCGTCGAAGACCAGGCCCTGCACCGGGCTGCCATGGCCTGGCAGCGTGCGCCCCGTATCGCCCTCACCCAGGCCCCAGATCTGAACCACCCCTGTGTCGCTGCCAGTCGCAAGGTAGGCACCATCGGGGCTGAAGGCGAGCGCCTCGACTGGACCTTCCCCAGAAACACTGCGCTCGATCACGCCAGTGGCGCGAGCAACGAACTGCACGGTTCCCTCGCTGTAGCCGACCGCAATCGTCGCACCATCGGGGGCAAACACGACCGCCTGCGGGTTAGCGAGAGCCGTAGATTCGCCCGCTGTGAGCGGCAGGGTGCTGAGTACATACCCGTCGGTGAGCCTACAGATCCGCACTCTATCCTGCGCCAGGGCCACGACAGCGCCATCGGGAGAGACCGCGAGGCCGCGCACTGCCCCGTGCTCAGCTGGATACTCTGATACCGCCCAGGTGGCCTTGCGCATATCGTCGGTCATATCCCAGAGATGAACCTGGCCGGCGGTGTCCCCCGTGATCAGCCAGTGGCCGTCGGGCGTGAAGGCCAGCGCGCTCACCGGCACGGCGTGGGGCAGCGTGGTGATCAAGACGCCATCGGCAACCTGCCAAAGCCGCACGCCGTCGCGCGTGCCGGCCGCAAGCCGGCTACCGCTCGGGCTGAGTGCAATCATGCCCACGTTGCCGAGAGGGTCGATCAGCGCAGCCCGCACCCGGCCGGCCGTGGCGTCGAGGGCGAGAACGCTCTGGAGGGTGGTGGCGAAGAACGTGCCGCCATCTCCGGCGCGGACTAGCCCCGAGAGCAGCGGTGGGGCCTGGAAGCTGCTTAGCAGTGGCCCACCATCCGGGGTGAGCGGCGACACAGCGGGGGTTGGAGCCGCAACCCAGCCGCTGACGAGCGTAGGCTGGAGCAGACTTGCCATTGTAGGCACGAGGGGCGGCTCAGGCGGAAAAGGTTCTGCCAGCGCCGTTAACGTGAGCTCGATTACCGGGGTTGGAACGCCCGGGATGTCAGTTGGGGTGAGCACGCCTGCCGGCTGGGCCTCGCGTGGGAGCCACGTGAGAGCGGCGAGGGCCGCGACGACCAGCATGAGCGCGATCGCGTGGACGAGGCCCTCAGCCAGGCGCCACGCCGCCTGCGTCCGCTCAGGTTCGGACGTCGAGGTGTCTACGGCGGCATCGTCCGGCAGCCGCGCGAGCGTGGCGCGAAGCGCAGCGGCGTTCGCTGGCCGGCGGGCGAGATCGAGCGACAGGCAGGCGAGAAGTACGGCGCGCAGGCCGGATGGCAGCGCGTCGGCATATGCTTGCAGCGGGTCAGGGCCGCCCGCAAGGATGGCGGCGGCGCGCGTCAGGGCATCGGGGGGTGGTGCGCCAACGAGCAGGTGGGCAAGCGTGCCCGCCAGGGCGAAGAGATCGCTGCGCGGGTCGGTATCCTCGCCGCGGACCTGCTCCAGCGGCGCGTAGGGGAGCGTGTAGCCGATCACGCTCCGCTGCCCGGCCAGGTTGGTCTGGAACAACTGGCCGCGTGCCAGGCCAAAGTCGAGCAGGACCACCGCTCCTGCAGGGGTGAGCTTGAGGTTCTGCGGCTTGATGTCGCGGTGAAGCACCGGGGGCTGCCGGCCGTGAAGATAGTCCAGGACGCCGAGGATCTGGTCGGCCCAGGTCAGCACCATGTCGGGAGGGAAGCCGGTGCCCCGCTCGTCAAGCAGCTCGGCGAGGGTCGGGCCGGGGATGAAGGACATCACCAGGCACTGGCCCTCGTCGGTGGTGAAGGTATCGCTGACGGTGGGCAGGCCGGGGTGGGCGAGCTGGGTGAGGATCTGCGCCTCACGGTCGAGGGCGGCAGCGCCTGCGGGGCCGGGGATGCGGGTATGCTTCAGGGCGACCGTGTGGCCGAGGCGCAGATCGACGGCGGCGTAGACCGCCCCCATCGCGCCCTGACCGACCAGCTGCTCGATGCGGTAGCGCTCGTGGACGATAGTGCCAGGTGTGAGCATCGCTACACCCCTTCCTCAGTGGATCGACCCAGCGCACAGGGAGTGTAGCAGCATCAAGTTAAGCCTATGTTATGCCATCAAGTACGTGTGTGCCGCTGGTCAGTGGCGACGTCGTCGTGAGCCTGCCGAATGCTGGCGTTTGCCGCGACCAACCTGCTCGTCATCACAAGAGAGCGCATTGCCTCGCGAAAGATCGCACCTGCGACAACTATAAGTGTAAGGCGTTTCTTCTTCGTTCCAGCATATGAAGTATTACGTACATCTTTGTAAAGTATCAGAAATGCGCCTGAGCGTTGAAATACTCGCCGGGCGTTTATGAAAAGCTTGTGAACGAAAGCATGACCGCATTCTGATGCTATGCTTCTACGGTGCAAAGATCGTTCGTACCGCGTAAACAAGCTTGCGGGCGACTTTATCAACGCTCAGGCGCCAGCTCGTTGAAATACTCGGCAGACGCCCGCAGTAGACTAGTGAGAGAAGGCACTACAGCATTCTGATGCGGTGCCTGTTTCATGTTTTGGGCATTCCAGTGCCGAAAAGTGGCCCGACGAGGTGTTTTTTAACAAGCTGGCGCGCTATGTTCGACTAGGAAAGACCTGGTCGCACCAAGCCTGAGCCCGCTGGCCTGGCGCTTCGTGCTCGCCGAGGCCGCGCACCTTGGCAGAGAGACGCGCCGGGGCGCATCGCTCACCGGCATGCGCTATACGGTGCTGAGCGCCGCCATCCCCGTCGCCCAGGTCACCCAGGCCCCCATGACGACCACTGTGCTCTTCGGCGGCGCGTTCGTGCTACTCGCGGTCGTGCAATTCCTTGTCGCCCTGCTTGTGTGAGAGGCCGCACCCGCTCCGAGCGGGCGCGGCAACGAAAGCCCCTCCCGTGGCGCCGCTGGCGGCCGTAACCCGCCGACACCACCATGGCACCAGCGCACGACTGTGTCTCACCGCACGCGCCATCCCCCTGGCTTCCCTGCACCAGATCGCCAGCGGTCGTGCCTCCCTGGTCCACAGCTCTGCCTGTCCAAGCGTGCCACACCGGCGGCCCGGCGACACAGGTCAGGCTCGCCGGCAGGCCGGCGACGCTGCGCGCCCTGCGCCGGATCCGTACGGCGTGGCGCTCGAATCCCAGGCAGACCAATGCGTCCACGAGGAGGCACAGATGCAGCTGGCAATCGGAGATCCGATGCGGGCCTGGGACGACGACCGCCATCGCTGGTGGGACGGTGAGGTGGCAGAGATCTGCGGCGATGTGATCGAGGTGACGGTTCTCAACGGCGATCATCCCCGCCATCCCTGGCAGGCGGAGACGATCAGCGTACCCCTCGACCCCGAGTTCATCCGGCTGCTCCGCTCCTCCGCGCCATAGCGCCAGTATCAGCGAGCCGGCCGCACGCGGTTGCGGCCGCCCGTGCCCCGAGCCCGCGTCCAGCGGTCTCGGGCCACCCGCGCCGTCGCGCGGTGATGTCGCCGTCTCCGCCGGCGACGCTACCGCCTGGCTCGTCACGGATGGGCTGCTGCTGGCAAGGGATGGGGCGCTGTGGCTGGCGTGGCCGGCGGATGGGCTCGTTCGGGCGGGGCGAGGTCATCGGCGTGGCCGTGCCTCCTTGTCTTCCCTGCGGGCGTCTGGGTTCTGTCCTGCTCAGCCTGCCACACCCCACAGCTCCGGCGCAAGGGGCTGACCGTCTTTCGAGGCCCCTCCCCCGAGCAAGACTGGTCAGCCTCGTTCCTTGCCCCGGTGCCGGGGGAGGTGGCCTGCCTGGGCCAGGAACCGATGAGACGCCGCAAGATGACAGGAGAACCCGATGGCCACCACCGACACCCGCCCCGCCGCTGCCGACGAGCCCCTCACCGCCGCCGACCACACCGCCATCGCCCGCGCCCTCGCCGAGCCCGGCATCGCCCTCACCGCTGACGAGCTCGCGCAACTGCTCGCCGGCGCCGACGACGAGGTTCACGAGCTCCTCGCCACCGGTCGCGTGGCCGAGGCGCTCGGCGTCGCGAAGTTCAACCAGGCCGAGGCCGCCTTCAACTGGGACGAGCCGCGCAATCGCCCGCTGCCCGCCGCTGACGAGCCGCTCTGGTAAGCCCGGAACACCGCGCCGGCTGGACACCCCCAGCCGGCGCCCGCTGATTCCTCCCTGTCCTGGCTTCATCCACCCTAGCCCAGCCCCCGCCGCGCCCGTGCCCGCACTCCTGAGGCGGGGCGTTGCACCTACCCGCGCATCGCCGCAAGCCAGTACCCACCGGCGCCTCCAACGTGGAGACACGCAGCGTTTCAAGGGTCGGCGCCGTTGGCCGCACCAGCAGCACCGCTCGATGCAGTGCCCTCGTCGTCTGTACCTGTAGCCGGTCGAGGTGGCGGCGCGCAGCAGGGCGCGGGGCAGGATCGCTCGGGCTCCCTGGCCGGGTGCGGCGTCCCTGGTTCGGCCACTTCAGCCTGCCACACCCCACGTCCCCGGCGCAAGGGGCCTACCGTCTTTCGGGGCCCCCGCCCCGAGCAAGACTGGTAGGCTTGTTCCCTTGCTCCTGTGCCGGGGGAGGTGGCGCTCGAGGGCCAGGAACCGACGGAACGCCGCAACCACCAGCCAGGAGGCCCACGATGCAGAGCTCTCGCCCCACCAGCCCCGCCGCCGAGCGCCTCGCCGCCCTCATCGACTTGGCCCGCGAGCACGACGACGACTTGAACTACGCCGAGGTCGAGCTGCTGCTGGCGGCCTCGCACCGGCGCCTGATCATCCGCGAGACGCCGCCGGCACGCCCGCCCCGCCCCCAGGCCGGCAAGCCCCGTGCCGCCTAGCCGCGGCGGGCCAGCCCTATCGAGGGCTGGCCCGAGTCTACCCTGCCCTGGCACCCCCACCCCGGCCCGCCCCGCCGCGCCCGTACCCACGCTCCTGGGGCGGGAGCGCCAGAGTTGGCCCCGCTCGGCTGCCGCCTCCCGCTCGGCGACGCCTGTGGCAGCGTGGAGCGACAAGCTCAGCTCCGTTCGCTCTTCGGCAGGGCGCACCTGCGGTAGCCCGCCCTGCCTGACGGAACGACGACAGCGCCTCTCCTGGCGTCGAGCGTGGGCGCCATGTGGCACGGGGCAACCACAACCTCATCGTGCTCCTGCGGCCTCTCGGCAGCGCACAGCCTCGCCGCGCCGGGCAGAGGCCGCTACGAAAGGCCAGCCAGACGAGCGGGGCACCCCACCACCCGGTCGGGCTGCCTCGCGATCGGGCCCGCTGGTTGGGCGGCCCGCTCACCCCCGCTCGCACCCCCGCCGAGCGGCGCTCCCGACGGCTCGCCGGGCCACCGGCGGAACGGGCCCTGCCACTCCGATGCCCCTCGCTCATTCCGCACGGTGGGCAAATGGCGGTCACCAGGGGCGTCGCGGTGTCGGCCCGGCCTTCCGGGGCTGCCAGGTGCCACGGCTCGGGTGCGGCTCCAGGTCGTGCGCCATCAGTCTCCCTTGCACTCGCCTGTGTCGGCATCCGCTACGGCCTGTCCGATCAGTCTGCCGCACCCCACGTCCTCAGCGCAAGGGGCCGACCGTCTTTCGGGGGCCCCTGCCCCGAATAAGACTGGTAGGCTTACTCCCTTGCGCCAGGTCCGGGGGAGGCGGCGCGTCTGGGCCAGGACCGAACGGAACGCCGCAGCAGCGGCAAGCACACAAAGGAGACGTGAGATGGCCACCAATGTCAACCGCACCGAGCTGACCGGCAACCTGGGCAATGACCCCGAGGCCCGCTACACCGCCACCGGCACCCTGGTCACGACCGCCAGCATTGCCGTCCACAGCAGCTTCAAGCAGGGCGAGGAGTGGAAGGAGCGCACGGATTGGTTCCGCCTGGTTGCCTTCGGCGAGAGCGCCGAGCACCTGAGCCGCTTCGGCAAGGGCGAGCGCATCAACGTGGCGGGCCGCCTCCAGACCAGCGAGTACACCGACCGCGAAGGTCAGCGCCGCACCAGCGTCGAGGTGGTGGTGCTCCGCTCCGAGCCGGCCCCGCTGCTCCGCAGGACCCCGGCGGCGGGCGAGGCACCGGCTGCCGCCGAGGAGGCCGCCGAGGAGCCCCCGTTCGCGGAGGAGGCCCCGGCCGCCGAGCCGCCCGCCCGCAAGCCCCGCCGGCGCAAGCAGCTCGCCGCCTAGCCGCCAGCACGAGGCGGGGCGTCCCTCAGGGGGCGCCCCGCTTCGGTATGCCTACGCCGGGTGGAGTGCAGTGGCGCTACGCGCGCTGCTGGTCGCCGCCACGGTGGTGGCGCTACGCGCGTCGGCGTTGCGCTCTGCGTCAGACTCGGCCCCCGCTTGCTGTGGCGCGCGCTGGGGCAGTGCCTCCGGCAGGTTGGTACCAACATCGCCTATGGACGAACGACAGCCTGGACAGCGGAGACGGGATAGAGGGCACCTGTTCGTTCCCACCACCTACAGCGGGTCAAGGAACAGCGGGAGTTGGGTCGGCCCATCGGGGTCCTCCCTCGATGCCGCCTGCTCCGAGCTGTCTTCCGGCTCAACATATGGTGCAGGCGTTGCTGGCAGGGCAGCGGCCGGCCGAGTGAGCGCCCGGGCGTTCTGGGTCGTGACCACGGGGCGGCCAAGATCCTCCTCGATCACCTTCCGCGCTCGTCCCGCAGTCGTGCCCGCGTCGGTCGCGTCGCGCTTGAGCTCGCCGAAGCCCTGGCTCTCGCGGTCGCGGTGCAGCTCAATCGCCGTCGCTTCGCCCAGCGAGAGCAGCGCGAGCTCGATCGGGCTCATGTGGTCACGCAGGTTCTCACGCCGGGCAAGCTCCTTGAAGGCCTTGTGCCCAGCCACGCTGATGGCGAAGGTGCCCTCGTGGATGGTGTTCGTGAGGATGGCGAATTGGGTGCCCTCGGTCGCCCCGCGCTCCTTCCACTCCGTCGTCAGGTCATTGCGGATCAGGTCGGCGCGCATGCGCTCTTCGATCCACCGCTCGTCATACCCTCGGTCGCGGTAGCTCTGACGGATGCGCTCGAAGGCCGCCTCCGGGTGCTCTATCTCGACGAAGCGCTCCTCGCCAACCTGGGCCAGCCAGGCCTTGAAGGGCTCGGCGCGCGGCGAGGGGATGGACTGGATGATGCGCAGCAGGGTCTCGCGGTCGGCGACGTCGGTGAGCCGCAGGCGGTTGTCGCGCGACTGGAGCTTGATCTGGCGGATCGCGGCCAGGACCTCCTCACCGCCCTCACCCTGGAGGCGTGACTTCAGGGTGTTCCAGTAGCGGTTGGGGTTCACCGACTCCGTGAGCACGGCGACTACATCGATCACGCTATAGAACCAGCGGTCCTCATACCACATGCGGCGAACGACCGAAGGGCTGAAGGGCTGAGGGGACGGTGACTGCTCCATACGCATGCGACCTTCGGAGCCAACCATCCACACATTGTGGATGGTTGATCGTACCTGCACAGAAGAGGGAGTGCCAGACAACACAAATGTACGAAAGAGTTGCCGTGAGTATACGCTGGGGAGGAATGCTCGTCAACCAGGCTGCCTGACTAGGAGGGCAGAAGAGCCGGCCGCACACGGTTGCGGCCTGCCGCGCGCCGAGCCGGCATCGAGCCGTCTCACCCCGTTCGCGCCGTCGCGCGGTGATGTCGCCGCCTGTGTCGGCGACGCTGCCGCCCTGACCCCAGAGCGTGGCGCACGCCGATCCGGCTCGCACCGCAAAATGCCCTGCTCTATCTCCTTGATCTGATGGGAGCGGGGGCTGCCGCCACCCGCCCGCCAGGCGGGACCCACCCCCGCCGGTCGGGCGTCAGGGTAGGGCCAGACGTGATCCTGGCGGGACGCAGGCGGCTCACGCCTGGCCCGCCGTCGCGTGCAGCGCACGCCACGCCCGCAGGGGTGGAAGGCGCTGCAGCAGCGTGCCCCAGCGTACCACCTTGCGCCTCGCTCGCCGGCACGGCCGCGCTGCGTCGTCGGGGCTCCCTGCTCCGCCCCTGGCGGCGGCCCCGCTCCTGGCGCGGCTCGGGCCGGCGGCTCGGGAAGCGCGGCGGTGGTGGCCTCGGGCACCTGCCGCAGCATCGGGCCGCGGCGTCAAGCCCGAGGGAGACCATCATGAACGTGCGCTACACGCTGAAGGAACTGGGCGACCTGGCCGTGGGCGAGGTGGGGTTCTGTGTCGGCATCCACTGGCGGAGCGTGACCGGCAGCTGTGTGCCGCCGGGGATGATCAGTCCCAACTGCCGTCTGGCCTACGTGCTCTTCTCGGGCTTCGCGCCAGCCTACCGCTTCTACGAGTTGCTCGCCTGCAAGCGGGCCGACCGGCTCCCCCGCCACAAGATCCGCCTCGTCCATGTCGAGCACGCCGGGCAGACGATGGTCGGTGTCGCCGTGATCGCCGTGGTGAGCCCTGACCGTGATCAGGCCGCGGGCCTCCGGCGGGCGCCGGCGCATCACCGCCAGCCAGGCTACCAGCACTTCTTCCAGGCGCGGTTGGCCCGGACGAACTCGTCGCCAGCCTGGTGGGAGAGCGAGCTCGGCGACACGCCCGACACTGACCGCTTCGCGGCGCACGAGATCGAGCCGCTGGCAGACTACGCCGAGCGGCAGGCCGACGAGGAGCTCGAGCGGGTCCTCGACCGCCTGGAGGCCGCGTACGACGAGAAGCTCTGGTGGCACGGTGCGCCCGGCCGCCGGACGAAGTACCCACCGGCCCTGGGCAGCGTGCGCGAGCTGTTCGCCTACGCCCGCAGGCAGGAGATCACCCCCGACGAGTTCGCACGGCGCAACCGGGAGCGGCAGACCGAGCAGTGGCTGAATGAGCAGCACGAGCGTGATCGGCAACGGCAGCAGCAGATCGACGCCGACCAGGCCGAGATCGCGGCGGCGCTCAGCACCCCGCGCCTGGGACGCAAGCACGCCGACGACCAGGACTGGCTCGCTACCGAGGGGGCGCTCAAGGCCCGCAAGGGGCTCAAGCACCTCTACCGTAACGCGGCCCCGCGACCGTCACGGCCCCACCAGGCGTAGCTTGGCGATCACGCTGTCGGCGGAGGCCCACGGTTTGTACCGTGGGCCTCTCGTCGTGCGAGTCTGTGCGCGCCAGGGAAAGCTGAGATCTGAAAGCTGAAAGCTGAAATCCGGGCAGCGCACCTTTCAGCTCTCAGCTTTTTGCTTTCCGCTTTCCCTCGCCCCCGCTGCGGCAGCCCTACGCGCTGGGCGGGCGCCTTCGGCAGAGTAGTTCTACGTGGGCCAACGCCAGCCCCAGAGGCTCGCGCCAGCCTCCCTGGGAAGCTACCGCACTGCGTGCGGTGGGGCGACAGCGTGCATAGGGCCTACCCAGAGGAGCACGAGATGAGCATATCGACCCCCAGTGAACCCCACCTGCCCACTAGAGCGTCGCAACCGACCTACCGACGCCGGTCTATGCCGACGCAGTGCCTGCCCACGACGCCCCACAGCACGACGCTCAGCGACGCTGAGGAGGCGACCTTCTGGGCGCACTTCGAGGAGCGTGAGCACGGTCGTCTGGCCCAGGAGGCCGATCATCTCTTCGATACGAACCACTCCTGGGCCGCCTAGATCCCACATGCACCATAGCCAAGGAGCCCGACATGGAGCTGGAAACCTTGCCCGAGACGGCCACGCCCTACCAGCGCTGGGAGGCCGGCGAGCTGAGCGCTCGCGACGCTGCGACGGCGATCGCCCAGGAGCTGATCTCGGAAATTGAGCCGCAGGAGCGCACCCTGGAAGAGCGGAAGAAAGCCCGCCGTGACGAGCTGGGCACCCTGCTCATTCGCGTTGGCGAGCCGCTGGAGGTGCTAGGGCGCGTTACACGCTGGGTCGAGCCAACGACCGGCGAGACGGCCAACGTGAAGAAGCTGCGCGCCCTCATCGACGAGCTGTACGAGCAGGGTGTGCCGGCGATTGACGGGATCGCCGCTCGCATCGAGGCCTGCATCACCATCGGTGATCGCCGGGGCTATCCACTCATCGAGCCGCCACCGCGACCACGGCGAACAGCGTAAGTACACGATGGAGCGCCGTAACGGCAGAAGCGCCAGCAACGCTCCGAGCCGTATACGACGCTTCAGTATTGCACTTGAACGCATTGTAATGCGGTATCTCCACGCGCTGTGACAGTCCTTGACACGGGCGTGCGTAAGATATAGTTGGAACGAATGAGCGAGAAAGGACAACGAGCATGACCACGACGACGAGCGGCGATCTGGCAAAGGCCTGGGCGGAGCGCGTGCGGCAGGGCACGTTCAGTACGGCGGTGGCGGGCACGCGCGAGGTGCGGGTCTTTGGGCAGGCGGGCGACGCCCCGGTGGTCTTCCCCCAGCTGCGAGCCCTGGCCCCCGGTGAGACCCCTGAACTGGTGATCGAGCTGCTGGAGCCCGATGAGCGCTGGGCGCTCACCCACGCCGAGCGGGTCGTCACCACCCACCAGCAGGCCGGGCGGCTCACCGCCGAGGTCCTGCGCGGCCATGCCGACGGTCAGGTCATTCCGGCCCAGCGCATCGATCCACTGAAGGGCACGGACATCCTGATCTTGAACCAGATCACCGGCGGGTAGCAGGGCAGCAGCGAGGGGCCGGGGTGTAGCAAGGCACCCCGACCCTTCTTCACGAGGTGAGCTATGGCCCGCAGCCTCCGCAACGGCGACTTCGACCTCGCCCTGGCGATCCAGTCGCCGTCGAGCCCCGATCGCTGGTACCGCGTGCTCCTCGACCGGGCCAGGGCGCTCTCCGGCGAGATGGTGCTCTCCTGCGACTGCATGGGATGGCGGCAGGACGCCAGAAACGGCGCTGCCCGCCGCGCTCTCGCCGCCGGCCGCAGCGACGCGGGCCTGCGCGTCCCCCGCGGCTGCAAGCACACTGACGCGGCCCAGGTTCTGCTCGGCTCGCCCGCTGGCGCGGTGATGCCCCGCTACCGCACCGATCATCCCTACGTCGGCGCCACCCGCACCCGCTGGGCGCCGCTGCGCGAGTTTGTGCCCGAAGATGGCTGGGGCATCCAAGAGGCCCGCATCATCGTCAGCGACGAGCCCTACCACCTGGTGCTGCTCCAGGCGACCGGTACGACCGGGACGACGGCGACGGCCGCCATCGCCTTCGCCGCCTGTCACCCTGCTACCCTCGGCTCGCGGGCTGCGCCGGTGGGTGATTGGGGCGGCTACACCATCGCCGCCTCGTTCTGCCGACAGGCCGGCGTTCCCCTCGCCGGAGAGCCGCCGCTCCACTTCGCCGAGGAGCTGAGCGGTCGAGGTACAACCCGGCGGGCGACACCACAGCCCGGCATATCCAACCGCGAGATCCTGGCGATTGGCGACCAGCGCGACCTCGGCGACGGCCTCACCCCCGCACAGCGCGCCGAGAACACCCTGCGCCTCTTCCTCGGCCCGCAGCACGCGCTCCTCGAGTGCCAGGGCTTCCTCGACGTCTCCAGCGGGCTTTACCCCGGCCGGGTCTACCGCCTTCGGCGCGACCCCCAGCGCCGCTACGAGCGCCGGGTGAGGGTGTTCGAGGCAGGCCGATATGTGAACGACTTCTGCATCGTTCGCGCCCAGAGTGTACCCGAGGCCGATCATTTTTTAACGTTGTTTTTCGGGTTAGTAGCAGATGAGCAGCGCATCCTTTCGGTCGTGCAGCGTGGCAATGTGTTCCACCCTAACAGCGACGGGCAGGAGCGCGAGACCGTGTCAGCGGAGTGGAAGCCGAGGACTGGGCAGCTCAGTGGATCTGGGCAATAACTGGTGTTCGGCGGGCCTGTAGGAGTACGGGCAGCCGGATACCAAAGCCTTCGCAGGCTTTCAGGTATTGGCAAACGAGGTGCCTACTACCTATGCAAGTATACCTTTATCGGTATATCAGATTATGAATGTCTGCCACTTTTGTGGTACACTACGGCCATCGCGTCACTTTCCCCGAGGCTTTCCACTGGCACACTGAACGTTCGCACCAGAGCGCGTACGAAATTGGCCTATGGCGATCAAACTGTGTGTGCGTGACATTGCCCGTATCAGAGGCTGGAACCTCTCCCAGCTCCAGCGGCGTGCTGACTTGGGCATGAGCACTGCACGCCGAATGTGGTTCGGGACCGGTGATGGCCGCGAGCAAGGCCCGCCTCTGCAGTACGTCAGCCTTGAGGCTCTTGACCGCATCGCCCGCGTGCTTGAAGTAGACCCTCGCGATCTCTTCGTTCGGGACGAGTAACGCAGCTGTACTACGACGCACCAAAGGACAACGGAGTCGCTATGTCCAGGTCCCTTGCTCAACTCTGCACCCCGCGCCCGTCAGTGTTTGACCCGTCCGTGCGCGACACCGTCTACAACATCGATGACCTGTCGCACATCGACCCGCAGCGGTTCTTCGCCGAGAACTATGTGACCGCGGGCATGCGCCAGCTGCTCGCGGAGGCATTCAAGCGGCTGGAGGGAAAGTCTCAGCATACCTCCGGCGCCTTCCTCCTCAGCCAGAGCATGGGCGGCGGCAAGACCCATAACTTGCTCGCCCTAGGCCTCCTCGCACGCTACCCCGAGCTGCGGGGCCGGGTTATGCACGAATTCTACACTCCCGGCCTCCTGGGCGCCGTCCCTGTTGTAACCTTCAGCGGGCGCAAGACCCACACGCCTTTCGGCATCTGGGGCGAGATCGCGCAGCAGCTTGGCCAGGAGGCGGCGTTTAACGCCTTCTATAGCCCTCTCAAGCCACCGGGCGACCAGGAGTGGATCACGCTGCTCCATGGCGGGCCTGTACTCATCCTTCTCGACGAGCTCCCCCCGTATTTCGAGGCGGCCCAGGCCGTGCCTGTCGGCGCCACCACACTGGATCGCATCACAACAACGGCGCTGGCCAATCTTCTAGTGGCCGTCTCAAGCGGCAAGCTGCCCAATGTCTGCGTCGTGCTGACCGATCTGCGTGCCTCCGCGTATGGTGACGGCAACGAGGCGGTCAGCAAAGCCCTCGGCAATCTGGAGAAAGAGACAAACCGGGGTGTGGTCTCGATCGATCCTGTGCGCCTGGCTAGCGACGAGCTATACCACATCCTCCGCACGCGTCTGTTCGAGAGCCTGCCGAGCGAAGAGGAGGTTGACGCCGTCGCCGTCGCCTTCGCCCAGGCGGTCGACGAGGCGCGCCGTATGGACCTCACTACGGCAACTTCGCAGCAGCTGCGTGCCGACATCAGGCACTCATATCCGTTCCACCCGGGGATCCGCGACCTGTATGCCCGCTTTCGCGAGAACGGCGGGTTCCAGCAGACGCGGGCACTGATTCGTATCATGCGCACGATTGTTGCCGAGCTGTGGCAGGGTGGTGGTGCTGCTCAGCGCTTCCTTATCGCGGCCCACGACTTTGACCTGCACCGACCGGAGATTGTCAGCGAGATCCGGCAGATTAACAACGCGTTCGACAACGCGATCGCCCACGATATCTCCGCCGACGGTCACAACTCCGTCGCTGAGCAGATTGACGCTGGCGGGGCGACTGACGCGCAGGATGCGGCGAAGCTCATCTTTCTCTCCTCGCTCTCCCGCGCAACCAACCCGACCCTGGGCCTTGATCGATCAGAGATCGTTGCGTATCTGGCGGCGCCCGGGCGCAATATCGCTCTGCTCCGCAACGCCCTCGATAGCCTCCAGTCCCGCGCCTGGTATCTCCACGCGGCGAGCAGCGGCGCCCTGCTGTTCCGCAATGTCGAGAACCTGAATGCCAAGTTGGAGAGCTACGCCCAGGGAATGCTCAACGAGCAACGGGAGAGCGAACTGCGCGAGCGCCTGCGCGAGATCTTCGCGCCGAAGGCTGGGCTGTGCTACACCGACATCCAGGCCCTCCCCGCCCTCGACCAGGTCACGCTCTTGCCAGATCGCGTCACCTTGATCATGTTCCGGCCCTCCGATGTTACCGACCGCGAGATCGACGAGTTCTTCGCGCACCAGCAATTCAAGAACCGCGCCCTTTTCCTGACCGGAAACCCGTCCAGCTACCGCCGCGTGCTGGAGCGCTCGGCCTATCTGCGCGCTATCCGCCTGATTCTCAGCGAGTTGCGCCAGCAGGGCCTGCGCGATAGTGACCCGCAGTTGATCGAGGCCCAGCAGTATGTCACTCGCGAGGAGGCTCAGTTTTACCTTGCCTGCCGCGAGACGTTCCAGTTCCTGCGCTTCCCGACAAAAAATGGGCTCACCCCTCTCGACCTCGACGTCAAATACACAGCGAACAAGTTCGACGGCGAAGAGCAGATTGTGCTGGCCCTCACCGAGGTGCATAAGTATCGCCGCGACGCCAACGCGGACTCGCCAAGCTTCCGCACAACCCTCGAAAATAAGCTCTGGCCCGAGAAGAAGGAGGCCGCGTGGAGCGACATCAAGCGCCGCGCGGCCACAGATCCGTCCTGGCTTTGGCACCACCCCCGAGCCCTCGACGACCTGCGCGACGAGTTGGTGCGGCGCGAGATCTGGCGCGACCTCGGCGACGGCTTTCTCCAGCGTGGCCCCTTCCCCAAGCCACAGACCTCGGTGACCATTCAGACCCTTGCTCGCGACGCGGCGACCGGGGAAGTAACCCTGCGTGTGCGCCCGCTGCACGGCGATACGGTGTATTGCAATGACACCGGCCCAGCTACTACCTCGTCGCGCACCTTGCCGGAGTTCGACTTCAAGACACGCGCGCTGCGGCTCTCGTTCCTCGCTGTAGACTCGCATGGCGAGCACGAGACGGGCGAGCCGGTCTCATGGGAGAACACGATTGAGCTGCGCTACCAGTTTTTCCAGCAGGGCGCCCGGATGGTCTGTGAGCTCAAGGCGACGCCTGCTGGCGAGATTCACTACAGCGTTGACGGCTCGAGCCCGGATACGGCCGGTCGAAGCTACGATCAGCCTTTCCCCATCCCCCCTGGGGCACGGGTCATCCTGGCTCGCGCCGCCGCTGCCGGCGTCACATCGAGCCAGCTGCGCATCGATGTGCCAGCTTCCCCTGAGGACAATCGCCCCGTCGTCGACCCGCAGAAGGCCGCCGTCTTCAAGCGCCGGCTGACCCGTGACTCGACTGGCGAGACGTATCAGTTCCTTGAGTTGGCAACCCGGCATAAGGCCCGCCTCGGTGGCGTTCGCCTTGATGTTGCCCACGATGGCCATTTCGTCTCCCTGGCAACTGACGACCGCACCTACCAGGAGGCCAGCAACGTCCGCGAGCTTGCCCGGCGGTTGATGGAAGTGGTCGAGGGCGGGAACCTGACCCTGGAGGCAGAGCGGCTCCACTTTGCCCGCGGTCAGGAGATGCTGGACATGGTTGCCGATCTCCGGACAGCACTCAAGCCAGGAGAGGTCGAGCAATGACGCAGCGCCAACGCACGAAGACCTACGACTTCGGGTTTGTGCCCGATCAGTCGCCGTATCACTTCGTGGTCGACACCCGGCTGGACAACTACGTGCTGATCGTCGAGCGCTATGTGTGGGGCGATGAGCTTTCTTCGCCGAAGGGGCGCGACGTTCGGCTCAAGGCCAAACTCGACGACTACCGCTGGTCGTATGTGGTCGACAAGGTTGCCGATGTGTTCAACCGGCAGTTGAGCCGCCTCGGGCAGAAGGGCACGGCGTTTCGGAAGCGCGGCGAGACAGTTCTGTCCCCACCCCTGGGCAAGGAGTTGACCCTGCTTGCCTGGGCCATTGAGGATCAGGATCCAAGTCTGCTGCCGAATATCTTCTTCAACTGGGCTGGGCTTGCCCCCGAGGAGCGCTGGTGGCTGTACACGACGATCAACGCCACCTTTCAGGATGCCAACATCGGCAAGGACCGTGGGTGGCGCAAGGCGATCAAGATCGCCTTCGCCGAAAACTCTATCGGCGATGTCCCGCCCTCCTCGCTGCTGAACGGACAACTGAGCGACGACGGTGGCGAGCGTGCCAGGTGGCTGAAGGAAGCCAGCGAACGACGCAAAGATCAGGAGCCGCCTGAGCAGCGTAACCTGTTCGACGAGATGCTATGATAGCGGGCGCACGTTCGACCGCCCCGGCCCTGGCCGGTGCCTTGCTCCAGGTGTCCAATGTCCTCCCAGTTCCCGCTCGATATCGTTAACCCCGACGCTCCATCTTCGCCTCCCGCCCGCCGCGACCCGGCGGGCAGGAGTTTTATAGAGGTGCAGCTCCCTGTTTCCAAGCTCTCCAAGGAGAGCTACACCGAGCGGAAAGCTGTAGCAGGTCAGACCCTGACAAGCCTCGGCAAGTGGTGGGGCCGTAAGCCCCTCGTGCTGGTGCGGGCCATTATTCTCGGCCTGCTGCTGCCTGCCACCGATGATCCGAACGCGGATCGCGAGACGTTCCTCGCCCTGATGACGATGGACGACGACGGGATGTGGCGCCGGGCGGGCGAGACGCTGCCGGTACGTGCCGCCTACCAGGAAGCCCTATCCCACGAACGCACCCAGTTCTTTGAGGTCGACGACGACAAGATTCGCTGGCGCAAGGGGGTAAGCGCGGCGCAGAAGCGGCAGATGCAACGGCGAGCGTTCCTCCGAATGGGCTACGACCGGCGGCTGGAGTTCTGCAAACGTCCTGAGGAGGTCGACGGCCCCAGCGTCGAGGCCTGGGCGCGTATCAACGCGCATCTCGGCACCAACGCGAAGAGCCTGCCGGAATTGATTCGCCAGTTAGGCGGGGAGGCCTTTGGCCATACTCCTGTGGTCGGCGACGCCTGCTGCGGCGGGGGAAGCATCCCCTTCGAGGCGGCCCGCATCGGCTGCAATGCCTACGGCTCTGACCTCAACCCGGCTGCCGCCCTGCTGACCTGGGGTGCCCTCAACATTATCGGCGGCGGTGAGCAGGTCGTGGATCGCGTACGTGCTGCCCAGCAACGCGTATTCGACGCTGTGCGCCGCCAGGTAGATGCCTGGGGCATCGAGCGTAACGAGCAGGGCTGGGTCGCCGACGCTTATCTGTACTGCAACGAGGTGATCGACCCGACAACCGGCTGGCGTGTGCCCCTGGCGCCCAGTTGGGTGATAGCGCCGAAGCATAATGTGATCGCCCGCCTTGTTCCTGATTATGCTAACAAGCGATTTGGCATCGAGGTAGTCGAGGGGGTAAGTGCGCCGGAATTAGCTCAGGCTGATAAAGAAGGCACGTGGGACGATGGCGTTATCTCTCCCGTTGATCGCGAAGGGCACTGGCTGAGCTCCGAAGAGCGCCAGCGAACCAGCATGAATCAACTTCGAGGGCGCGAGGGGCTGCGGCCCTGGGAAAACAACGATCTCGAGCCACGCCCGTCTGACGTGTTTCAGGAAAGACTATACTGTATTCGTTGGCGTGAGATGCTTCGCTTACCAAACGGTCGCGAGGTTATCCGGTATCATTATCGGTCGCCAACACCGGCAGACCTACAGCGTGAAGGGCGGGTATTAGGGCTTCTCCGAGAGAACTTCGATGACTGGCAACGACAGGGGTATATTCCTAGCCGTGGTATTGAGCCGGGTGAAGACATCAATCGGCCCCTTAATGCTCGTGGGTGGCGATTCTGGCATCACTTCTTCAATCCTCGTCAATTACTTCTGAACGGCCTGTTCGCGAAGGAGGTTGCTCACGACAAAGGTATCGAAGGAGCAGCGCTCCTCCTGATGATCGGAACTCGACTGTTGTGTTTTGCCAGTTCCAACGCATCGTGCTAGGCTTGATGGGCAGCAACCGCATGATCGCTCGAAGGTGAGGAACGATGCAACTCCCAATTGTGGCTCCCGCACCACTCGTGACCAC
>Ga0272446_1003485_pt1 | contig 19727 bp, 15 predicted proteins | sample YNPCB0061_FD_194587 | JGI IMG/M metagenome (GOLD analysis project Ga0272446, IMG submission 194587) | Hot spring microbial mat communities from Yellowstone National Park, WY, United States - YNP-CB-006-1 | ecosystem: Environmental > Aquatic > Thermal springs > Hot (42-90C) > Sediment | place...
CGCGAACAAAACGGCTAGCCAAATGATCGAGCAATTCCGGGTGAGTGGGCGGCTGACCCATCACGCCAAAATCGTCCACACTGGCCACCAGTCCCCGACCAAACAGATGATGCCAAACCCGGTTCACGGCCACCCGCGGCACGAGCGGCGTACGCCACGGATCGGCTATCTGCTCGGCTAGTTGCAGGCGACCACTGCCTAAGGCACGAATCGGTTGCTCACCGGCCAGTGCTTCGAGAAAGCGACGCGGCACGATCGCGCCCGGCGTGCGGTGCTGCCCACGGAGAAAGACCGGTTCGTCCAGGCCGGTGCCGTCTTGTATCGCCGGTGCCAGTCGCGACACCCAGACCACCTGGGCGGCCAGCTTCTCTTCGGCCTCGCGCCAAGCATCAAACAACCGCGCCTCAGGCAGCGGCACCTTGGTCGGCGTGGGATGAGGCGGCGAGGTGGCCGCCTGGATCACCCGAGCCACGGCGAAATCGTCACTGACGGCCGTGAATTCGAGATGAGCATTCAGGCCGACATAGGGCGAAAGGTCCATGCTGATCCAGCGAAACTCGCGGGAGTGAGGAAACGCCTGCACCAGGCGTCCATGCAACGGACCGGCGATCAGAACATGCGAGCCGACCCCGGCGTACAGCCGGCCCGCGCCGCGTATCAGAGCATAAATGCGTCCCGGTGCAATGCGAAAGTTGGGCGTGCGGAGGGTTCGGCCGGCGCGTTTGTAGCCCAGCGATCCGGGTTCGTTCTCACTGTCGGGAGTTTGTACCAGCTTGGCCCAAAAGGGGTCAAACTCCGCCGCCGTCCGCTCCACTACACGCCCCAGGCGATAGCTGCCGGCTCGTACTGGGCCGGGTCCGAAGCTGACATCGTCGGGCAACCACTGACCCGGCTGGAGGTTGGCGTAATCGACGATCACCTCGCCATGCGGTTTTTCGACTGGCTCGCTGTACCCCGAAGGTGGTAGCTTCTTGTTTTGTGCTTCGCGCAGCGTTGCCAACTCGGCGGCAATTCGCCGGTTGGTTGCCCATCCGTCGAACCGCACTTGGCGATAGTTGCTGCTGGAGAGAAACCCATACAACGCATAGTAATCGCGAGTGGAGATGGCATCGAACTTGTGATCATGGCAGCGGGCACAACTGACGGTCAATCCCAGGAACGTCTTGGTCAACACGTCAATGCGGTTGTCGAAGCGATCGGCCTGATCGGCCCGAATGTCCACCGGACTATGTAGTTCCTCGCCCAGGAACCAAAAGCCCGTCCCCAGGATCGACTCATTGCGGTCGCTGCTTGGGTCGATGCGTGGCCGGGGCAGCAGATCGCCCGCGACATGCTCGCGCAACAGTTGATCATACGGCACGTCGGCATTGAGGGCACGAATGATATAATCGCGATACTGGTAGGCATTGGGGATCGGAAAATCAAACTCATGCCCACGCGTTTCCGCGTAGCGCACCAAATCCAGCCAGTGCCGACCCCACTTCTCGCCAAACGCTGGGCTGGCCAGCAGCCGATCCACATAGCGTTCCACAGCGATCTCCGAACCATCCAGGGCGGCCAAATCTTGTTCGCTGGGCGGCAACCCCGTTAAGTCAAACGCCAAACGCCGAGCCAACGTTGCAGGCGAGGCGTCCTGAGCGGGCCGCAACACGGCTGCCTCCAACTTCGCCAAGATGAAGGCATCGAGCGGGTCGCGGGGCCAGGCAGCGTCAGCGACCCGAGGCACGGGGGGATCGGCCAGCGGCTGCCAGGCCCAATGCGCTTTTTTGCGCTGCTGCAGGTCGAACTTCTGGGCAGCAGGCCCCTCGGCGGCACCGGGGTAGACGGCCCCTTCGTTGACCCAGCGGGTCAGGTCAGCGATTTGTTGCTCCGACAGTTTGCCCCGCGGCGGCATTTGCAGATCGACATTGTTGTACTGGATGGCGCTAATCAACTTGCTGGCGGCAGCGTTGCCGGGCACGACGGCCGGCCCCGTGTCTCCGCCACGCAACAGGGTCTCGCGACTATCCAGGCGTAGACCGCCCCGGCTCTTTTTGGCATCGTGACAGGGTAAGCAGTGGGCCACCAAAACAGGGCGAACGCGTGTCTCGAACAATTCGATCTTGGGATCGACGGCAAAAAACAGGAGGGTAAGCATGACAAGCCTCACCAGGTGGGTTGATTTTAATGTAAATCAACGCGTGCGACTTGTCACGAGGAAAATGCCCCGCGAGCTAAGTCGGGCTGGGGGGCGAATCACGCGGAAAAACCAGCCCCAGCGGCCCGTCATGGTTGATTTGGCAGATCGTTGACGGATAAAATAATCTCATCCAGCGGAGAGGTCCATGAGTGGGCTGCAGCAGGAGATTAAAAGACGCGAACCGTTTGAATGCCCCTATCAAGAGGCTGTGTTAAATCTGTTTCGCACCTCGGATCGGCTGAGTCATCGCCTCTCGCAACTGTTTGCGGAGTACGGCCTAACCGGCCCCCAGTACAACATTCTGCGGATATTACGCGGCGAGGGAAAACCGTTGCCCTGTTTGGAGATTGCCCAGCGCACCATCACCGTGGTGCCGGGCATCACCGGGTTGATTGATCGCCTGGAACAAAAAGGGCTGGTGCAGCGTCAACGCTGTGCCAAAGATCGCCGCGTCATCTATGTCTCCCTCTCGCCGCTGGGGGAAAAGATGTTGCAACAACTCGACCAACCGGTCGTTGCTCTGTGCAAGCAGCTGCTAAGTCTGCTCAGCGAGCAGGAAGTCCACGAACTCTCCCGTCTGCTGGAAAAGGCTCGTGCCTTGACCAGCTCCCAACGAATTACCCCCCACACGGAGAATAGCTCTTATGAAGATGCACTCAACCCACATTGATTTGCCCGAGACGATCCGCCAGCCCGTCATTACCCTTCTCAACGCCCGCCTGGCTGATGCCATCGACCTCGGCTTGCAGTGCAAGCAAGCCCACTGGAACGTCAAGGGGCCGAACTTCTTCGCCCTGCACCAACTCTTTGACCAAATCCATCAACATGTCCAGCAACACATCGACGAAATTGCCGAACGCGTCGTCTCCTTGGGCGGAACGGCCATGGGCACCGTCAGCGAAGTAAGTCAATGGACTCGGCTTCCGGTCTACCCGACGGATTTGGTCGACGGCACTGCCCACGCTCAAGCCTTGGCCAAAAGTCTCGCGGCGTTCGGCAAAGAGATACGCCAGGCCATTGACGCCAGCGACGAAGCAGGCGATGCCGTCACCGCAGATCTATTCACGAGGTTGGCTGCCGAAGTCGACAAGGATTTATGGATGGTCGAGGCACACTTCGCCGAGAAGTGAGAGTTGCTTGTCAGGGATCGCTTGGGCGAGTGTTCTCTGGGTTCAGCCGGGCAAACGCCCTGCCAGCACAACGGGGTCTACCCCGTGGATGCACCACCGGCGAACCAAGAGTCGCCCTGCCTAGGACTTCCCTGCTCTGAAGACTTGGTTGGAATTGGACCTCGTTAATCGCGGTGATTCCTACTCGGAGGGAACGCTGTACAACCAGTTCCAATTCTCCCCCGTGTATAAAACTAGGTAAGCCCAACGCGATCCGGTGTGCAGGACCTCGCCGCGATATTTGTACCCATTCTCGGCAAACTCAGCGGGTTGTACCTTGTAACGCCGGGTATCGACACCAATGATGATGGCATGCTCCCGAGGCCCAACAAACACCAAACGGGGCGCTCGTTGACTGGGGTAGCCCGGCAAATCACCATCGCCCACGCTGATGCAATATTCGTAACGAACAAACTCCGGTCCACACTGGTCATAGCCCAGTTGCTGCAACGCCGAACTGGCTGCTTCCTGATTGGTCGGCCGAGTGATGTTGAAAGCGACGTGACTCTCTTGGCCATCGAAAGAAGTACGCGGCAGGGAGAACCACCACACAGCGCCCAGGGCCAGGAGCAAGGCAGCGGCCGCCGCCGAGCCATGTGTCAGGTTCCAGAGACGTTGCCGCCAATCGCTCCAGCGTTGGTTTTCCAAACGGGTAAGAATTTGTTGTTTCAGGGCCGTCGGAACCGGTACGTCGCGCATGGCTCGGCCGAGGTGAGCATCTAGACGCATCTCCGCGCGAAACAGAGCGTCACACTCGGAACAAGTGGCCAAGTGATCCCGCAAAGCCGCCGCCTCCGGGCCGGTTGGAGCGTCCGGGGTATGCGTCGCCAGGGGCAAAAGAGCACGAGCGGCGTTACAATCCATCGTTGGCCCTCCTCGCGGGTTGTCCATCGCCCACGCTGACACCCGGACCGATCAGTTTCGCCCGTAGGTGAGCTTTGGCCCGAGCCAGCCGCGACATCACCGTTCCGATCGGTGTATCCATCTGGTCGGCAATCTCACGATAACCGAATCCTTCAAAATAGTACAGAATAATCGGAGTGCGATACACTTCGCTCAACTCGCTCAGGGCGGCCTGTAATTGCTCGGGATCGATCTCGGGAAGCTCTTCAGGGGCAGGCTCAGCCACTTCCCCCACATGGTCCAAGGGAATGCAATCCGACGAAGCCTCCTCCCGCACGCGATGCAAGTAGGCATGTCGCAAGATGCTAAATAGCCAACTGCGTGCCCGCGCCGGGTCGCGTAACTGGTGCAGATTCGCCTGCGCCTTGCAAAACGTCTCTTGCACCAGGTCCTCGGCATCCGCACTCGACCCACTCAGTCGATAGCCGTATCGATACAACGAGGCGTAGTGTTCTTCGACCAACCGTTGCATCAGTGTGGGGCTTCCGGCCTGGAACATGGCTTGGTGCGTCCCTCAATAAGTATGGAACCCGGCTCTGGTAATTTATTCCCGCTTCGAGGCGAATTCTTTTTTTACCTCGATCTTTTTCAGGATACAGCCACAGGGCTACAACAACCACGGTAGCAGGAGCGAACGCTGGAACCGCAACAGCTACACAGGCGGATGCAAATCCACCATCCACGAAGCACCAAGCGCACCTCTTGCGCCATGCGGGAAATCGTTGTATGCTGAAAAAAGCCTACCCGTGAGGGATGAGTTTGAAGGAGGGCTGCGTTGAACCGCATCCTGACCGGCGATTGTCTATTTCACCTTGCCCAACTGCCCGAAGCGTGCGTCGATCTGGTTTTTGCCGATCCGCCGTTCAATATCGGCTACGAGTATGATGTGTACAACGATCAGCGAGGCCGGGCCGATTATCTAGCCTGGACCGAGCGTTGGCTGAGTGCGGTTCGACGGGTGTTGAAACCGACTGGTTCGTTGTACTTGGCGATTGGCGATGAGTATGCCGCGGAGATCAAGATTCGTCTGGATGGCCTGGGTTTGACGCTGCGCAACTGGATTATCTGGCACTACACGTTTGGGGTAGCCTGCAAACGCAAGTTTAATCGCAGCCATGCTCATATCTTTTATTACGTGGCAGACCCCAGGCGATTCACCTTCAACGCTGATGCCATCCGGGTGCCCTCGGCCCGGCAGACAACCTACGCCGATCGCCGCGCCGCCGCCGCCGGCAAGCTGCCCGACGACACCTGGGTCTTGCGTCCTCAGGAAGAAGCCCGCAGCTTTGCCCCCCAGAGCGACACCTGGTATGTGCCACGCGTCTGCGGTACCTTCAAGGAGCGTCGCTCCCACCCCTGTCAGATGCCCGAGGCGGTGCTGGAACGCATCGTGCGTGTCTCGTCCCACCCGGACGACCTGGTGCTCGATCCCTTTGCCGGCAGTGGTACTACCCTGGCGGTGGCCAAACGCCTGGGTCGCCGCTGGCTGGGGATCGAACTCTCTGCGAACTACGCCCAAGCCATCCGTAGCCGTTTAGACGCGATTGAGGTCAGCCCATGTATCCCGTGTTCCTCGACTTAAAAGATCGCCTGGTGGTTGTCGTCGGGGCTGGTCCCGTCGGCGGGCGGAAGGTGGCGGGGTTATTAGCCGCCGGCGCTAAAGTGCGGGTGGTCTGCCTGGAACGCGCCCCGATTCCCGGTGTGGAATGGCTCAGCGAACCGTATCGCGCCGACCATCTGGACGGAGCCTGTCTGGTTTTTGCTGCCGCCAATCCCCAGGTCAACGCTCAGGTCGTCGCCGATGCCCGCGCTCGCGGCATCTGGGTCTGCGATGCGGCTGCTGGCTCTCAGGGCGACTTCCACACGCCGGCGGTCTATCGTCGCGGTCCCCTGGTGGTAGCAGTGGGCACTACGGGACTTGCTCCCAGCATAGCGGCCGCTTTGCGGGATCACCTGGCGGCCCAGATCGGTCCGGAATGGCTCGAACGTCTGGCGCAGGCACCCGAGCGTAAACTACCTGCTCCGCCCCCAGACGATCCGTCGGCCTCCTCTATCTCCTGAGCGGAAGCACCGGATGCACAAAGAACCGGCTTGCGGTCACAGCCAAGTCAGCGGATCGGCCTCGCGTTGGCTGGCCCAGACTTCCAGCTCGGGGAAGCGTTGGCTCAGCCAGCGAGCCAATTCTTCCATCGCGGGGCGTTCGGTAGCAAAATGTCCGGCCAGAAGCAGAGCAATGCCCTGAGCTTCGGCCTCGAGACACTCATGGAAACGAGCTTCGCCGGTGAGGAAAACATCGGCCTGAGCATGGAGGGCATCGCGAAGGAATTCCCCGGCTGCCCCACACGCTAACGCGACGGTTTGCACTGGACGAGCCGGATCGCCGACCAGACCCACTTGTTTGGCAGGTAAGACCGTTTTCAGATGATGTGCCAACTCGCCCAGACTCACGGGGTTGCTCAGCCGACCGAGGCGTCCCTCGCCCGGTCCTGGTAATGGTGCCAAGGGATAAACATCGATGGCGGGCGTCTCATAGGAATGCGCTTGCCGCACGGCATCCAGTAACGCCGGCAGACGCGCCTCGGGGCATACCATCTCCAGGCGATACTCCGCTGCCTGCTCGAAAACGCCCGGCGTGCCGACCGTCGGGTTGCTCTGGGCCGAGCCGCGAAATGTCCCGGTGCCCGCCACCCGAAAACTGCAAGAATCATATTCGCCAATGATTCCCGCCCCCAGGGCAAAGGCAGCTTGGCTGACGCGTGGCACATCGCTCTCCGGGGTGAACACCACTAGCTTTACCTCACGCGGCGACAGATCGCGTCGGCGGAGAGGACGCACTTCGCTTAAGCCCAGTACTTTCGTCAGTTGGTCATTAATTCCGCCCTGGCAGTTGTCCCAAGCCGTGTGCGGACTGTAGACGGCCACGTTACCCCGCAGCAACTCCAAGACGATGCGCCCTTCGCTGCTGTCATCGCTCAGGCGTTTGCTGCCACGAAACAGCAGCGGATGATGGCTGACAACCAAGTCCGCCCGGCGCGAGACCGCCTCCGCCGCACTCGTTGGCGTAAGTGTCAAGCAGGTCATCACCCGCGTGACTAGGCGCTCGCGCTGGCCGAGCAACAGCCCGACATTGTCCCAGTCGGCGGCCAGGCGAAGCGGGGCGAGATGTTCCAAAGCGGCCAGCAGTTCTTTGAGCGAGGGCATCGCCAGAGTCTCCGTTCAAGGATGATCCAGAAAATCGAGAGCATCGTTGTCTAGAGCATTCAGAGCTTCTTTGAGAGCAATCAAGGCTCGCATTTGCAGCATGCGCACGGCCCCGGGAGACCGATTCATCCGCATCGCTACCTCCTCGGACGAGAGGTCCTCAAAGACGCGAAGGATCAATACGCTTTGATAATCCTCGGGCAGCCGGGCCAGGGCCAACGCCACACGCACGGCCTCTTCACGGCGAGCGGCATCTTGCATGGGCGTGGGTACGCTGGCAGCTACCTGCCGCGCCATCATCAGGGAGGATTGATCCAGCCCCGAGCGAATCTGATCCAGCGACAACTCGCGCTGCGCAGCTCGGGCCTGCGTCGCATACCGCCTCGTCTCGTTGTAGAGGTTGTTCGCCAAAATCCGCCGTAACCACGCTAGCAGATCAGCCTCGGTGTGGCCTTGGAAGAAGCTGAAATCTCGAAACGCCTCCAAAAGGGTCTGCTGCACCAGATCCGAGGCATCGCATTTGCCACGCAGGTGTCGCCCGAGTTGCCCGCGTGCCAGCACCAGGAGATACGGCTGATAACGGGCAAAGAGGGTCTCGCAGGCGTTTCGATCGCCGCTTCGCGCCAGCGCAATCGCTTTTTCGACGGACAAGCTCATGGACCCCTCGGTCTTCATGCTGATGCTATACTAGATAAATTTAGTCAAAAATCCGGTTTGGGTAAAAACCTCGTTGCGTAGCTATTGAACCAGCCGAGCGAGAAAAGGAGTCCGCAAATCGACTTTTTTTGCTTGGCGAGAAGCCATCGAGCATGTAGATTAAGCATATCGGTGGCGGCCAAAGCATAGGGACGTAGTTAAACGTTTAGACTGAATCAAATTTCTCCATTCGCTCGTAGTTTGATTTCTGATCCGTTCAGTTCGCACGTTTCTTCGAACTCCCCCCCTTGTGGAGGAAACGCTATGCAGTGTCAGGTAGAATGGATGACGCGAGCAAGAGAGGAAGCAGCCCTACGGGACATGGAACGCCTGCAAGGAGGTTGGCGTTATGTAGCAGGGCCTCGCCAAGCCAGCCTGATCATCGAAGGGGATCAGTATGTGATGCGATTTCGCAACGGAGATCAATACGAGGGTAACTTAACTCTCGATCCCTGTTGCCGACCCCGCGCCATGGACATGACGATCGAACACGGCCCCGAACATCACTGTGGTAAACACGTTCGAGCCATCTACCAGTTTGACGGCCCGCATCTTATCTGGTGTCCGGGCATACCAGGCGAAGAGGCCCGCCCCGAAGCCTTCCCGCCGTTGGATGGATCGGCCCTGTGCTTGATTTTCCGACGTGCCACTTGAAGCTGCGTCGGGCTAGGCATACTGCTGTTACCAACGCCGCTCTGCTTTGCCCCTGTGCTTTATGCATGCCGAGCAACTAACGCAACTCCTCAGCAATGAACAAGGTGCTGCCTTCTTGTCCTCGTGGGGGATTTATGATCTGCCACGAGGCCTGGCTAATCTCCGAGCGATCGAGCGGCATCTAGGACTGGAAACGCTCGCCGTGTTGTGGCCGGCTTTGGCTCGCCACTTGCCGCGATGCCCGGATGCTGACCGAGCTTTGAATAATTTAGAGCGTTTTTTGGCTCATCCCGAAGGACGTGATCTGGCCGGCGTGCTGGTGGAGAACCGCGCAAGGGCGTTGGAAATTGTGCTGCGGTTATTTTCCACCAGTCAGACCTTCTCCGACCTGCTGGCTCAGCAACCCTGCTATCTGGAGTTGGCCCGCACCTCGCCACGCAAAAGTCCCTCCAGCAGCGAACTACTGCAATTGCTTCGCTCCCACGTCGAGGCAGCCAGCGACGATGCCGCCGTCTTGCTGGCCTTTCGCCGCTTTCGGCTGGGGCAGTTGTTGAGGATCGGCACCAACGACATTGTGCGCGAGCGTAGCTTGGAGGAGATCACGCGGGACATTTCGCGTGTCGCCGATGTTTGTATCGCTGTCGCGCTGGAGACAGCCCAACGCCAAGTGTCTCGGCGCTTGGGCCACCCGCTGGATGCTAGCGGTCAGCCACTGAGTTGTGCGGTCTTTGCGTTTGGCAAACTGGGGGGAGAAGAACTCAATTATTCCAGTGATATTGATATCATGTTGCTTTACAGCGACGAGGGCCAGACTCGCGGCGGGCGAGGTGGCCCCGTGGCTGCGAATGAATACTACGATCGCGTGGCCAGTGAACTGGTGCGGTTGCTGGCAACGCATAGCGAACTAGGCCCGGCCTATCGGGTCGATCTACGCTTACGTCCCGAGGGACAACGGGGCCCGCTGACTCGCTCCTTGGCCAGTGCCTTGGCCTACTACGACAAACGCGGCCGAACCTGGGAACGTCAAGCGTTGATCAAACTGCGCCCGGTGGCTGGCGATCTGCAGTTAGGAGAGCGGTTTGTTCGTGAGATCGAACCGTATGTGTATCGCAAATTTCTCTCTTTTAGTGAAATCAATGAAATCAAAGCACTGAAGCGTCGCATTGAGCAAAAGAGTCGTCAAGCGGGCGTGGATAATCGCGATGTGAAAACCGGACATGGAGGCATTCGTGACATCGAATTTACCATTCAATTTTTACAACTGCTCAACGGGGGCGACCTGCCGGGGTTGCGGCAACGAAATACCTTGGATGCCCTGGCGGCTCTGGAGGAAGCAGGGGCACTGACCGATCAGGAATATCGCGTGTTGGAAGATGCCTACCGATTTTTGCGTAAAACCGAACACCGCTTGCAGTTGCTTTTCGATCTGCAGACGCATCGGCTGCCCGACCATGAGGCGGAGCTTGCTCGCTTGGCTTTGCGAATGGGCTACGGCGCAGACTCTACCGACGATTTGCAGAAAAAGATGCAAGCGGCCCGTGAAGCGTTTCTTCTCGATTATCACAACAAAACCGCTCCCACCCGGATCATCCTCGATCACCTGCTGCATCAGACGTTTGGTGGCCAAAGTGAGACGGCCGAACCCGAGACCGATTTGTTGCTCGATCCCCACCCCGACCCACAAACGATTCGTGCCGTGCTGGGACGTTATCCGTTTCGAGATGTGGATGCTGCTTATGCCAATTTGGTGGCTTTGTCGCAGGAGGTGCCTTTTCTCTCGGCTCGGCGGTGTCGACATTTCCTGGCCAACATTGCGCCGCAATTGCTGCGTGCGGTGGCGGAAACCCCTGACCCGGACATGGCCCTGTTAAACTTAGAAAAGGTGACCGCCAGCCTGGGAGCCAAGACCGTCCTATGGGAGTTGTTTAGTTTTAACTTGCCGACGTTGCGCTTATATGTCGATCTGTGCGCTCATAGCCAGTATCTTTCGGAAATTCTGATCAATAATCCAGGGATGATCGACGAACTGCTCGATTCGTTGGTCCTCAATCAGCCGCGTGATCTCATCGAACTGCAAAGCGAGCTGCGCGAGTTGTCGCGTGGAGCCACCGACCCCGAGCCGATTTTACATAGTTTTCAGGACGCTCATTTGTTACGCATCGGTGTACGCGATATCCTCAATAAACAAACGATTCAAGAAACGACGGCTAGTTTAAGCGATCTGGCCGAGGCCATCCTGATTCAGGTGGCCCGCAACGAATACTTTCCCACCGAGGTACGCCACGGCGCGCCGTTGCTCGATAGTGGCCCGCAAGCCGGCAAGCCCGTGCGAGTGGCGATCGTGGCTTTGGGCAAGCTCGGGGCACGCGAGATGAACTACCATAGCGACCTGGACCTCATCGTCATCTACGAGGGGCACGGCCGCAGTTATCCTCCCGAAGGCAGCCGGGCTATCTCTACCGAGGCCGGCGTGTTTTACACCACATTCACGCAGCGATTGATTCGGCAACTGAATCATGCGGGACCGATGGGACGCCTGTACAAGGTTGACATGCGTTTGCGTCCGGATGGCAAAAGTGGCTCTCTGGTGCTGCCGCTGGCCGATTTTCGCCGCTACTATGGTCCAGGCGGTGGGGGGCAATTGTGGGAGCGGCAGGTGCTGACCCGTGCGCGGGTCGTTCATGCCGAGGGTGACTTCGGCCTGACGGTTCAGCGTACCCTGGCCGAGGTCACCTATGGTCTGCCCTGGAAGCCGGAAATGGCCCAGGAGATCGCCGCCATGCGAGACAAGCAAGAGCAGAGCCGCCCGCCGCGTGATCTCAAGAGAGGGCCGGGCGGCTTGAGTGATATCGAGTTTCTCGTGCAGCGTTTGCAGCTGGAGCATGGCGTGTATCGCCCGGAGTTACGACAAACCAACACGTGGCAAGCGCTCAAGGCCTTGCGTCGTGTCGGCATTCTTGACCTAAGAGAATATAATGATCTGAGTGAGGGGTATGCCTTTCTGCTGCGAGTGCAAAACCGCTTGCGAATCGTTCACAACCGCACGATTGACTTGCTGCCCGAAGATCCAGCCGAGCTAGACAAACTGGCTCGTCGCCTCGGGATGGAGAGCGGCCAACGCCTGCGAGAGGAACTCGAAGCGCACCGACAGTGCATCCGGGCGGTGTATCAACGGCGGATTGGCCCATGAGTGGGCCGGGTCAGCCGCAGTGCTTCGAGGAGAAATTCATGGGAGGGCAAAGGAGTTCAGGATCTCTTGCAAGAGCCGTTCGGTGTTCAGCTCTTGGGCCTCGGCCTCGTAGGTGAGCGTCACGCGGTGACGTAAGACATCCGGGAAAACCGCTTTGACATCTCCGGGGGTGACAAAGTCCCGTCCTTCGAGCAGAGCCTGACCCTTGGCGGCGCGGGTCAAGAACAAGGTGGCGCGTACGCTGGCCCCGCTTTGAATCCAACCTTGACGGTGCGGTGGGCGGGTGGCCCGTACCAAATCGACCATGTACCCTTTGAGACGGGCATCGACATGCACCCCGTCCAACGCTGCCTGAAGGGCCGGCAACTCCTCGGGTCCGAGTACCGGCTCAATGGCCGGCAGAGGGGCCAACCCTGCCATGCGATCGAGGATAAGCAACTCTTCCTCTCGGCTGGGATAATCCAGGCGAATCTTGAACATAAACCGATCCAGTTGCGCTTCGGGCAGGGGATAGGTGCCTTCCTGTTCGATGGGGTTTTGCGTCGCCAGTACCATGAATGGCTCGGGCAGCTCAAACGTGCTGTCGCCCAAAGTGACCTGGCGTTCCTGCATTGCCTCCAACAAGGCGGCTTGAACTTTGGCCGGGGCACGATTGATCTCGTCCGCCAAAACCAAGTGAGCAAAGATGGGGCCTTGTTTGACAGTGAATTCGCCGACGCGTGGGTTGTAGATTTGGGTGCCGATCACATCACCGGGCAACAGATCGGGAGTAAACTGAATCCGTTTGAAGCTCAATTGCAATCCCTGGGCCAAGGTGCGAACCGCCAGCGTCTTGGCCAAGCCGGGCACACCTTCCAGCAATACATGCCCCTGGCACAGCAGGGCAATCATCAGCCGGTCGATCAATACGGCCTGACCCACAAGCACGCGCCCGATCTGCTCCCGCAACGGACCAAGGCGATCGCGAACGGCTAGAGGAGAAAGCATGACTTGCCTGTCAATGCGTGAGAGATTCTAGAGGCCCCTCCCGGATTCGAACCGGGGAATAACGGATTTGCAATCCGTCGCCTTACCACTTGGCCAAGGGGCCATTCATTTTGATTTTAGCGGCTGAGAGAACTTGGGTCAACGCGCTTTGGCCACTTCCTGCTTGCACACCTTGCTGCTGGGACTAAGCCTTTCATCGGCAATCGAGCGTGGCAGCTTGAGAGGGAGCGGCCCGATCTTGGGAGCAGTCGGCGTGGAACGAAACAGAGCCAGGAGCAAGTCGAGCATACCAAGATATCAGCATGGCGTGGAACAAATTGCCCCTTTACTTTTATTTTAGTAGGGGATTATCGACTGATGGGTTGCCGTGCGGATCGTCACCACCGCTGTTTCGACCTGAGGAAGCGTGTGGCGGTTGAATGTCTTAAGGCCAGGCTCATTTCAGGCCCTTGGGCAGCGGCGGACCTTCCAGTTTGAAATGGGCTGCGTTCGTTCCTCCTGCGGGCACGTCAAAAGTGAGTGTCGTCTGAGTGTTGTACTTTTCCGGGATCGGCTGCTTGAGCTGTTTGGGCTGGCCTTTGCCGCTTGGGTTGGCAGCGTCAGAGTCGGCGTCCGCCGGGGCAAGACCCAGGGCACTGGGTGGAAAAGCGATGCGCACCTGGTGTTTGCCCACGGCGGCACCGCGCGTCGGTGTGGGGGTGGCGGCTTCTAGGGTAAATTCGCCTTGCTCATTGGTCAGGGCGAACGAACCGACGCCACCGGAATCCAACCCCGTGCTGGCCAGCGGCTGAAACAGCACCTGCACCTTGGCCAGCGGTGCGCCGTTATAGGTCACTGTGCCCGAGACGGGGACATAGCGGCTCTGTCCACAGCCGACTCCGATCAGCACCAGGGCGGCGAGCAACAATCCGTGGCGAAGCATGGCAGTTGGCTCCGGTTTTTGGCTTAGTTCACGCCGGCCACTTCCCCACCCGCGATCGTCGCCATATTGGCCAGCAGGTTCATATCCACCGATTGCGGAATGAAGCGTACCGAACCATCGGCCATGGCCCAGTTGCTCCCGTTAGTGTGGAAGCTGCCGAAGGCACGACGGCAGGGGCGATTGTCCAGACCCAGCGAAGCGGAGATCTGTTCGCAGCGGTCGAAGTCGTTGAGATAGGTATGACTAGCCGGGTGAACCGACGACTGGTTGTAGGAGGTGTAGGTGTAAGCCCAGAAGGTACGGCGACGTTCGCGGGTACGCGTGTGCCATTCGCCCAAGAGCAGCGTATTAGAGGTGCCATCGCTGATGCTGCTGAAGGTTTCCTGCGTAAGGCCCTGGGCCGGCCAAACCGTGTGCAGAACCCCTTTGAAGTGTCCCGGCAAGGCCAAGCCTTCGGCATTATCCATCCAGCCCAGCGGAGCGGTGATATTGGCCCGACCGGAAACGGCCCGGTAGGAACTAACCATGTATTGCAATCCCGAGCCGGGACCGCTCGCCGGAGCCAAGGTGCGCCCCATGCCGCCGATGCTGGCATCCGAGGGACACTCGTAGGTGCGAACCCGTTGCGTTCGCGTAAAGGCGTTGCCGGCATCTTCGTTAAAGAGATTGTTGTTGTAGGTGTTGTACAACTGCTGCTGCTCGAGATACGGTAAAATCTCGATGGCCCAGTTGGTGCGGCTGCGCGTGCCGCAGCAGAAACCTTCCGTGATGCCGCCCGGTGGGAAACGGCCGAAGGAATCGTGGTAGTTGTGGACCGCCAGGGCCATTTGCTTGAAATTGTTGCTGCACTGCATGCGGGCAGCGGCCTCGCGGACCTTCTGCACGGCCGGCAGCAGTAAGCCGATCAGGATAGCAATGATAGCAATGACCACGAGCAGTTCGATCAACGTGAATGCGGGACGGCCACGCCGAGGAGAGAGAAAAGCTTTCATGAGTCGTTCCTACATACAAGACAGGAAGAGAGAACATGGTCCGGTCGAATGACCGAAAACATGTGCTATCAGAATACCCGAAGGCTCGGCTAGGGGCAATCGTTTATGAGAAATTTGTGAAGCACCAGCCGCACGCTTGCTTTTGCTTGCTTCCTTCTCGCGCTGACCCGGTTCTAGGCTTACTTCTCACGCTCGTTTGGTTCTTCCCCGCGTTGATAGATGGGCAAATAGCGATACTCGACCGTCAGGGCCAGCAGAGCCATCGCCGTGCAATAGTTGGGACCAAAGGCGGAGTCGCTGCTGGTCAACCACGAGCCGGTATCGCCTTGATTAGCCAGCAGCACGCGGTGCATGTTGGCGCGATAGGCGGACCAGTAGTTGCCCCCCACCTGAAAGGTGGCCTGCGCGCCATAGTAGATGTTGTAGCTGAAGTGCCAACTGTTCCAACGCGGCATGTTGTCACGGCGGATGAGGTAATCACAGCCGGCCAAGACCATTTCGCTGCGGTGTTCCTTTTTGCCGCACAACTCCAGCGACAACACTGCCGCTCCGGTGCAGCCGGCCGTCACCATCGAAAAGGGCATGTAACGAAAGCCTCCCGATCGCGGATCGTGGCAACGCTTCAGGTAGGCGACCGCTTGCTCGATGGCCTCGGCAGGCACGTCACAGCCGACGTTGCGAGCGGCTCGTAAAGCCATCACTTGCCAGCCGCTGACGCTTACGTCGCTATCGCTGCCGGCTATAGTGTAACGCCAGCCGCCTTTGTGCAGGTCGCGTGTCCGTTGCGCGGTCAGGATCAGCTTGACTGCCTTTTCTAGCGCGCGGCGACATTCTTGGGCCAACTCTTTGTCGTCGATCAGGCCGCTCACCTCCGCGAGCATCAGCGTGGCGATGCCGTGGTGATACATCTCCTGTCCGCCTTCGCTGGCGAGCATGCCGTTGGCCTTTTGCTGGGCCAGCACCCAGCGGACCCCCTTTTCGATCAGCGGGCCATAACGCCCCTCGCCCGGCACATGCCCGGCGGAGAGAAACGCCATCACCGCCAAACTGGTAATGGCGACGCTACGGCCGGTCCGTCCCGAGGTCCAGGCCCCCTCGCTTTTGAGTTGCGTGTTGGCCAAGAAGCCCAGGCCGCGGTCGATGGCCTTGTCGATGGCGTTTTTCTTCAAGAGGGGTCTGTCGGCGGCGTTTCCTGGTGCGGAGGCCCAGAGGGCGACCACCGCAAGCAAAACGAAGCAGGGCAAAACACGCATCGACATCACCGTTTGCGAGGAGAATCGGCCAATTGTTCAAAATAGAGTTTGATCATGCGGGCGTAATCGTCACCGAATTTGGCCCGGGCCTCCTGCACGATCTTGGTGCGCAACTCCCCAGGCAGTTGGCCCCACCGTCGCGGATCGAAGCCGACAGGCAGACGCGGCGGCGTTTGGCCATCCACCCCACCTCCTTCGGGAGCAGCGCCGGGCAAGACGGCTCCGGGCAAAGACTCCGGCCGCGGCGAACTCGGTTGCAGACTGCGGCCAAGCTGTTCCGCTGCCTGACGCAGCCACTGTCCGGCCTGTTGCATGGCGTTGGCGGCCGGAGGCGTCAACCCTTGGCCGAGCTGTTGTTTGGCATCGGCCAATTGTTGCCGGGCCTGTTCGAGGGCTTGACCGGCCTGGGCGCGTTGGGGCGCGGGGTTGTTGCCGGCCTGTTCGCTCCGCTGAGCGGCCCGCTGCAAGGCAGCGACAGCCCGCTCTCGGGCCGTCTGGGCCGCCGACCCATTGCCAGACTGCGCCAGCTCCTGAGCCTGTTTCATGGCCTCGCGAGCTTGACGGGCGGCCTGGGCGGCTTGACGGGGCAAATCACCGGCTTGCGGGTCCTCGCCCTTCTGATCGCCCAGAGCCTGCAGACGCTTGGCCAGTTCGCCCGCCTGCTTCTCTAGATCGCTCTGCCGGGCCTGTTGCTGGGCACGGGCAGCAGCGGCATCCTTGGCCAAGGGGGCCAGTTCGCGGTTGAGTTTCTCCTGACGAGCGGCCAGTCGGCGTGACTGCTCCAGGGTGTCGGATTTCGCGGCCGCATCATTGCTTTTCTCGGCTGCCTCGTTGCTACGCGGCGTCGCTTGCAGCGATTGGGCCAACCCTTTGAGCGCCTCTTCGGCGGTCTGACCCGACTGGGCCGCTTTGGGCAATGCGCCTGCGGCCAAGTCGCGGCTGGCCTGGTCGCCGGCCTGTGCGGCCTGGTTGGCCTGTTTAGCTGGGGCCGATTGCGGACCTTGTTCTTGGCCGACCTGGCGGGCCAGGTCGCTGGCCGCGCGGCGGATGGCGTCCTGCTCGGCGGCCAGTTGGCGGAGTTTTTCAAGCTTTTCAGCAAGGCTTTTCTCCTGAGCCGCGTCCGGAGGCGGAGTCTTGCCCTGCATCGCCTGTCGCACAGCGTCGCGGAGATCGCGTTGTTCCTGGGCCAACTCCCGAGCCGCTTGGACCTTTTCCTGCTGAGCCAACGGCGAACGCTTGGCCGGCTCTGGCTTGTCGGCTTGGTCGGTGGCTGGGGAGCCGCCCAGTGCCTGGGCCAAGGCTTCGAGCTTGCGGGCCGCCTCTTCCATCGCTTGGCGAGCTTCTTTGCTGGTCGGCTCCTGAGCGTTGGCTGTGGCGGCCGCCTTGCGGACCGCCTTGGCCGCTTCTTTCTTGGCCGCGGGAGCCTCGTCGGCGGGCAAGGTTTCGGTCTGCCAGCTGAGCTTGTTTTGGGCCTGTTGCAAGGCTTCGCGTTGGGCAGCAGCCAGCTTGTCTGGGCGTGCCGCGGCCTCGGCGGCCCGCTTGGCCAACTCCCGTTGCTGTCGCGCCAACTCGGCGGCTTTTTCGTCGGCAGGTTTCTGGCCGGATAGGGCCTCGCGAAGGCGTTGCAACTGTTGCTGGGCGCGTTTTTGGGCCACGCGTGCCTCGTCGCTTTGGCCCTGCTGCAACGCCTGAGCAGCTTGGGCCATTTGCTTTCGGAGGCGATCGCGGCGTGCTTCCTGACCGGGGGTGTCTAGCTCAGCCATTTTTTCGGCCAAGTCAGCTTGTTTTTTAGCGAGTTCGTTGGCGTTTTTGTCGGCATCGGTGCGGCGGGCGAGATCGTCCTGGCTGCGGGCCAGCTTCTCTAGTTCGCGTAGCGCCTCGGCCTGCCGCTCGCTGAGCGGAGGCAGTTGCGCTGCCAGCTTACGCAGTTCGTCGCGGCCGCGTTCCAACTCGGCCTGAGCCTCGGGGTCCCCTTTGCGGAGTTTGTTCTCGGCCTGGGCCAGGCGTTCGAGCGTCTTGTCGCGTTGGTTGGCCAACTCTTTGCGTTTGGGCGGCAGCGACAGTTCTTTGACCGCCTCGCGGATCGTTTGTTGCTCCTCGGCGCGGTCGGCGAGCTTCTCGGGGGTCGGCTTGGGGTCCTGGCGGTGCTGCTGGGCCAATTCTTCCTGCAGGCGTGCGAGTTGGCGGGCTGCCTCGCGGGGATCGTTGGCCAGATTCATCAGCCGTTGCAAATCGCGGGCGAGTTTGTCCAGATCGCGGGCGGCGCGGTCCTGGGCTTGGGCGGCTTTCTCGGCCTCACCGCGTTTGAGGGCCTGGGTGGCGTCGTGTGCGTCTTGAGTCGGCAAGGGTTGAGCGCGATCGGCTTGGAGAGCTTTTTCGGTAGCCCGAGCGAGCTTTTCCACGCGTTGGGCTAGCTCTTTCTGCTTGTCGGCCAGGGCGGCGAGTTTTTCCCGGGCCGCTTGCCGCTGTACCTCCTCGAGGGCGTCGTTGAGGTCGCGTTGTTGCTGAGCGAGTTGAGCGGCCTGTTCGGCTTCGCGACGGAGTTTCTCGGTGTGAGCGGCCTCGAGGCTTTTTTTGAGCAAATCGCTCTGTTGGGCCAGGGCCTCCAGTTGACGGGCCAGTTTTTCTTGCTCGCGGCGAAGCCGATCAGCCTCTGCTTGGGCTGGGGGGGCCTCCTTGGCGGCGGCGTGTTTCTCGGCCTCGTCGGCCAGAACTTTTTGCTGCTGGGCCAGAGCTTCGACCTTGGCCTGATCGAGGCGATCCTGGGCCAACTGCTCGTTCTTTTTGGCCAGGGCTTCGAGCTTGTCGTAGGCCGCTTGCAACTCTTTCTCAGCGTTTTTGAAGGCTTGCTCGCGTGGCTCGGGGCCGGCCTGCGGAGCGGAGGCTTTCTCCAGTTCGTTGCCAGCTTGTCGCATCTCGGAGCTGGCTAGTTCGCGAGCGGCCTCGGCTACGGGTTGCAATTCGGGTTGAGCTTGCGCCTCGCGGGCTAACGCTTCGAGTTGCTGCTGAATGTGCCGATTTTGCTGTTGCAGGGCAGCCGCTCGTTGGCGTTGCTCGGGCTGTAATTGCTCCTCGTTGCGCGATTCCACCCGCAGCCGATCCACCCCGCGCGTCTCGGCTCGCAGGGCCGCTTTGATTTCGTCGATCTGCTTGGCCAGCGAGTCGCGTTGGGCCTTGATCTCCTCTTCGCGCAGCGAGGGGCCACTCTCCACCAGCCGCAGCGTCCACCAGCCGCTCTCAGGATAATAGCAGACATTGGGGCCGCCATACTCCGCCGGACGATTGTCTTGATAACGCAAGCGATAGGCGAGCGTCTGGCCCGGTTTGGCTTTGTCGGCCAAGGGGAAAACGTGGGTGAACCGTGCCTCGCGTTGGCCGGCGTCCAGCAAGCGGATCGCTTCGCTGTGAACGGTCTTGTCTTCCGCTGACTCTAGCCGATATTCCAGGGCAGCGGCGGCCACGGCCACATCATCGCGGAGTTGGCCTTCGAGTCGCAGACGCTCAGCCCAAGGAATGGGGCGGTCGTTCCAGGCTCCCTTGATACTAGCCAAGCGGGGCGGCTGATCCTCTTGCAGGGTAAT
>Ga0272446_1003486_pt1 | contig 19722 bp, 19 predicted proteins | sample YNPCB0061_FD_194587 | JGI IMG/M metagenome (GOLD analysis project Ga0272446, IMG submission 194587) | Hot spring microbial mat communities from Yellowstone National Park, WY, United States - YNP-CB-006-1 | ecosystem: Environmental > Aquatic > Thermal springs > Hot (42-90C) > Sediment | place...
TTAATTTGATGGAGTTCTCGGCTGCTGTAATTGACTAAACCTCTAGCGATCTCCCGACCTGCTTGATCGCAGAGTTGAACAGCGTCCTGGGGCTTAAATTCTCCCTCGATCTGGGTAATCCCAGCAGCCAGGAGAGATTTGCCTGCTTCTCGGATGGCCCGAACCGCGCCATCGTCCAGAAAGAGTTTGCCGGTTGGAACTACTCCATGGGCAATCCAGCGTTTGCGGGCTGGTGTTTGGTGCAATAAGGGATCAAAGTGGGTGCCCAGTGGCTCGCCGTTCAGGATGCGTTCAATGTTTTGTGGAGCCCGACCTTCTGTGATGACGGTGCGTACACCGGCTCCAGCCGCAATTTCAGCAGCGGAGATTTTGGTTCGCATGCCACCTGTTCCCCACCGGGAACCGCGATCGCCCGCATGGACTTGCTCTTTCAGCTGATCAATCCGGTCAACCCGCAGAATCGGTTCCGCGCCCGGGTTTTGCCGTGGATCTGCTGAATAGAGCCGATCCACATCGGTTAACAGAAACAGCCAATCTGCCTGCACCAAACTGGCGACCAGGGCAGACAGGGTGTCGTTATCGCCAAACTTCAATTCATCGACGGCAACGGTGTCGTTCTCATTCACGATGGGCACAATTCCCAGGTTCAGGAGTTCATGGAAGGTGCGCTCCACATTCAGGTAGCTGCTGCGCTGGACTAAATCTCCGCGGGTCAGCAGCACCTGGGCAATGGGTTGTTGCAGGGAAGAAAACAGGTCATCGTACACTCGAATCAGTCGTCCCTGACCAACGGCAGCGATCGCCTGTTTCAGGGCGATGGTTCGGGGCCGTTCCGTCAGACCGATGCGGGCGCATCCCACCCCAACCGCCCCAGAGGACACCAGAACCACCCGATGGCCTTGTTGGCGCAGGCGACTCAGCGTTTCCACCAGGCTGGCAATGGTTGCCAGGGCCAACATCCCGGTTTCTGGCTGAGTCAGACTGGAAGTGCCAATTTTGACAACGATCGTAGATGGCATGGGCGCGGCAGTTCGAACTTCAGTTGATGACGGTGGCGCAGGAATGCGATCAATCCCCCCATACTGTAAGGCACCAGCCCCTCTATTGGCGAGGTCTGGTGCCTTACTAAAGTATCTACAGGGATTTATCTTTAGGGTCTTTATAAATTTGGCCGACCCCAATTTATCTTTCGCCTACTAGCATCGCAGGTGGAGAGAAATTTCCAGATTTCCGTAATCTTTTCTTTATGTTTTCCTTTCTAAGTATTTGTGGGGTTTTGTAACCGATTCTTAACGGTTACTGGTGGGGTAGGATGGAGGCTCCTAGAGCCTGGGAAAGCCAGACTTCAAAGGTGTGGATGGGCGATCGAGAGACGGTCTGATCCAGGTGCACCATTGGTTCCACCAGGATCGTGAACATGCCCAAACGGTTGCCAGCCAGGACATCTGTAAATAGGCGATCGCCGACCATGCCCACCTGTTCCACCGGCAAAGCCATCGCTTCTACGGCCCGTCGGACCTTGCGGCGGGATGGCTTGGCCGCGCCCGAAATATAGGGCAGATCCAGGACTTTGGCAATGCGACGAATCCGGGCATCGCTGATGTTATTGCTGACCAGCCAGATTTGAGCTATCTGGCGCAGATCGTTGACCCATGGGACCAGTTCAGCCGAGGCTTCCGATGCTCGAATCGGCACCAGCGTCTCATCCACATCCAGCACTAAGCCTGTGAGATGGTGTTGGCGGAGTATCGCCGGAGTCAGCTTCAGGACTGACCCGTGCAAAATGAGATTGGGTTGGAGCAGGTGTCCCAAGGACATAGTTCATCAGCCTCTTTTAAAGATCGACCGGATCATCCGCTGGTTAATTAGCGGCAGGACTGGCAGGTTTTTGAGCTTCGCGCTGGTCATGGATGGCATCCTGCGCAGCCTGGTGCTCTGCCAGCGTGCGGCTAAAAACATGGGTGCCATCATAGCGGGCGACAAAGTACAGATAGTCTGTCTTGTCTGGAAACAGGGTGGCTTTCAGACTGGCCTGACCTGGACTGGCGATTGGGGTGGGTGGCAAACCCGAATTGATGTAGGTGTTATAGGGAGAGGGAGTATTGACTTCGGCATAGGTCAGGGGCCGATCGGGGGTTTGTTTAATTCCCAGGCCATACTCCACCGTGGGATCGGCGCCCAACGGCATGTTCTGTTTCAGCCGGTTCAAAAACACCCCAGCAATCACAGCTCGCTCGCTGGGAACAACCGCCTCCTTTTCCACAATGCTGGCCAGGGTCACCCATTCCGCAAAGCTCAGGGACGTTTTACCCTGCGCCTCGGCATACAGCGGCAGGGCAATTTCCTGGAAGCGGTCTAGCATTTGCTTCAATACTGTCTGAGGGGTAATGGCCCCAGCACTAAGCTGGTAGGTATCGGGGTATAGATAGCCTTCCAGCAGGGAGTTTCCAACATCGCTCTTGGGCAACCAGGGATAATCGGCCGCTGGGAAGGTAGTGGCGGCCTGTAAAAAATCGTCGGCCGAGAAAAATCCCTGCTGCTCAAAGTAAGCTGCCATGTCCTGCAAATTCCAGCCTTCCGGGATGGTATAGCTCAGGTTGACCACATCGCCCGTCCAGATCTTGCTGGCGATCGCGGGCAGAGAATCCGCGGGGGATACCCGATAAATTCCGGCCTTGAACCCCCCACTCGGTTCGTGAAAGGTCAACCAGCGGGTCCAAATATCCCAGGCCGAGGCTGAACGAATCAGACCAAGAGTCTGTAAATCCTGACCAATTTCACGGGCGGAGGCGCCTTCCCGAATTTTTAGTTGAATCGCTTCAGGGGACGCCCCACTCTGGTCGCTAACCGGTGGCGCGATCGCCCAGGACCACCAGGACCAGCCTTGCCAGACTGCAACTGCCAGCCCGCCCAGAAGGACTGCTGGCAAAATTACCCGTTTTGAAAATTGTTGCAGCCTGGTCATGGTTCTTCAGCTTGCCATTGTTCCTGCCTGACACCTTGACAACAAACTGTGTGTCACTGTCCGTTTACCCAATCCTAACCCTCTGATTGAACTTCCTATTCGAACTGATCCATCAGTTGCTCTTCAATCATGGGCAGCATCGGTTCAATTTTCTGCAACTCTTCCGGTGAGAGCAGGTGGGGCTGTTGATTCTCATCCAGTCGGGCCAGAATCAAAAAGGGATCCAGGGGAGCATAAATGCCATACTCCTGCTCTTCACAGTAGAAACTGGCCAGGAACTGTAGTTCCTCAGTTTCCCCAGATCCATTGGAATCATTACCCGTTTCCAGGATCTCGTCCTCATCCTCTAGTTCCGGCAACTCGCCCTCAACCGTCAAGGTGACAGCGGTCCATTTCAGCACCAAGTTTTGTTCTTCCAAAACCGCTTTGGCAATAGGAAACAGTTGGGCAATGTCTTCTTCTTCCTTGACCGGAATTGCCTCTTCTTCTTCCTCATCGCCCTGCCAGGAGACAATCTCAACCGGATAGTCAACCGGCAGGAGCAATACAAATTCCTGGTCTTCTACTTCAATGGCGTGTTCAACAGTACAAGCAATAGTCCGCCCGGTTTTTTCATCCCTTAGGGTGACCATTATTTCTTCCATTTCCAGATCGTCTTCGTCCATGCCCAATGTTTTTAGCTCCAACTCGGTGATTCTACACGATTCTGTTGATTCTTCCCGACCGACTTCCGAGCCTGATAGTCCGCTTCGGATCGCAAAGGTCGGTCACTCCTGATTTTCCGCTATTTTGGGACGGAAATTCTGTCGTTGCTCATCTAACCACTGTTGCAAGATGAGGGCGGCGGCTTTCCGATCCACCAACCCCTTGTTACGAGAGGGGGAAATATTAGCAGCCAGCATCAACTGTTCCGCCTGGAAAGAGGTCAGACGTTCATCCACATATTCCACTGGCAATTGCAGCGCTTTGGCCAGAATGTTGGCGGTTTTTTGCACCTGACGGGCCTGAAAACCCAACTGACCAGCCATGGTGTAGGGTAGACCGACCACCAATACCTGTACCTGGCGTTCCTGCACAATTTGCTGCAACTGCTGCAAAACCTGTTGCATGGACCGGCGTTCAATGGTAGTCAACCCAGAGGCAATTAACCCGGTGCCGTCGCATCCGGCTACTCCGATCCGTTTCTTGCCGATATCCAGTCCCAGTGCAGAAATGAGCATCCTGACAGCTTGCTAACAACAGGGACCTTCCTGGGGCGGATCGGAAAAATCTGGGGGCGTGGACCGGGGCGGTGTGGTTGGGTTAGGGTCTGCTTTGCCGGAGGAAGGGGGGTGAAACTGCTGGCGTAGAGACCGCCGTAGGGAGAGGGGAATACTATCTTGCTGGAGGGAAGAGTGAAGCACCGATATCCGTCCCGGCACCGGCTTGCGGGACGGTTGCAGGCCCTGTAGCATGTCTGAAAGTTGTAACCCTTCCAGGGAAACGGATTTGGCCTCCCGTAACTTGTGCCAAACTGACCGCGACATCATCAAGGTGTGGGCAATCTGCACAGCCCCAATCCGATTGAAGTACTCTTCCCGCTCTGGCTGATAGTCAGAGGAGGCCAGTTGCAGCGACTGGCAGGGGAAATCCTGGGCGATGCGGGCCATCTGGGCCATCAACTCCGGATACAGCCAGGTGTAGGCTGGGTGAACGGTCATTTCGGCCTGGTGCGGCTGGCTGCCATCCCGATAGAGTTGGATTTGGAAGTAGCCAATAGCAGCTTTGCGCTGGGGTTCAAAGACATACCCACTCACCATTTCCGTATGGCTGAACCAGTTTTTCAGGCCATTCATTAAGGACGACAGCAAACTGGTTTTGAAATCCGACAGATGGCGATCGAACACCTGCCGCACCAGTGGTGGCATGGACGCTGTATCCAACTGATAGAGCAAGGGTGCATCGGCATTGCTGACTGGCAACAGATTGGGCAAATCGGGTTCCCGTTCAGCCAGTTCCCGCAATGCCTCCGATCCAATTTCCCAATAGGTCATCTGGGCCAGGGGTTGAAAGCCGTTTTGGCGGTATAAAGCCAGTAAGTCGGCGTCATTGACATCCACTTCTAGCAGCCAAGTGCGGGCTTCCCAGATGACCTCAAAACAGTAGCGCAACAATTGCGACCCAACTGTTGATAGTAGGGGCTTGGCTGTCCGTGGATGGGGGTGAACCGCTGGTTCCAACGGTGGCAGACCGTCTGCAGGCGGTTCTGTCCGGGTCGGGCGATCGCCGCCGACCAATACTTGATCAACTCGCCAGGTGGTGCGGCTGTGATTAAAGGGAGAGACCTGGATTAGGCCCTGGAATTGGGTGCCTTCACTGCCTGCCTGTTCTGCACAGAAAATGGTCTTCCAGGGGTTGCAAACCAGCCCTAATAGGCCCCAAAGGCCTTTCCAACGCTGCATTTGTCGAACCTGGCGGTCTGATCCGGTGACGTAATAGATACGGTTGTTAGTGGCGTTTTCGTGCAATAACCCCCCTGCCGCTTCCAGGTCTCGATACTGGGCGGAACGGATGATCAACGGGGCAGATGGGGGAAAAACCTGGTTCATTGGCCTGGCCACAGCAACACATGCTTTCAGAGCACTGAGAATATTCCTCGATTTACATTCTAAATGGTTTCCCTCATCCTGTCGTTATTTTGGCTCGGTGTTCAATCCCGTCTGGTTGGCGGCCAGGTTCCTATTTCAGCCCTACAGGGCGAATTAAGACCAGTGGCGTTTGTTCGTCTGCATTGCCTGCGGGGTTGCGGAGCAGCGCCTGTTCCAAAAACCGCAGGGAGACGCCATTGGACATAGCTAAGACCTTGACCGCTTGTAGATCATTCACATCCACCACGGCAGCAGGTAAACCCGTTTCTTTTTGAATCTGGTCTACTACCTGTTGGGGATTTTCCGGGCCCAGAACAATAAATTGGTCGTAAGGCGGCAGGGTGCCTGTGACATCATCAATCAGGCGAGCTTGCTCGCCAGCCAGTTGATAAAAGACGCCGGGTTTGCCCAGGACTTTGGCGATCGCTCCAACCAGAAAAGCAAACAACACTCGCACTGGACCGACCACATCCACCAAGGCTTGCATACCGCAGGCGGTGGCCAGACTGGAGGTGGGCAGAAAGAGATAACAGAGACGCTGCGCCACCCAGCCCGGTCGGATATCGCTAGGATGGCGGAACCGACCCTGCATCAGCGCCACTGGAGTTTCCCCAATGGTGACGATATCCCCTGGTTGGGCATGGGGCAGAACATAGCGGCGAACCACCTCCACCGGATCATCCAGATGGGTCAGCAGATGGGTGCGAATGGGCAGTACATCGGCGTTGGTTGCCGGACGCCACTTTTTGGCCGACTCCTCCGGTTCTGGAAAACGCAATGGCACAATGATATGACGGGTTTTGGGAATCCGTCCCTGGGGGCCATAGGTGATGTAATGGACCCGCACCCAGGCCGCCTGCAACTCAGTCAGATCCGGCCCTTGAATCTCAACCGAAAGTTTGACTTGGGTTCGCTTGCCGGTTTTGACGATGTAGCCGAACCAGTAGCCATCTGGACGGGCCGGTGCATCGGGGTGACGGGATTCAATACGAACGCGGCTGGTCACTCCCTCTAAACTACCGCCCGACAGCAGCGTCACCTCGGCCCAAACCTCTGGCACCATAATTTCCAGACGACGCGTCCGGTTAACCAACTCGGTTTCGCCCACCAACAAATAGCGACGGGGTTCGTAAACTTCCAACTGCCAGTTGCCGGGAGTCATGCTCAGGGCATTACCCATGCGGCGACGGTACTGCACTTCCAGGCCGAGTAAATAGAGGACAACCAGCAGAACCAAGATGCCCAGAATGATACCGATCGCGGGTAGAACCACCACAATGCTTTTCCCTATTTAATTGGCCGCCAGGATTTCGTCATCGACGGAAAAATCGACTTCAATCTTATCTCGACCGGAAGCCAGGTAATCATTCTGAAAGGAATCTTTCAATCCGCTAATCAGATCAAATTGGGGCTGCCAGTCCAGTTCCTGTATTGCCTTGTGGATATCGGCAAAAAAGTGTTGCGGCCGCAGGGGAAAGGCTTTGCGCTTGCCGAAGTCAAATTGCTTGGGGTCATAGTGGACGATCCGGATGGACTCCGCTGATTTGCCTGCCGCCACGGCACAGGCCCGGGCTAGGCCGTCAAAGGTGACGTAGCGATCGCCCGACACGTTATAAATCTGACCGATGGCCTGGGGATTGCTCAGCACCTGGGACATAGCAACGGCCAGGTCGGCTACATGGCCCATTTGGGTCAGATGCTGGCCGTGACCGGGAATGGGGAGCGGCCGATCGCGGACAATTCGGTCGAAAAACCAGGCTTCCAGGTCATTGTAGTTCTGGGGACCGTAGATATAAGTCGGGCGAATGGAGGTAAAGGGCAGTCCCTGCTGGCTCAAGTAGGTTTCGGTGTCATGCTTGCCCTTGTGACGACTCTTGGGATCTACGGCATCGCCTTCCAGATGGGGCATCTGAGCGGATTTCAGATAGACGCCCGCCGAACTCATGTAGACAAAGTGCTGCACCCGGCCCTGAAACAGGTCCGCCAGGGGTTGGGTGTCACTCAGTTCCCGCCCATTGTTGTCAAAAATGGCATCAAATTGCTGATCGGCCAGTTTTTCCTGCAGGTCGTTGGCCTTGCTGCGATCGCCATGGATCTGGTGCACACCGGCTACTGGCACCGGCTTGTTGCCCCGATTAAACAGAACCACCTCATGACCCTGCTCGACTAATAGTCGGGTCAAGTAGACCCCAATGAACCGGGTCCCCCCCATGATCAAAATCCGCATTGACTTCGCCTTTTCACCGGACAACAACCTTCTATCTTAGGACGAAGTGACCGCCTGACCGATGGCATTGTCGACATTGCGAAAGCCTACGACGCAGACCAGTCAGGACTTCTGGCCCGGTCCAAATAAGTTGGCTGGCTGTTTTCGGATATTGGCCTCAATTGGCTTCACCTTCTCGATAAAGGTGATCAGGGTCTTATAGTCTGGTGGTGGAGCATTGGGAATGAAGCCAACCGCTTCTGCGATTGAGGGTTCGACCTCATTCATCACCGTCTGAATCAATTCCTGCTGGTTACGATCAATCTCCGGGCTGATCAGCACCGATCCTGATGGAATACGACGACTGGCATGGAGGATACGAAATTCTGCTGGTTTCAGGTCGCCCCGATAGCGATCGAATTCGTTTCTGGAAACAGCGGCTACCGCTACTTCTCCCTGGGCTACCCATTCCAGGGCTGTTTTCGGGGTGGGGGCGAAGCGGATCTCGGCGGGACTGGTGCCATACAATTCATACAGGGGAACATAGTAGCCAGTGGCAGAACCCGGTTGTCCCAGCGCCACCCGTTGTCCCGTCACCTGGGTCAACTGTTGAATTGGACTGCTTTTGAGGACAACCAGCACTGAGCTGAGATTATTAACGCCTTGTAGCGGGAAAATGGGCAGGTATTGGGCTTGGGAAACGGCGATCGCCGCCAGACCTGGCGGCGCAAAGACCAGGGACCAGCGTTGACGCTGGATTTGTTCCATCGCCTTGACTTCGTTGTAGGCCGGTTCCAGCTCAATCAGGGTTTTCAGCTTAGTTTCCAGATATTGGATAAAACGCTGGTATTGATCGAGCGAACGGGCTTCTTCCCCGTAGGCAACCACCCCAACCACGAGTTTGCCCATTGAGGTCGGTTCTTCCTCTTTGCCAGCCGCACAGGCGGCCAGCAGAGCCAGGGTTTGCAGGAGTAGAAAACGACGCGAAATCCCCATAAAACTAACTATAACGGTTCATTACTTTCTGATCGGTCGCGATGGCGTCCTCCGTATTATTCACCCATGAGGTTTCTGGAGAAGGCAATGCTCAATAATCTGAAACTCAGTCGCAAATTCAACCTGTTATTACTGACGGTATTTTTGATCGCCGTGATCTCGAGTGGATTAGCATTTTCAGCGCTGCTGAACCGTAATGCGGAGCAGGAAGTCACCGCCAAAGCCAATCTTCTCTTGCAAACTATGCTATCTGTGCGGCAATACACCCTAACCCAGGTCAATCCAGAACTGGCCCCCCGGCTGGAAACTGAACCGGAGTTTTTGCCCCAAACCGTTCCTGGCTACTCAGCCCGAGAGGTGATGGAGGGATTACGCAAAGATCCAGCCTATACCGACTTTTTCTATAAGGAAGCCACCCTCAACCCGACCAACCTGCGGGACAAAGCAGACCCCTTTGAGACAAAATTGGTGGAAAAGTTCCGGGCCGATGGCAATCTCAAGGAGCAAACTGGCTACCGTCAGACGTCAGCCGGTGATTTATTCTACATTGCCCGTCCGATTCAGATTAAACAGGAAAGCTGTTTGCGCTGCCATAGCACACCAACTGCAGCCCCCAAGAGTCAACTGACTACCTACGGCAGCACCAATGGCTTTGGCTGGAAGCTCAATGAAATTGTCGGAGCACAAATCATTTCTGTTCCCGCCAGCGGCATTATCGACAAGGCTCGCCAGGCCTTCTGGGTCTTCATGGGCATTGTCATCGTCCTGCTGGCCCTGATTTTGTTGCTAATTAACTGGTTGTTGCGCCAAACGGTGGTGAATCCGCTCAACCAGATCGCTAGGGTGGCCAATGATGTCAGTATGGGTAACCTGGATGCGGAGTTTGAGCAAAAGTCGAATGATGAGATTGGCAAACTCTCCGATGCCTTTAATCGGATGAAGACCAGTCTGGTCATGGCCATGAATATGTTAGGAGACGGAAAGTAAACTTTGCCGGAAGGTGGTGGAAGTCGCGTCATCGGGCAGGTGTTGGGCCAAGGCTTCTACTAATCCGCTGCGAGACAGATTGGGCGTCTGACTCAGGGTTCGTTTCACCAGCAAAGGGGCGATCGGGCCAATCACTCTGGCCAGTTCCTGTTCGCAGCGGTGAATAAAGTCGGGATCAAGGTCAGCAGCAAAGCCGGAGGTGACTGTCGGCTCCGGTTCGATCGCCGCTGGGGTGGGGGTCGTGGGGGTTGTGGGTTCGGCTTGGGCGGCCATGAGCAACAGGGGCTTGGCCTTGGCGCGAAAATCGGCTCTGGCGGGTTCTGGCAGACGGGCCGCCAGGGTTTCCAGCAGGGACTTGGCTGTGTGGGTTTGTTTCAGGGTTTGCTGCAGGACGATGGCGGCGATCGGGCCAATAAACTCTGCTAGTAGTTGTTCCAGAGACTTGCGGTGACTGTCGGAGAGGGTGATCACCGAGCCGGATGGCAGGGAAAAAGAGGTGGAAACCGGCTCTTGGGACATCGAAATACTGCTGTCCTCGTTCTCGAGGAAGTCAACCAATTCCGCTGTCTTGGAATGGGCCGCCAGCAAAATCTGATAGACCGGGATGGCCTCCTGGATATGTTTCAGCTCTCTGGGGCCGAGATAGGTGGCCTTCAGAGCCAGCCGTTTTTTGACCACATCATAGACAATTTGGGACATGCAGATGCCACCCGGATCAGCTTCCGACTGTAATCGCGCGGCAATATTGACCCCATCTCCCATGACATCGCTTTCACTGACAAATACATCCCCCAGATGGATGCCAATCCGGTGTTGTAAGACATCCTTTGCCGGCAGGGTTTCAGCGGCGGCGGCGATCGCCTTTTGAATCTCCAGGGCACAGGCTACGGCTTGAACCGCACTGGTGAAGTACATCAACAACCCATCTCCGGTTGTCTTCAAAACCCGACCTTCAAATTGCTGGCAATAGCGGGTCATCAGAGCCATGTCGCGCTGGGCCAGTTGCAAGGTGTGTTCTTCGTCAGCCGACACCCGGCCGCTGAAATTAACCACATCGGAAAAGACGATGGCGGCGAGGGTTCTTTGACCTTGAAAGGCTTGGCCAGGCTCTGGTTCCATGAGCTGCTATCAGGCTCCCATGAGCTACATCCGAAGCATAACTCACCTATCGGGCAATCGGTGGTTAACCTCTGACACTTCAATTTCCTTTCATTTATACGCTAGATGACTGCCTGGAACTGCATCTTCAGTGGAAGCATTGAAGAATCCTCAGAATGTAGTACCAAGGGGTGAAGAATCCAGATAGGATGGAAGCCGACCCATCTGCTCCCGCAATTCGATTCATGGCAGAAACTGACTACACCCCACCCGTTGCGGCTCTGCTGAGTTACGGAGACTGCCGCCAGTTGGAAGGCGAAAGCTGGCCCGATTATGTGACTGATGTGGGCCTCACCGATGAGGATGTGCCGCAGTTGATCCAGATGGTCCTCGATCCCACCTTTGACCAATTGAATGTCGATGAAACGGTTGCGGTCTGGGCTCCCGTCCATGCGGTGCGATCGCTGGGGCAATTGCGCGCTGAAGCGGCGATCGTTCCCCTGATGAAGCTATTTGGCCGCACGGATGACGAATGGCTAACCGAGGATTTGCCGCTAGTTTATCGCATGATTGGGCCCGATGCAATTTCGCCGTTAGTCGCCTTTTTGCGGGATGCCAACCAGGACACCTGGGCTCGCATTACAGCGGTTGATGCGTTGATGGAACTTGCCAAAACCTATCCGGATCATCGCGCCGAGTGTCTGGCGACCATCTTGCAGCAACTGGAAGCCTTTGCGGAAAATGGCGCCGACCTGAATGCCACCCTGATTGATGCGCTGGTTTATTTCAAGGTCACCGAGGCGGCTCCCTTAATTGAAAAAGTCTTCCAGGCTGATCTGGTCGATGACCTGCTGGTAGGCACCTGGCCCTATGTGCAGGTGCGGCTGGGCCTCAAGCAGGAGTCTGACTTTGATCCGGAGGACTTGAAACCCAGGATTTTTGAAGACATGGTGGCCATGGTCAAAGCCCTGGAGCAGCAAATGGCGCAGCAGGAACCTAAGGGCTTTGGCAAAGCATCTACGTCCAAGCCTGCTGGCAAGCAAAAGAAAAAGAAGAAAGGCTGAAGGGCAGTGGTTGGCGGTCAGTGGTTGGTGGTCAGCTATTAGCCCTTCATTCTGTGCCCGTTACTTCTTCCCTAATCATTGAGATCGCGACTGCACACGCCTTGTCTAAATCTCTATCAGAGGTTGCACAGTCACAATTAACTTTTTCTGCTTGACCTTAACCAAGATGATTGGCACTAGTGTTCTGTCAAACCCTAATTTTAAGGTGAACCCATTGGCTCGTAGTCGGCGCTTTAGCGCTGAAGCGCTGACTACAAACCCTAATTTCTAGAGTTGACGCTGCACTAGTAGGAATTGGTAATCTACCTTGCAACACCTTATGAACCTGACTTTTGGCCATTCAAGCCAAAAATCGAGGGCTCCTTTCAATGCTCATTTCTAACTCGGGATAGAACTATCACAAGGTAACAGACCAGTGCCAGCACCTGCGGGTTCTACTGTGGGTTCTGGGCATTGGGCAAAAATTGGCGCAAGATGGCTTGGGGTGACCGATCCCAGGTATCAATGTGGCGATCGATCAAGCGATCGGCGTTGAGGCTGTAGATGGAATAGCCGTTGAAAAAAATGGCTGCTTTCCAGGGCAGGCGCAGGGTTCCCCGAACGGTCCAGTCGGCCCGAATGGTTTGGGCATCAACCGGGTAGACGGCGTGCAGATCAAACCGCAAGTTGGTAAAAAATAGCCGTCCGTGAAATCTGAGAGTCCAGAAAATGATGCGATAGTTCAACTTGCCTTTGAAGCTGTTGACCGGATCCTGAAAGAAGATATCCGGGCTGTAAATGTCGTAGGAAATATCCCGCTCAAACAGAGTGGGCAAGTCCCGTTGCAGGGTATCCAGGATCGGTTGCAGGTCAACCGTATCTGCCGTATTGGAAGTAGAAGGTATACCTGGCACTGTCACACGCTTTCTGGCTCCAAACCCATCGGCAAACCACCTTATTTCCCAGTTTAAGCAGCATCCCCTGTTCTGGGAAGTAACCGTCGGACAGCTATCCTTATCAGTTCCTTATCTTTTCCCTGTAGGGTGTTATGGCATTACGAGCAGCCTGCTGGCCAACCGGGCTCCAGGTCCGCCGTTGGCTGTCGTTGAATTCTTTGGCGAAATTCTGTGCATCCTTGCATGCTGTCCCTTGCCGATTCAATTCACCAAATAAGGGAGATTGATTACAGATGACTCTTTACAAACGGTTGTTTGCCGAGTTCTTTGGCACGTTCTGGCTAGTTTTAGGCGGTTGCGGCAGTGCGGTTCTGGCTGCTGCCTTTACGGGGGGTTCCCTCGGTCCTGATGTGAAGTTTCCCCTGGGGATTGGTCTCACCGGGGTATCGCTGGCCTTTGGTCTGACGGTGTTGACCATGATCTATGCAGTGGGTCACATCTCAGGCGGTCATTTTAATCCAGCGGTTTCGGTCGGCCTGGCGGCTGGCAAGCGGTTTGCCTGGTCCGATGTGCTGCCCTATATTGTTGCCCAGGTGTTGGGGGCGATCGCCGCTGCTTCCCTGATCTACATCATTGCCAGCGGACAGAAAGGATTTACCGGCTTTGATTCCAATGCGGCGGGCGTGTTTGCCACTAACGGCTATGGCGCCATGTCGCCAGGTGGCTATGGCTTTTGGGCCTGTTTACTGACTGAATTGGTCATGACCTTCATGTTCTTATTAATTATCCTGGGTTCAACCGATAGACGGGCTCCGGCGGGGTTTGCTGGCTTGTCGATTGGGTTGGCCCTGACCCTGATTCACCTGATCAGCATTCCAGTCACCAATACCTCGGTGAATCCGGCCCGTAGTCTGGGTCCGGCTTTGCTCATCGGTGGCACGCCGCTGGCTCAAGTCTGGATGTTTATCGTGGTTCCTTTGGTGGGTGCCTGGCTAGCTGGCTATGTCTATTACACCTTCTTTGAACCCTACCGTAAGCAACTGGATGAGGTGTAGGAGTTAACTCCAACCGGGCGATTGTAGCTACCCACTCATCCATCACCCCCTACTCTAAAAACAAAATCCTGACCCTCGCGATCGCAGAGTCAGGATTTTTAGCATTTGGGCCTGATTGCTGTGGCAAATCCCTGCGCTGGCGGTCTCCGAATCCTGGGGGAAAACACGGTATGATCGAAGCATTCGGTAGTGCTACAGGCTGTTTCGGCGGAAGGTGGGCTGGCGCAGTATGGTGAAACCTGCTTGGTTTATGACGCTGTTGCTGGTAGTGACCTTAGCGCTGGGTGGCCTGGTTCCCAGCGGGCTGGCCCAAGTGGAAAAGCAGCGCGGCAAGGTGATGTACGGCTGGTTTCGAGAAATCATTTTGCGCGATGCAACCACCCTGTCGAATGGAGAACTGGCCCAACTACAGACAGACTCGAACTTTGTAGGCGACTATGCCGTCATCGTTGCTGCGGCGAGCGGCATTCTAGAGGACTATGTGGTTGTCGAACGGGGTGGCTATTTCCCAGAGAATCAGGGTATTCCCCGCAATCAGCAACTGACCCGGACAGAGGCAGTCTATCGGGTCTTTGTGTTAGAGAATGGCAGGGAGTTAGTCCTGTTTCGCACACCAGCCAAGAATACAGCCGAATATGTGATTCGGCGGGCAAAAGGGAATTAACTGTAGCGATCGAGATTCTGGGCTGGATCTGACCGCAGCAGGTGCAGGATTGGTTAAGATAGAGCTAAAGCGGAACCAGTCCGACATACTGTTTTCATTCACGAGTGCGAAATTCATGCCTACCGAGGTCCTGGTCGAAAAGAAGAAGTTAGCAACCCCACCCCTGCAAATTCATCACCTGGGCGATCGCGTCTTGCGGCAGCCAGCCAAGCGAGTTGCCAAAGTGGACGGGGAGATTAAACAATTGGTCCGCGAGATGCTGCAGACCATGTACAGTTCGGATGGCATTGGCCTGGCGGCGCCGCAGGTTGGGCTGCATAAGCAGGTGCTTGTGGTGGACTGTGACCCTGAAAATGCCGCCAATCCTCCTTTGATTCTGATTAATCCCACGATTACCAAGGTGAATCAGGATCTGGTGGTGACCACGGAAGGATGTCTCAGCATTCCAGGGGTGTATTTGGATGTCAAACGACCCAGCGCCATTGAGGTGTCCTTCAAAGATGAACAGGGTCGGCCTCAAAAGCTGGCGGCGACGGGGCTATTGGCCTGCTGCATCCTGCATGAAATCGACCATTTGAATGGTGTTCTGTTTGTGGATCGGGTGGAGAATAAGCTGCTGTTAAATCAGGAACTGAAAAAGCATGGCTTCTCGTTCCAGGCAGTTCGACCGGTTGCCTAGCCAGTGCTGCTGGTATCCAGGAATCTGCCTTGCAATCCAATACTGCTCAAAGTAGCGAGTCGGCGGTAGCTTCCTGCTTAGGCGAGAATGATCGCGGAGCTTTGTTGGCTGGCAAGTCCCTGACCGAGACCTGTGTTTCAAGGTTGGAATAGAAAATCTAATGTTGACTCTAAAAAGTGGTGTGTTGTTGGCGGCATCTTGTATCGCCGCAATTTCGGCGGTAGGTTCGGCCTTTGAGTTGTCCTCCGGATCGCCAGAACTGGGCAATGTGCCGACTTGGGCTATTCTGGGCCTCAGTATTCCGGTCGGCATCTTTAGCTTTTTCGCGGCCGTTCAGGATGCCCGGGCCAATCAGAAATATTAACCTGGCTATCCAAGTTTTTAGCTGAAAGTCAGGTCCATCCAGTCGGTTGACCGCAAAAAAGCCAGATCAACCATTGTCAGGTTAATCGGTGGACCCGTGATCGATCATAGATTGGTTGCTGCGTTAGGGGGGTTCTCGATTAGGATTGAACCGTAGTGGTTTAAAGTTGCTACGGTTCAACGGTTCCCGAATGACGGGTCAAGAACGCTCTATAGCTTGCCTACGGCTGGTGGCTCCTCCCCATCAAGCAGATGCCCAACAACCCAGCTATCCTCTGTCTTTGTCAGAGAGTCTGTGGCTGGGGCGGGATCCTCGCTGTCAGATTGTGCTGGATCCTGTGATATATCGGGCGGTATCGAGGAGACACGCCGAAATCAGTCCGGTGTTAGGGTTTGAGTCTCCGGATGGGGCTCGATTCTGGCAAATTTGTGACTTGAACAGTGCCAATGGCACCTTCCTCAATGGCCAGCGCCTGCAGGGCTGTCAGGTTTTGCAAGCGGGCGATCGCGTCATGCTGGGCCAGGATGGTCCAGAATTTGTGTTTGAGTATCAGTGGCAGCCGGTTGAGTCGGTTCCTGCCGCCGCCAGTCACCCTTCCACCAGTAGTCCGCCGCCGATCCGAGGCATCAATTTACCCGCCGTCTCGTCCGTAACTCCTCGCCCCCGCCCGGTCCAGACCTATCGTTCTAAACGTCCTGTTGCGGCTTCCCAGGCTGACTCCATTAGCTGGACCCAACTGTTCCCCATCTTTTCCACTGGCCAGGACTTAACCCGAAAAGCCTATCTGTTGCCAGGAGGAATTACGGTTGCCTTCGTCGTCCTGATGTTTTTGGCCGTTGGATCACCGTTGCTGTTTAACCTGCTACTGGCTTCTTACCTGTCGGGAGCCGCCTATTACTTTGTCTATCAGTTGTGCGGCAAACGCAAGCCCTGGTGGGTGTTGGTCAGTGCCGCCGTGATGACGGTTCTGCTGCTGACCCTGCCCACCCTGAATCTGTTCATTCTGGTTTTCCGAGTCCTGCTGCCGGGGGAAATTCCAACAGCTCAGGTGCCCTTTCCGTTGTTGCTGGTCCGCATGTTCTTCGGGGCTGGCTTGATGGAAGAATTACTCAAAGCGGTGCCGGTGCTGGTGCTCCTGTGGTGGGGGCGGCAACTGCGACAGCCAGCGCGGGAGCGCATCGGTGTGTGGGAGCCGCTGGATGGCATTTTGCTGGGAACGGCTTCGGCGGTTGGCTTTACCCTGGTGGAAACGCTGGGCCAGTACTTGCCGGATATTTATCACAGCACGCTGGCGGCGGGGGAAGGCGTGGCCCAACTGGCCAGTCTGCAACTACTGATCCCGCGTGTCCTTGGATCGGTGTCCGGTCACATGGCCTACAGTGGCTACCTGGGCTACTTTATTGGCTTGAGTGTGTTGCGGCCGCGCAAACGCTGGCTGATCCTGGGGGTGGGCTATTTGACGGCAGCCGGATTGCATACCCTATGGAATGCCTCCGGTGTCCTCAGTCCAGTCTTGTTAGCGGTGGTGGGGGTGATCTCCTATGCCTTTTTAGGGGCAGCGATCCTGAAGGCGCGGGAACTGTCTCCCACGCGATCGCAGAACTTTGCCACCCGCTTTTACCGATAACCGCCTACTGACCCATATTGCGCTTCATTTGCTCCAGTTCCTGCTCGGCTTCCCACCGCTGGAACTTTTTCTCCAAATCCTGCGTATTACGGCTGGATTCATTCAGCCCCTGGTTCCAGCCAACCGTATTCCAATTGGTGGCGCTGCTGGTTGCCTGGGCACTGGCTCGGCTGGCCTGCACCTGATTAATTTGAGCCTGCACTTCCTTGCGACGAGCCTGGATCTTGGCCTGTAGCTCCTGGGTTTGCCGCATCCGTTCTTTAATGACTTCCATCTGCCCCCAGCACTGGTTGCCCTGGCGGAGGAGGGCAGCTTCATGTTCTTGAGCTGGTTCGGCCAGATCCATCCGCCCCGCTGCCCTGGCCTTTTCAATTCGGGCATGCCATTGCTGAATTTCTTGGGCCAGACGCAGAATTTCATCTTGAACCTGGGTTTCCTGACGCTTCAAATCCGTCATGATTTTCAGCGTTTCTTCTTCCTGGTCCTGCAGTTTATCTTCCAGCGCCATCAACTCTAGATGGGGATTATTGCGCATGAACTCATCTAGCCGTTCTTCCAAGAAGCGATTGAAATCGTCGAATAGACCCATTGATGGAACTCCTTAGTCGCAAATTACCAGCATTCCTGCAGAACGCCCACACCAAATCCCCGGTTCACCGTCCCAAAGCCTGGAGCAGCCCCAACTCTGGAGCCAGGTGCCTGACTCCATTCACACGCCAAACATGACGCCTCCAGGTCTGACTAACAACGGCAGGAATTGAATCAGTCTTACCACAGAAAAACAGCCAAGAGCTACCTGCCCTTCGCTGGGGTGATTTGGTAAAGAATCCTGGAATCGGTAAGGGCCAGCGGATCAACCTATATGGCAACAAAACGCAGCGGACTGATCCGTGTTCCTAAAAGCTTTGACCCGCCATGACCGATCGCACTTCACCGTTACGGCGGATCAGAGCTTGATTGTTGGAGACTTCCACCAGGGTCCAACCGCTGGAACCAATGCTCTCGCCGACGCGGAACCGTTGGGTGACGCCATTGATTTCGATCAAAGCAGCGGACGCTTCCTTATTCCCCAGGTCCAACACGCCCACCAGGGTACGGGCCAGACCCGCAGTCGCCAGGGAGGAGGAAGAGGGAAGCATTGCCTGGAAGGAGCGGTTAGCAGTTGCGGCTGAAGTGGTTGGTTGGCCGGCAACTCTGGGCAGGGGAGAAACCGGGGGCACAATGGCTGTTGCCCGCGCCGCAAAAGGATTGCTGGCGGTTAGAATACGCTCCAGTCCTCCGCTTGTCGGTGTGGTGGTTGCTGTGGAGGCTGATGGCAACGACGTTGGATTTCCTGGAATCGTCACAGTGGGCAAATTGCCAACCGGCGGAATCGTCAGGGAATTGGTCTGTCCGGTGGTGGCTAGGGTGCTGCGGCTGGCGGGTTGCGATCGCTGATCAATGGCCTGCAGCGATCGCTGGATGTATTCAGCAAACTGCATGTCGCTGGAGTTGGTCGCAGCAGCAGGCACAGGAGGCGCGGGTTGCGCTGGAGCAACCGCCACCGTTGAGGGATACCAGTGGAGATACTGGGTAATGCCCCAGGCGGTGAGGGTGGCCAGCACCGAGAATCCGCCCAGGCCCAGCAACAGGCGATCATAGGACAACCCACCGGTCCGTTGCTCCAGGGGACTGGATGGGGGCGGCGTCTCGATCGACAGGAGGGATGAATCTTCCTCGTCTGCGGTGACAGTTAGCCGTTCTGCCGACGAGCTGTCTTCCTCCAGGCGCACTGCCAGCGGTAAACCCGTCGACAAGGATGCTTCAGTTGGGGCGAAGGATGGCTCATCATCGTCTGTCGCAGCAGTGGTGTAGGAAGCCCTGCCGGTCAGTATTTGTTCAACCTCCTCAAAGACTTCATCCAGGAGGCGGTCGGCCAGGGAATTGGCCGAAAATCCATAGCTTTCCGATGACAGGGAGGACTCGGAAGATTCCCAAGTGGAAGACGAGGCTGCTTCCTCAGTCGGAGGGGCTAGAAGTGTTTGAAGGCTGGCATCCTGAGACATAAGCGACTCATGGGAGTGAACTCGATACGAAAGAAGTATAGAAGATGTCAATCATTTGGGAACATTGATTTTCCAATAGTTAGCTGGATTGGCATGTAAAGATATCTCAATCCAGACTGGCTCTTTCGGTAATGGGATGGATTGGAGCAGCTTGGGCGGCACCCAAGCCTCACATTGGCTGCACAGTTGGCTGCGTTTCTCCTAGTAACCCAGCGACCGATCGCAGCCCAGCCGCCCATGACCAGCGGCAGCCTGGAACTGTCTGGTCTTGCGCTGCTCCCTCAAACCACAGGTATAGCAATCCTAAATGACTTGTGAACGACTGGATGGTGAAAGGGCTTTGTGAGAAGGATTTCCTGCGGAAACCTTTCACAATCCTAATCGGATCGCTATAGATGGGCCGCTAACCTCCGGAGCCTGCTTTTTCGCTATTGTCCGGTGGGCAGACGGTTTCGGAATATTCAAACTGG
>Ga0272446_1003487_pt1 | contig 19718 bp, 15 predicted proteins | sample YNPCB0061_FD_194587 | JGI IMG/M metagenome (GOLD analysis project Ga0272446, IMG submission 194587) | Hot spring microbial mat communities from Yellowstone National Park, WY, United States - YNP-CB-006-1 | ecosystem: Environmental > Aquatic > Thermal springs > Hot (42-90C) > Sediment | place...
AACAAGCAAATCATCCACTGATCTAAAGTCATGGGAGCCGTGCCAAACAGATTATTGATAAACTCCGAATTACTGAAAATAATCTGCAAAATCACCGCAATCACCACCCCCGCAAACACTGCTGGCGCTCCCCCTTGGTGATCGCCCCGACCAGCCCAACGGTCTTGCAGAGCGGGAATCAACTGACTGATACTGAGCAGATAGAAAATGCGCCCAATCACCAATGCCTGAATTGCCATCGTGCGCGCCAGTTCCACCGTCCCCCAAGGAGACTGTTTCACCCACTCAAACATCCCGAAAATCAGCGTCCAATTATAGAGAGAAATAGCAAGAATCCGTTTCAAGCGATTGGGAGTGAGAAAAGGCTCATCCACAGGGCGGGGCGGTTGTTTCATCACATCAGGGGAACTAGGTTCCAAAGATAGCGGAACGGTCATGGTGATGGAATTGAGCATATTCAACCACAGGATTTGCAGAGAGAGAATCGGCAGTTCCCGCCCCAACAGGGTACTGATTAAAATAGTCATGGATTCCCCACCATTCACAGGCAGAATAAAAGAAATGGCTTTAGTCAGATTCTTATAGACCGATCGTCCCTCTTCAATCGCCGCCTCAATGGAAGCAAAATTATCATCGGTGAGAATGGCATCAGCGGCTTCCTTCGCTACTTCTGTACCACTGCCCATAGCGATACCAATATCCGCCTGTTTCAGAGCGGGGGCATCATTCACCCCATCCCCTGTCATGGCAACAATTTCTCCTTTGCGCTGGAGTGCTTCCACAATGCGTAATTTCTGTTCAGGAGCTACTCTAGCGAATACTACGCCTTCCGTTACTGCCTGCTCTAAATCTTCGGGCTTCATCTCTGCCAGTTCTGCGCCCGTGTAGGCGATGATATTGCGGCTCTTACGGAAACCCATGCGTTTGGCGATCGCCTTGGCAGTGATGATATGGTCGCCCGTAATCATTTTCACCTGCACCCCCGCTTGCTGACAGGCTCTCACAGCGGCGATCGCTTCGGGGCGGGGCGGATCGATGGAAGCTTGTAAACCAATAAATTCTAATCCCTCACCTATATCGCTATGAGCGATCGTGACATGTTCCTGAGGGAAGGATTTTTTAGCAAATGCCAAGACCCGCAAACCCTGTTTTGCCATCTGATCCACCTGTGCTTGAATGGCTGATTTATCTTCCTCACTCAAACTAGAACATCTCTGCAAAATCGCCTCCGCTGAACCCTTGATATATGCCAGATTTTCGGTCGGCAAACCGTGCAAAGTAGCCATGTATTGGAACTGGGACTCAAAGGGAATGGCATCTATACGGCGATAGGCAGAAGCCATGGCATCCAAATTAGGAATACCTTTCCGTGCGGAAACCAACAGAGCCGCTTCGGTGGGGTCTCCCACCACCTTAAATTTCTCTCCTTCCGTTTCAATTTCCGTATCATTACAGAGGAATCCTGCCAACAAACATTCTTGTAACTGAGGATGGTCGGAAAGATTGAATCCCTTACCCTGAAGTTGAATTTCTCCCTCCGTGCTGTAGCCACTCCCTGTCACTTCATAGAGGTTCTCTCCCGCCCAAATTTGTTGAACCGTCATTTCATTTTGCGTGAGAGTTCCAGTCTTATCGGAACAGATTACCGTTGCCCCGCCCAAAGTCTCCACCGCAGGCAGTTTGCGGATAATCGCATGACGCTGTGCCATGCGCGCCACCCCGATCGCCAAAGTCACCGTAATCACCGCAGGCAGACCTTCAGGAATGGCACTCACCGTCAATGCCACAGCCGCTTCGAGGGCATTTTTGAAGTTCCGTTGTCCTAGTCCAACCGCAAAGGTCATGGTGGCGGCAAAGAGAACAAACATCAACCAGTTCTGGCTAAATTGATTGAACTTCCGTGTCAGGGGCGTGGTCAGATCGAGGCGACTTTCCATCAGATTAGAGATTTTGCCCGTTTCCGTATTCTGTCCCACCGCAATCACTACACCCACTCCCTGCCCAAAGGTGACAAATCCTCCTGCATGGGCGATATTGTCGCGATCGGCGACTGGTGCTTCTGGTTCTAGGACTTCCGATATTTTCTCCACAGGTACTGATTCTCCCGTCAGCCCCGACTCATTGATTTGTAAATCCCTGACCTGACAGAGGCGCAAATCGGCGGGAACCTTATCTCCTGATGCCAACCACACCACATCTCCCACCACCAATTCCGTCGATGGAACTCGCAATTTTTGACCATTGCGAATCACGGTAGCTTCGGTGGTCACACTCTTTGCCAGAGCGGCGATCGCCCCTTCCGCCCTTGATTCCTGCAAAAAGCCGATGATGGCGTTGGTGGTGGTTACACCCCAGATTACCCCCGCATTTACCCATTCTCCCAAAAAGGCTTTGGTGGCTCCTGCGGCGATGAGAATGTAGATAAATGCCTGATTGAACTGGTGCAGAAACTTGAGAATCAGCGGTTGTTCTTTCTTGCCTGCGAGGATATTTTTGCCAAATTGAGCTTGGCGATCGCTAATTTCCGCAGGGTCTAAGCCGCGATCGAGGTTCACATTTAATTTCTGTAAGGTATCGGCGATGGAGAGAGCGTGCCAGTTAATTTCTTGAGTTTGCATGGTAGTTAATTATTGAGGAACTTAGTGTTAATGGAACAATAGTAGAAAAGAATCTAGTTAAGATTCATTAACTCTCACAGGGGTCATCTTTTGGGGGATGCAAGCCCGTTTTACACCAATACGACCGAGTATTACAGATAGAGTCAGTACGAGGATAACGCAAATCGTTTAAGTCAAGTCTGTTGCAAGTAGCTCGACCAATGGCAGTTGTTCCCTTTATTTCTGTAGCTCCATTTGTCCAGATAAAATGGTCAGCCCATTTCTGGAGGCGAGGATTAAAAATGTTTACTATTTGCTCAGTATCGGGGTCAACAGCGCTCACAAAATTGTATTTGCGCTCATTACAGCGGCGACAAGCCAATGCTAAGTTATCAAATCCATCATCTCCTCCCAAACATTTAGGAATTGTATGTTCAATGGTAAATCTACTGGCACTCAAGATTTCAGGAGAATGGCAATACTCGCACAAATACATAGCCCTAATCCTCACCGCATCCTTTAACTGCTCATTTATTGACATAGTCAGCACTCAACATGGCGTTGATATGGGTAAAAATTCGGTCTAGTTCAGCGATCATTTCTAGTTCACTCATCTCTTCCACTGTGAGTTGCTCTGCTTTTCTGCGTTCTAGGAGGATTTCCATGCGCGATTGCAAACGCTCACTAAACCGAAATAGATGCCATTGAGCAGACCGCTGAAGTTCAATTTCATGGATCAGTGAAGATGGCTTAGGTATATTTGATAGCATAGTAAATCTTCCCATTCGTGAATTTATAGACAACTTTAAGACAGAACAGACATAGGTGTATCTTTAATTTGATTCAGAGCCAGTTCTAAGGCTGACTGGCGATCGCTAATCCAATTCTCCTCACCAATAACTTTATCCACGCCTAATTTAATCAATCGCTCCTTTACTTTAGCCTCAGCTCCCACCACAAATACGGTCAAGCCGCGGTCGCAGGCATCCAGAATCACATTCTCAATGGCAAGGGACGCAGTAACCCCCAGCTTGGGCACATCCTGCAAGTCCAGAATCAATACATCCGCATCTTTCATGGCACGGTGTTCACGGGCGATCGCCTTTGCCACCCCAAAAATCATGGGACCACTCAAATAAAAGAGCAAAATTCTGCCATTACCACGATCGAGCAATTCTTTTTCTTGCGGGGTCATGGGAATAGAATCATCAGAATTATCTGTATCCGTAACCGCTTTGATATTTTCTGAATGCAGTTGGGAGAGATTATCAATGGTCAGAATGTTGGCAATGAATACCCCTACCCCCACCGCCACAATCAAATCCACAAATACGGTCAGCGCCATCACGCCATACATGATGAAAGAACCCTTTTGGGATACCACATGGGCGCGCTTGAGGAAACTCCAATCCAGAATATCAATCCCCACTTTGAGGGCAATTCCCGCCAGCACTGGCATAGGAATATATTTGGCATAGGGAGCGGCAAACAGCACGATCGCCAGCAGTACCAAAGCTCTTGTAATCCCTGAAACCGCCGTTTTTGCACCAGTTTGGATATTCACCACCGTTCCCATAGTCGCCCCCGCCCCCGGTAAGCCACCACAGAAACCCGAAATCATATTGGCAATCCCTTGACCAATGAGTTCCTTATCCGAATTGTGTTCCGTGCGGGTCAAACTATCAGCAATCACTGCCGTTAGTAGGGTATCAATACAGCCCAACATTCCCAAAACGATGCCATCTACTAGGATAGTAGTAACTTTCTCCAGAGGGAAAACAGGAAACCTCAAAGTGGGCAGACCCATAGGAATATCAGGAATGGTGGGAATGTTCTGATTGGGAAAGAAAATCAGTGCCACGCCTGTCCCTACCACCAGAGCCAATAATTGAGGCGGGCAAAAGCGCTTGAATTGGGAAGGTACAGCATAAATCACCACCACAGAAATCACCGCCAAAATCAGCGCTAATACATTAGTATTGGCAATCAGTTCAGGCAGATTGAATAATGTTCCCAATACGCCACCCTTGGGGCTTCGCTGTCCTAAAAAGGGCGCAATCTGCAAAATAATTAAAATTACGCCAATGCCCGACATAAAACCTGAAATGACACTGTAGGGCATATTGGTAATGTATTTGCCCAACTTGAAATAGCCACAAATAATCTGAAACAGCCCCGCAATCATCACTACGGTAAATGCCATCGCCAAACCATGCTCAGGATTGCTGGCAATTAAACTCGCCAAAATGGTAGTAAAGACAACGGTCATGGGTCCCGTCGGCTCGGAAATTAAAGTAGGAGTGCCGCCAAACAGAGCGGCAAAGAAACCGACACAAATCGCCCCATACAGCCCCACCAAAGGTCCATTCTCCGCACCAGAAGCTACCCCAAAGGCAAGGGCAAGGGGCAAAGACACGATCGCCGTTGTCACACCACCAAAAATGTCCGCCCGCAGATTATGCAGATGAATCAGATTAAAAATGTTCATGAGAAGGATATAGCTTTTTTTCTATGAAAAACAGGATAAACATAGACTAAACAATAGTCAATAGTCATCACTTAAGATTAGGTTATGGTTAGAGTGAAGTAACCTTAGATTTTTTTAATAATTCGCCACAATGAAATTCGCTAGGAACAGATACGAGCATCGCTATTGGCAGTGGCGGGGTTGGCGCACCCGCTACACCTTTCGGCGGGGAACAGGAGAAATGCCAGTCCTGTGCGTGCATGGTTTTGGGGCAAGTGCTGATCACTGGCGGGACAACCTCCCTGATTTGGCGGAACTGGGGACTAGCTATGCCATTGACCTAGTGGGCTTCGGGCGATCGCAAAAACCGCCTGTGCGCTATCACATTCGCCTCTGGGTACAGCAAATTTACGAATTTTGGCAAGAATTTATCGGTGTGCCTGCTGTGCTGATCGGCAATTCCATCGGTGCATTGGTAGTGGCGATCGCCGCCCACGAGCATCCGCAGATGGCTAGGGGATTGGTGTGTATTAGTTTGCCCGATGTGGCACAGCTTCAGGCGATGATCCCCGCCCCTGTACGACCCTTGCAACAGGCTGTAGCATGGTTGCTGGCTTCCTTGCTGGCAAAACCTATTTTTTTTGTAGTGCGATCGCCAAAGGTGATCCGCAGTGTGCTGAAACAAGGGGTTTATGTGCAAAATGGCGATCGGGTGGATGAGCAGTTAGTGAGAATTATTTGTGACCCCACCCTCGATCCTGAAGCTCCAGAGGCATTTCTCAGACTGAGTAGAAGCCTCAACCAGCCTCACTATTCCCCTGACTTAGTCACCGCCCTGCAAGCACTGACCATACCTGTCCTGATCCTGTGGGGCACAAGGGATATGGCGATCCCGCCCGCCGAAGGTAAAAGGCTAGTGCAGTTCCTCAAAGATGGAGAGCTAATCTATCTGCAAAATCTGGGACATTGCCCCCACGATGAAGACCCTGAGCAGGTAAATCGGGAAATTATGGAGTGGTCAGCCAGAAAATTCCCATCACTCCTCCCCGTATAAATTCTATCTGCAGGACGAGCGAAACCGCCCCGCTTTTTGGTGATAAATACTATAATTTTATACTAAACCTCTCGCCGACCCATCAGTGTTATGTTTCTCACAGCCCCTACTAACAAACTGCCAACTGACCTATTTTCAGCGATCGCTGACCTCAAGCATGAGATCAACGCCGTAATTTTGGCGCACTACTACCAAGACAGCGATCTGCAAGATGTGGCGGACTACATCGGCGACTCTTTGGGTTTGGCACAGCAAGCCGCTAACTGCCAAGCGGATGTAATTGTCTTTTTAGGGGTGCATTTCATGGCAGAAACAGCTAAAATCTTGAACCCCGACAAGCAGGTGCTTCTCCCTGATCTCAAGGCGGGCTGTTCTTTAGCAGACAGTTGCCCTCCCGAAGCCTTTGCTAAGTTTAAGGCGCAGTATCCCGACCATTTGGTCATTTCCTACATCAACTGCTCAGCGGCGATCAAAGCCATGAGTGATATTATTTGCACCAGCGCCAATGCGGTCAAAATCGTTCAGCAAATCCCACCCGAACAGCCGATCATCTTTGCCCCCGATCGCAACTTGGGCAGGTATGTGATGGAGCAGACTGGGCGGGAGATGGTGTTATGGCAGGGAACCTGCATGGTGCATGAAATTTTTTCCGAACGCAAACTGATTGAACTGAAGCACCGCCACCCCAACGCTGAGATCATTGCCCACCCCGAATGCGAACCCAATGTTCTACGCCATGCGCAGTTTATTGGCTCGACTACGGGCTTACTGAAATATGTGCAAAAAAGCGATCGCCATTCCTTCATCGTGGTTACGGAACCGGGGGTAATTCATCAGATGCAAAAAACCGCACCAGATAAGGAATTTATCCCTGCGCCACCAGAAAATAACTGTGCTTGTAATCTTTGTCCCCACATGCGGCTGAATACACTGGAAAAGTTGTATCTAGCGATGAAGCATCGCCATCCCGAAATTACGATGGACGAGGACTTGCGCCAGAGGGCACTCCTACCAATCCAAAGAATGCTATTGATGTCCTAGAGAAGCGTTATAGCGGGGCAGGTTGGTGATGAATTTCTCGGCTGAAGTGCGGATTGCTTCCTGCTCCTGCTGATCTTTTTGATCGTACATTTGCGTCATCAAAGATACTCTGCCATTCTCCATAAAAACTTCACGGTGGCGATCTACAAAGTGCCAGTACAAATAATTAAAAGGACAGGCGCGATCGCCCGTTTTTTGTTTGACATCATAGGGGCACTTCTGACAGCAATTACTCATTTTATTGATGTAGTTTCCTCCTGCAACATACGGCTTAGAAGCTAAAATTCCTCCATCAGCAAAGGTGGACATTCCCAGTACATTGGGCAGTTCCACCCACTCATAGGCATCCACATAGGCAAACCAAAACCAGTGGTGGAGAGCTTGAGGATTGGTAAAAGTTAAATTACTGAAATTACTCAGCACCATTAACCGCTGAATATGATGGGAATAGCCATGATTTAACACATGGGAAATGGCATCTTTCAGACAAACAAGGTCGGTATTACCTGACCAATACAAATCAGGCAAATCATTGGTAAATCCAAAGTGATTGCTGTGGCGCACCGCTGGCATCATGGCTTCATAATAAATGCGAATATATTCGCGCCAGCCAATTATTTGTCTGATGAAACCTTCTACAGAATTGAGGGGAGCTTGTCCCGCTTCATAGGCAGAAATTACCACCTCACAAACTTCTTGGGGCAAGAGTAAACCATTATTCAAATAGAGGGAAAGTACGGAATGAAATAAAAACGGTTCGCCCACCTTGATAGCATCTTCGTAAATACCAAAATTTACCAGTCTGCACTCTACAAAATCCATCAATAATTGTAGGGCTTGGCTACGGGTAACGGCAAAATTGAATTCTGCCAATCTACCAAAGTTGTGGGGCAGATAATCATTGACCAAATCTATGACTTCTTGGGTAATCGGATCGGGAGAAAATTGGGGCAGTGGCGGAATTGTGATGTTTTTGGGTAAGGATTTGCGGTTGTCTTTATCATAGTTCCATTTGCCGCCTGCGGGCTTGTTCTCCTGCATTAGATAGCCTGTGGTTTTTCGCATTTCCCGATAGAAATTCTCGAGGCGATAGTTTTTGTTGATCTTGTGGCGAAACTGCTGTAAATTCGCCATAAAGAATGTGTTGGCAATTATCTTGAGGCGATCGCCCATTGCTCGCTTTACTTGTTCAAGGCGTAAGCGGCTATCCCACTCACTAGGTTGCATGGCAATTATGGCTAATTGGGGATAATTTTCTAACAGCTCTTTAATAGCATCAGCATGAAAGCCCAAAGTAAACTGCGTAAAGACAGGATAACCTAATTGATAACAGGCGATCGCAAAATGCCGTTGGGCGCTAAGCAGATACACCAATTTCTGTTTATGATGCGGTATAAACGAAGCGTAGGCAAAGGATTCTACAAAAAGCAATAGAGGCTTTTGCGCCAAAATCTCCTGCGGGAAAACAGCAAGGTTAAGCTGGTCGTGGTTAATAAAAATCGCCTGATTATATGCACTAACCTGTAACTGAGCCTGATTGATCGCTGATAGATATTTGTGAGCAGTAGTTTGCATATTTTCTAGGTGTTGATCTTGGCTTTATTTAAGTTAGAGAGTCTCAAATAATTTATGATAATATCTTGAATAAGTGTTTGCTGAATCGCTCCATGTGTCATTACTACTCAAATGAAACTGACTTCAGTTAATTTTCCAGATTGTCTGTAGTTTCTTCATCAAGGATAATCACCTGCCCACTAAATAAATCTGCGATATTTTTCAGGGCAATATCTTCAGGCGTATTAGCAAAGTGAGGCTTGATAGCTGGTAAAGCAGGTTCTATCTCGGATTGCCCTTTCTTGGCTATAGCAGATTCTTGGATTAAATTTTGGTGAGAACTTGAAGGCAAAACACTATTAACTTCGGCTGGCTGTAAACCTGCCACAAACTTATAGCGAATTTGCATGGATTTACCCAGTACTTCCTTTGCGGCTGTTTCTATCTCTGGTCTTCTCTGTTTGGCAATTTCGCTTTTTTCCTTTTTCTTGGCATCGTCTTTGGGATCGGCAATGCCAATCAAAATTTCGCGATCGCGCACTTCCGAAATTACCGCATTTAAGTTACTGACGAACAGTGCCTTAGTAGGCGGGGAGAGCTTAGCTAAAATGCTTTGCCATAGGGTAACGGGATCATGATTTTTAGGAATTGCTGGGGGAGGCATTTTGTGCATAGCGGCAGATGAATTTGTCTCCACTTTTTGAGGAGAAGAAACTGGCTCCTGTTTGCTTAAACCACCCAACAGTTCACATAAAGTGACTTCTAGCCATAAGCGGGGCTGGGTAGTATTTTTGATCTGCACTTCAGCACTGCGCAGTTGTTGTTGTCCCGTAATGATTTGCTCACTGCTGAATGATTGGGCAAGGAGTTGCAATTTCTGCCATCCCTGATCGGATAGAGAAATCAATTCCCCCTTTTCCGTAGTCATTTTGGCAATCAGTAAATCCCGATAGATCATGGCAAGATTTTGCAAGAGGATCAGCGGCTCCCTACCCCGATCCAAAATTCGCCGCACATTCTGCAACAGAGAAAGCACATCGCCCTGACTGATGTATTCCAACAGCGACAGTAAATCCCGCTCAGGAACCGTACCCACCAAATCCCAAACTGCATCTGGCGTAATTTCACCACCTAGCAGACTAAGCTGGTCGAGCAGTGATTCCGCATCCCGCAGTCCCCCTTGGGCAATCTGAGCCACCAAAAGTAAGGCGTTGTAGCTGATGTTGATGTGTTCTTTTTTGGCGATCGCCCCCAAATGCTCTACCATTGCGCCCAAAGGAATGCGACGAAAATCGTATTTCTGACAGCGAGAGATGATCGTGGGCAGTACCCGCTGGGGATCGGTGGTAGCCAAAATAAAAATCACCCGCTCAGGGGGTTCCTCAAGGGTTTTCAGCAGGGCGTTGAATGCCGCTCCACTCAGCATGTGGCACTCGTCAATGATATAGACCTTGTAGCGGGCGATCGCTGGAGCAAACTGCGCCCGTTCAATCAATTCCCTGATGTTATCCACCCCCGTATTGCTGGCGGCATCAATTTCAGTCACATCGAGGGCTGTGCCTCTGGCAATAGTACAGCACATCTCGCACGCACCGCAGGGGTTGGGGGTTGGTGCATTGCTCGCCAGACAGTTCAGAGCCTTTGCCATAATCCGTGCTGAGGAGGTTTTACCCGTGCCTCTGGCTCCTGTGAATAGATAGGCGGGGGCGATTTGCTGACTGCTGATGGCATTGGTCAGGGTACGGGCGATCGCCTCTTGACCAACCAAATCAGCAAAGGTTTGGGGGCGATATTTATGATGCAGGGGAATGTAGGGCATTTAGACGATTTCCATGCTGATGTCTAACCAACTGGAGCGGGTAATCATGGCACTGGTGGAAATAAAATCCAAATCCAGTTTGGCAATTTCTGCAATATTGTCCAAAGTAATGCCGCCCGAAGCCTCGATTTTAGTTTTGGGACTGACTGAGCGGATTAGGGGAATTGCCTGCGCCATGTCCTCTACTTTCATGTTATCCAGCAAAATGGCATCTACCTGCAACTGAGCCACTTCCGCCACTTGAGCCAGATTTTCCACTTCCACTTCAATCGGGGTCAAAAATGGCAAATTGGCTCGCAGTTTTGCCACTGCAGGAGTAATGCCGCCGCAGGCAGAGATGTGGTTATCCTTGATCATGGCGGCATCATCCAGCCCGTAGCGATGGTTACTAGCACCACCGATAAAGGTGGCATATTTCTCCAGCATCCGCATACTGGGTGTGAGCTTGCGCGTATCCAGCAGTTTGGCTTTACTAGATACCGCCCTGATTTTCTGCACATACTCTCTGGTCAAGGTGCTGATCCCCGACAGACGCATCACAAGGTTCAGCGCCACCCGTTCGGCGGACAGCAGATCAGCGAGATCGCTCTCGATCAGGGCAATTTCTTGATGTTTGTGGCACTCCTCTCCCTCAGATACTAGAGCTTGGAAGTGCACATTGGGGTCGATCTGCTGAAATACTAATTTAGCGATGGGCAAGCCACAGACCACCCCCGCCCTCTTCGCTGTCCACACTGCTTTGCCCTTGGGAGAGCCTTCGGGGAAAATTGCCATCGTGGTGCGATCGCCCCTGCCGAGGTCTTCTCTCAGCCAGTCCCTAATTAGCGGTAGCAGGATGACAGGGTGGGGTAACATCAGCTTAACCTTTGGGCTTTTCTTTGGGTGATAGTAATAATTCTGCACTCCTCTGCGCCAATAGTTGCGTCATTTCTCCAGCGGGCAAGGGATAGCTAAACAAATAGCCTTGCATTTCAGTGCAGTTCAGCGATCGCAAAATTTCTAACTGTGCCTCAGTTTCCACTCCCTCAGCAATCACTTTGAGATTTAGTCCCCGACACAGGGCAATGATTGCCTGCACGATCGCCCGATCTTGACTGTCAGTGGCAATGTCTTTGACAAAGGAACGGTCAATTTTCAGAGTATGCACAGGAAAGTGTTTCAGAGAGTTCAGCGAGGAATAGCCCGTACCAAAATCATCGATACTGACACCAATACCCATCTGATAGAATCGCTTGAGAATAGAACGAGTTAATTCCATATCGTTCATCGCCAAACTCTCAGTAATCTCAATCTCTAGGTAGCGGGGCGGTACTCCTGTCTGCTGTAGGGTGCGCTCGACCATCTCCAACAGATTGGGTTGCAGAAACTGCCGTGCTGATAAATTCACAGCAATAGGGAGCATAGGCAAACCCTGTTCCTGCCACTGGCGATTTTGCAGACATACCTCCCGCAGTAGCCACTCGCCCATCGGCACTACCAGACCGTTGTCCTCCGCCAGAGGGACAAATTCCCCCGGTAAAACCAAGCCCAGATCGGGATGCTTCCAGCGGATCAGCGCCTCTAGTCCCGTAATCCGCCAAGTCTGAGCATGGACTTTGGGTTGATAATAAACTGCAAATTCTTCTTGAGCGATCGCCCGATGCAAGCTATTCTCCAAAATTAGGACACCGTGGGAGTGTACATTCATATTGCGAGAATACATCTGCCAGTTATTGCGCCCCCGCGACTTGGCAAAGTGCAGAGCGGCATCGGCATTCTTGATTAGAGACTCATTGTCTTCGCCGTCATCAGGATAAACCGCAATGCCAATACTGGCATTGGTTCTCAGACTGTAACCGCCCACCAAAAAGTCTTGCTCCAGCATAGCCAGAATTTTTTGAGCAGTGGCGATCGCCGCTTCACTGTTGGGAATTATAGGCAAGAGAATAGTGAACTCATCTCCACCCCAACGGGCAATCACTGCATCGCTCCACAACTTTTGCACTGTATTGCTTAATTGTTTTGCCACCGACTGCAAGAGCAAATCACCGATGATGTGCCCCAAAGAGTCATTGACAATGCGGAACCGATCTAGATCAAAAAATAAAATCGCTAGTTTTTGCTGTTGTTCATCAGCCCGCTCTATGGCGATCGCCAAACTTGCATTAAATAAAATCCGATTAGCCAAACCAGTCAGGGGATCACGGGAGCTTTGCCTACGGGAGCGTTCCTCCGCCTGTTTGCGGTCGGTAATATCGATGACCACTACCACAGCCGAACCATCGCTGGGTTGTTTTCGGGCGTTAAGCACATAGCTGCTTTCTTTTGCGTCAATAGATAAAGAAACTTCTTGTGATAGAAAATCCGCATTACTTACTAAAAACTTAGATAGCAGTTTGGTGAAAGGCTGAACTTTGGGACAAAAATCTAAATGCTGACCCACAAAATTCTCTGGTTGCAGTTGACACATCTCCGCTAGGCGGCGATTGACCCTAAGATAATGCAAATCGGCATCAATCCATGCCACTATACCGGGCACAGTCTCCATCAGTTGTTCCACAGTTTCTTGGGGAAAATGCTCAGCATGAATTTGGGTCAAAATTTGATTTAGCGATCGGGCAATTTGGCGTAATTCGGGGAATGCCCAATCTTCAGAAATCTTATTTTCATAAAAAGAATAATTGTCAGCACGCCTTTGCACAGCCAGCCTAAACCTCTGCCAAGGCTGAGACAGGGCGATCGCCAACGCCACACTCACACCTACAGCCATCAGCCCCCCTACCACAGCAGGAAGGACAGGTAAACTACTCGCAACTACTACGGCAAAAATGCAGGCAGGGAGGAGCAAACTCGCAAGCAGTGCCTTAAACATGGCTTCTGAGGGAAACTAGGGAAAACACCGCATTAAGTAACCCTAACAACTGGTGTGGCAATATTCCTGCTTCTGTGAATTAACTTAATGCAAGGCATAACTCCCCCTAACTAGCGACTGGTCAAGCTGTGATAGACTTGCCTGCAATAATTGTAAGTTAGGTTTTTCCTCACTATCCTATGTCTTTGTTATATTCACGCCGACAGGTCATCAACTTACTTTGTTATTTGTCGGGTGGAGTCATGGGCTTTGGTTTGTCTGGTTGCACTAGCGCCTCCTCTGTAACTACCACAACGGATACCTCCACCTCGGTAGTAATCCCCACCCTGCCAGCCAACATTTTGGCAGAGGGCAAGGAAATAGTCATCTCTGGAGCAGGGGCGAGCTTTCCTGCGCCACTCTATCAAAAGTGGGCGATCGAGTTTGGCAAACTGCACAGCAATGTCCGCATCACCTATCAACCTGTAGGCAGTGGGGCGGGGATCAAACAATTTATTGCGGGAACAGTGGACTTTGGGGCAACCGACATCCCCCTCACCGACAGTGAAATAGCCAAAGTAGGGCGGGGCGTGCTGATGCTTCCCCTGACGGGCGGCAGTGTGGTACTGGCATATAATCTGCCCAATGTCAGCAGTTTGCGGTTGTCCCGTGCTACTTATATCAATATCCTGTCTGGCAAAATCCGTAATTGGAACGATGCCGCCATCTCAGCCGACAACCCCAGTCTGGAACTGCCCAACCTCGAGATTAACTTGGTCTATCGGGCTGATGCCAGTGGCACAACCTCTGCCCTCACCCGCCACCTCTCAGCAGTGAGCAAAGAATGGCAAGACACCTTTGGCACAGGGCAGACTATTAAATGGCGGGTAGGGACTGGCGTGGTAGGGAATGAAGCAGTATCCGCCCAGATTCAGCAAAATGTAGGCAGTCTGGGCTATGTGGAATATGGCTGTGCCCTGCGCAATAACTTGGCAATGGCGCAACTGCAAAATCGGGCAGGAAAATTTACCGCTCCTACTCCAGCCAGCCAGACCAATGCTCTAGCGCGGATTAAACTACCTGCCAACCTTGCTGGCGTTGACCCCGATCCTGTGGGCGACGACTCCTATCCCATAGTTACCTATAGCTGGATGCTGGTCTATCAGAACTACGCCTCTACGGAAACAGCAGAGGTAATGCAGGCTTTTGTGGCGTGGGCATTACAGCAGGGACAGCAGTTTAGCCCCGCTTTGGGGTTCTCTGCCCTGCCACCAGAGACCATCAGCCAAATTCAGTCAGCGATCGCCCAGATCAGAGTTGCCTAGCCTATTGCAAGTGCGCTTCAAGGAACCACAGCGACTTGTCCACTTCACGGGAAATACCAGTAAACAGATCAGAAGTGCCAGCATCGCCGAGTTCTGCCGTTTTGTCGATATTTTGACGGATCGCTTTGGCATAGACTGCCATGCGATCGGCAAGAGCCGCCACATAATCTTTGCCATCAGTGATGTCTAAGGGAAATTCAGCGATCGCTGAAACAGCCACCGCCGTCCGTGCCGTACCCAGTGCCACCCCACCAAGAGATGTAATCCGCTCTGCCATAGTGTCAGCATAGCCATCAAGTTGAGAAGCGATCTGGTCAAATAGCTCATGGAGCTGGAGAAAATTTGCCCCCTTAACATTCCAATGGGCTTGCTTGGCTTGAGTTTTCAAGTCGATAGTATTTGCCAAACTCTGATTCAACAGGGCAATTACTTGCGTTCTCACTGGGGCATCAAGATCAATCCTTGTGTTGTGTTGCATAGATTTATTCTCCAAAAACTAATGGATTTATACTATGGTTTTGATAGAGTTTTTACCTGTATCTCCAGCCAGATATTTAGAAAAAATCTCAATAACCAGACCGCAACTGTGGAGGGTAGGACATAAACAGGACTCACGCCAATCATCGGCTGATACATTACGGGCAGTGCTTCTGCGGAAATTTTTGACTCCCCATCCAGCCTACAATCTTGAGTGATGTAAATCAAGCAGAATTCTGGCAAGTAGAAACTGATCAAGGCTGATCCCCAAATACCATGATCGCCTGATATACAGAAATCTTCTCGGAATATGGGTTACAACACTCTACCTAAATCGGGGCAGATGGGGTGAGACTGTCCCATTCTGAAAATCAATGCTAGATTAGTTTAAGCGGATTTATGGGGCAAACATGAAAAAACTGCTGGCGGTGATTTTATTCTTTGGCGCACTCTTTTGGGTCTTATCAAACTATGCGGGCTTGGGGGCAAAAGGAGAGTTTAATGCGATCGCCATTGAACTGAAAAGCACCTACTCCCCCGATGCACTGGAGGTATTGGAGAAAATTAAAAATAAGTACGATTTAGAAATTAATCCCAACAGTGTCTTTTCGCAAAACTTAAATTTATTTACACTTTCACCCAACAGTAAATGTACCTCAAATGCAGAGCCGACCAAAGAGAAATTACCAGAGGGGACATTGCGATGGTCTGGTTGCACTAGACTGACGGGCTACAGCGATGAATACTGGCAGAAAATTCTGGCTGAGGTGCGGCAGGAATTAGGTAAATACGCACAGGCGATCGAGCCAAACTATGAATATAAATTAGACTTCATCGGCAGTACCAGACCTAATGATCCCCTGTATAGCAGGCAGTGGAATTTAACCAACATCAACATCGAGAAAGCATGGGAAAAGAGTAAAGGGAAAGGAGTGGTAGTTGCCGTAATTGATACAGGAGTCAGCCGAGTAGAGGATTTGCAAAAGACGGAATTTGTCAAGGGCTATGATTTTGTCAACGATGACGACGATGCCAGCGATGACAATGGTCATGGCACCCATGTAGCAGGAACGATCGCTCAATCCACCAACAATAACTTGGGAGTGGCGGGCATTGCCTATGAAGCCAAAATTATGCCCCTCAAGGTATTGAATTCTTTCGGGGCGGGAACGATTACCGATATTGCCGAAGCGATTAGATTTGCCGCTGACCATGGAGCGAATATTATCAACATGAGTTTGGGTGGAGCTGGGGAAAGTGCTATTCTCAAAGAGGCGATCGACTACGCCTATAACAAAGGAGTAACCATCATTGCCGCCGCAGGTAACTCCAACTATCCCGCCGCTTTCTATCCCGCCCGCTATCCCAAAGTGATCGGCGTTTCTGCCACTTCCGCCACTGGTGAAAAAGCCTTCTATTCCAACTATGGTGCAGGCGTGGATATTTCCGCCCCTGGTGGCGATATGCGGGGAGCCGATGGTACTAAAAATGAAGCAGGGGGCATCTTACAAAACACTATCAACAGAGAAGGTAAATCTATCTATGCTTCTTTTCAGGGTACTAGCATGGCATCACCCCATGTAGCTGGAGTGGCGGCACTAATTGAGTCTATGGGAATCAATAAGCCAGAGGAAGTATTGAATGTCCTCAAACAATCAGTGGTCAAGATTCCTGATGATCCACAAAACTTTTATGGTGCTGGGCGCATTGATGCCGCTTCAGCCGTGCAGTTGGCAAGCAAAGGAAAATTGGACTTTCTCGACTTTTTCCGTTGGCTCAGAGACAATGGCTACCTTAGTCCTAGATTTTGGATTGATGGAGGGGTGATGTCTATTCCCCTAAAACTAGTGATAGTGGTTGGTTCCTATCTGCTGGCATGGCTGTTAAGAAATTGGTTCCCCTTTAGCTGGAATTGGTCATTTACTAATGGCTTATTTTTCGGCGGGACTGGATTGTTTATCCTCCGAGGTTTCTATGTGTTTGATTTACCGCAAACTCCCTTCCGATTGCTGGGCAGTTCCATTGTGGAGCTAGGCAATGTCTTCAGTAATACTAATGCTCTGAACCCAATTACTGCCAGTGTGCTACTTCCTTTCCTCATGCTAATTTTCCTGCTGGGTCATGCCCGCTGGAAATGGTTTGCCATTGGCAGTGCGATTTCCGTCTGTGTAGCTCTGACAGCCCATGCGATTTTCGCTCCAGAAATGATGTGGATCACTGATGTTTGGCAAGCTAGAGCCTATCTGGGAGTGAATGCCGCTCTCTGTTTTGGCTTAGCATATCTATCGGCAAAATCTGAATCAGGAGCAGTTTAGCATGGATATAGAAATTAGGGGCACTATCAAACAGTCCGATTTAGGCATAGGCACTTGGACACTGGTATCTGATGCAAATGTAACCTATGAAATCATGCAACCAGCGGATAGTAGGCTTTTGCAGGAAGGATTGAAAGTAAAGGTGAGAGGAAAGTTGCGCTCTGATGTAATGACTATGGCAATGGTGGGGCAGGTACTGCAAATCCTTGATTACTCCATTTTGGCAGAGAGTTAAATCTTTCCGCCTGCAGTGAAATATGATTTCATACCCCTTGACACTAATCTTTCCCTTGTAATTGGAATGCTAAACTCAAATCATCCCCTATGGCGACTTTTGCGGTACGGACGCAAATATGATTCTGTAATCAAGCAAGCGATCGCCTGCTCTGTACTCAATAAATTCTTTGATCTGGCTCCTCCTCTGCTGATTGGCTGGGCGGTGGATATTCTCATTGAAAAAGAAAATTCTTTTTTGGGCAGACTTGGCATTACTGATGTGGGTGGACAGTTATTCATTCTCTCTCTAATCAGCGCTGTGATTTGGGGTTTGGAATCTCTGTTTGAATACGCCTATGCCCGTCTCTGGCGCAATGTGGCACAGTCCATGCAAAATGATCTACGGATTGATGCCTATTCCCATCTCCAAGAAATGGAACTTGCTTACTTTGAAGAGCGCAGTACGGGCGGCTTGATGTCCATTCTCAGCGATGACATTAATCAATTAGAACGATTTCTCGATGGTGGGGCGAACGAAATCTTACAGGTGTCGACCACTGTAGTCTTAATTGGTGGAGCATTTGTGTATCTCTCTCCTGTAGTAGCCATCTGGTCAGCGATTCCCATTCCTTTGATTCTTTGGGGTTCGATTAAATTCCAAAATTTTCTTGCCCCCTTGTATGCTGATGTGCGGGAAAAGGTCTCTGCCCTTAATAGTCTGTTGTCTAATAACCTAAGTGGAATTGTTACTATCAAAGCTTTTACACAAGAAGATTTCGAAATCCAGCGCATTGCTCAAGAGAGCGATCGCTACCGTCAGAGTAATCGCCGTGCCATCAAGTATAGTGCCGCTTTTGTGCCCCTGATTAGGATTCTGGTATTTGTAGGTTTTATTACCATTCTCTTTTTTGGAGGATTAGAAGTGAATGCCAATCGTCTCACAGTGGGTAACTACAGCGTCATGGTATTTCTCACCCAAAGACTGCTGTGGCCCCTGACCCGACTGGGGGAAACCCTAGATCAATACCAACGGGCTATGGCTTCAACCGTGCGGGTGATGAACTTACTGGATACGCCCGTGACCATAGTTTCAGGGGATAAGTCCATTTCCCCTGAACAGGTTAAAGGAGAAGTGGTGCTAACTAATATCAGCTTTCAATATCGCGATCGCCTGCCTGTGCTGAAACATATCTCTTTGCACATTCCTGCTGGGGGCAATATCGGCATTGTGGGGGCGACTGGCTCGGGCAAGAGTACGCTAGTTAAACTTCTGCTGAGGTTGTATGAAGTGCAGTCAGGACAGATCACCATTGATGGCATTGACATCCGTGATCTCAGTCTGCGTAGTCTGCGGCACTGTATTGGCTGGGTGAGTCAAGATGTCTTTCTATTTCATGGCACAGTGCTGGAAAACATTGCCTATGGCAGGTTGTCAGCTTCTCGAGCAGAAATTATTGCCTCAGCCAAAATCGCCGAAGCCCATGAATTTATCACCCAACTTCCCTTGGGCTACGATACCATTGTGGGCGAAAGAGGTCAGAAATTATCAGGAGGACAAAGACAGAGGATTGCGATCGCCCGCGCCATTCTTAGAAATCCGCCCATTCTCATTCTCGATGAAGCCACTTCAGCTTTGGACAACGAAACTGAATTAGCGATTCAGAAATCTCTACAAAAGATTACTCAAAACAGAACCACCATTGCGATCGCCCATCGCCTCTCCACTATTCGCCATGCCGATTGCATCTATGTCATGGACTGTGGAGAAATTGCCGAGTTTGGTACTCACGATCAATTACTAGCTCAACAAGGCATCTACGCTAATCTTTGGGATTTGCAAGTAGGGAACGGAGCGAAACTTAGCTAGAATAAATCTGGTACAGCCTTTTCTTTTATTATGGGATACAGTAGCAATATTTAGTAAACCAATTTGCAAAAGAAGAAGGATTAATTAGTAACAAAGATGCTTGGATAATTTGCTAAATCATGAAACTGACGAATAAAATTCTTTAACACTGACCAC
>Ga0272446_1003488_pt1 | contig 19712 bp, 21 predicted proteins | sample YNPCB0061_FD_194587 | JGI IMG/M metagenome (GOLD analysis project Ga0272446, IMG submission 194587) | Hot spring microbial mat communities from Yellowstone National Park, WY, United States - YNP-CB-006-1 | ecosystem: Environmental > Aquatic > Thermal springs > Hot (42-90C) > Sediment | place...
GTTTTAGTTTATAGACCTTCTGAACGTGAAACTGATAGATACAATTCTGTTGATAAATTTGAAATCAAACGTGGTGAAAGAGTTTCAACTTTAGAAAGAGATAAAATTTCAACACCTTCGGTTTCTAAAAATGATGGAAAAAATATTGAAAAAACAAGAGAAAATAATTTTGGTTCAAGAAACAATACAAACGATAGAGAATTATATAGAGATGGAAATGAAAACAGATCAAGAGACAGAGAATTAGAGGATTCAAGAAATTCAAATAATCCTTCACGAAATTATGAATATCCAAGAAGTTCAAGGAATCCAAATGAAAATCGATTTGAAAATCGTACACCAAGAAATGAGAATGAAAACAGAAGAGAAAACGATAGAAGAATTGAACCAAGAAATGATCGGACTTTTGAAAGACCAAATTTCAGAATAGAAAATAACTCCTCTCGTAATGAAAGTAGAGGAAATATAGAAAGAGGTTCTAGAAGTAGAGAATCAAATCGTTCAACTGAAAGAAGAAGATAAATTAATTTTACAAGACATAAATAGTCTCATAAGTTGATAATAAGAATTCAATATTCTTCAACTTATGAGACTTTTTTTATAAACCATTTTCGCTAATTAAATAAAGAAGAATTGCCATAGAAGCTGAGCCAAGTTCCATTTCTCTTGGGTGAACAACAGATAAAACATCATTATTGGAATGATGATAATCCATGTAACGTTGATCATCTGGCACATAGCCAAACAAAGCTTTTGCATTTTTAATTTGACCAACATCAGCACCACTTGAACCTTTTCTTATCCAATCAATTTTTGATTTGTTCATTATTGGCAACCAACTTTGTAATTTTTGAAAAGTTAAAGAATCTGTTGTTACATAAAATCCACGTGGAGAAGCAGCACCACGATCAGCTTCAATTGCAGCAATATGATTTTCTTTTGATGTTGCTGAATATTTTCCATATTCAATTGCTCCACGCAATCCATTTTCTTCATTAATAAAAAGAACAGTTCTTAATGTTCGCTTTGGTTTCAAGTTAAGTCTTTTGAACAATTCAACAGCTTCAATTGATTGCATGCATGAAGCTCCATCATCATATGCGCCGCAACCTTTATCCAAACTATCAAAATGTCCACCAACAACTAAAATATCATTTGGAAATTCAGTTCCTTTTATTTCACCAATTACATTATAAGAAAGAGCATCATCAAAAGTTTTGCAATCGAGTTTGATAGTAACTTCAAGATTTGGTTCCTCCTTAATTGCATCACTTAAAAAGTCAGCATCAATTACACTAATAGCAGCACTTGGAATTTTTGTAACATTCTCAGCATATTTCATTACGCCAGTATGAGGATTATTATCAAAATTAGATTGGATTGAACGAACTAAAACTGCAGCAGCACCAACTTTTGCAGCTTCAATTGCTCCATTAACTCTCTGATCAACTGCTTTACCATAAGCTTCCATTGTACTGACCAAAGAATTATCAAATGGTCGGTTATAAAAAATAATTTTTCCCTTTGCATCTGAAAGTTTAGAAACTTCTTCAAGAGAATGAACTTCAATTATTCTTCCAGTAATTCCATTCTTTGGTGTAGAAATGCTTCCACCAAAAGCAGTAATTGTTAATGTTTTATTAATAAATTTTTTGGAAGAACTAATAAAAGCTTTCTCCAATTTGCCTCTTTCCCAATGAGGAACATAAACAGGTTGCAACCAAACCGAATCAAATCCAAGATTTTTCATTTTGGATTCAGCCCATTTAATTGCTTTTATAGAATTTTGAGAACCACTTAATCTTGGACCAATTTCACAAAGTTCTTTCAACCAAGAAAATCCTTTTGAATCAATCAAAGATCTTTTTATGATTTGGTCGATAGTTTCTTCATTCTGTGAAATTATTGTTGAGGTAAAAGAAAGAGAAAGTAAAAATAAAATGAATAAATTTTTCATTGTCGCACTTTCAATTAGTTTAAATTTTTTTACATAAAAAAGAAACCCGCTAATGAAGCGGGTTCAGAAACTCATCTTTAAGTTATGAATTAACCTTTAATTTTACCTTCAGTAACTAATTTTGCTAATTCAGCGGTACCATTTTTAGAAATAGTTCTTAATGCGCTGGCAGTAAGTTTAACAGTAACAAATTTATTTAATTCTTTAACCCAAATTCTTTTCTTTTGCAAGTTGGGTAAAAAACGTCTTTTCGTTTTATTATGCGCATGCGAAACATTATTTCCAGCGACTGGACCAACGCCCGTAACTTGACATTTTCTTGCCATTTTAAATCAACCTCTTTCAATTTTGGTGGCGAAATTTAGTAAAAAATTTTCAATTCGAAAAAATTTTTTAATGCAAATTCACCAAATTTTGAAATATTTATTTAGCAGCTCTCATTCCTAATTCACGATCAAGCAAGAATAATGATGTTTTATTGTCGCCGATCAATTTGAATTTGTTAACAATTTGAGTTACAGCAGCAACTTCTTCGACTTGCTCGGTTACAAACCAATTTAAAAATAAATTTGTTGCATAGTCATTTTCTTGAATTGCTTGGGCAACAAGTTTATTAATTCTATCAGTAATATAAAGCTCGTGTTTGTGAGCATCTTCAAAAACCGCTTGTGGTGAATTCCATGAAAAACTTGGTTTTTCAATTGCTTCTAATGATACTCTTCCATCAACTTCATTAATATACTTATAAAATTTCATTGCGTGTGAATATTCTTCTTCTGATTGAGCTTTCATCCAAGCTGCCATTCCTGACCAATTTTCTGATTCTAAATATGCTGCCATTGCTAAATATAAATAGGAAGAAAACATTTCAGCATTAATTTGATCGTTGAGAGATTTTTGCATTTTTTCGGAAATCATATTGACCTCTTTATTTTATTGTGAGAATTATTTTAACTTTACATGCAAATTATTGATTTGCAATCATTACTTCAATATTAACAACAATAGAATTTGTTTAGTTCTTTAATTGAGAATATTTATGAAAAAATTTTTTGCTTTCTTATTTATCGCTTCACTTTCACTTGCTCAAATGAAAGTATCTGATTGGCAAACATATTTTGAAAAAACAAATTATTTGTCAACTCCAAGTTATGAAGAAACAATCAGATATTTTAAAAAACTTGAAAGCGCCTCCCCATATATTAAATTAATCAAGTTTGGTATCTCACCTCAAGAGCGAAATCTTTATGTGTGTGTTGTCTCAAAAGATAAAGCATTTACTCCTGAACAAGCTAAAAAAACGGGGAAACCGATTATATTAATTCAAAATGGAATTCATTCTGGCGAGATTGAAGGAAAAGATGCAAGTATGATTTTGCTGCGAGAAATTTTAATAACAAAAGAAAAATTTCATTTAATTGATGATGTAATTTTATTAATCATACCAATTTTTAATGTTGATGGACACGAGCGAAAAAGTCCATACAATAGAATAAATCAAAATGGACCAACAGAAATGGGTTGGCGTACTACGGCTCAAAATTATAATCTTAACCGAGATTATATGAAAGCTGATTCTCCAGAAATGCAAAGTTGGTTAAAACTTTTTTCTAATTGGTTACCCGATTTCTTTGTTGATTCTCATACAACCGATGGCGCTGATTATCAATACACAATTACATATGGAATTGAAAAAAGTAAAAATCTTCCTCCACAAACATCAAAAATGATAAAAGAAAAATTTATTCCATTCATTGAAAAGAAAACAGAAGAAAAGGGTTTTTTAATTGCTCCTTATGTTTCTTTTCGAGGTAGAACAATAGAAAGTGGAATTGAAGATTACACTGCAAGTCCAAGATTTTCGACCGGCTATTTAGCAATTCAAAATCGTCCTGGATTATTGATTGAAACTCATATGCTGAAATCTTATAAAGATAGAGTTTTCAGCACAAAAGTTATGTTTGAAAATGTCATGCAATTTTGTTCCGAAAATAAAAATCAATTAAAAGAAATAAATCGTTCAGCAGATGAATTCGTCATTAAAAATTATTCAAAAGAGAAAAAATATTTTCCATTAACTTTTGATCTGACTGATAAATCAATTCCATTTCGTTATAAAGGTATTGAAGCTGTAGAGGAAGAAAGCTGGATAACTGGAAAAAAAGTCACACGTTACACAGGTAAACCTTTTGAAAAAGAAATCCCATTTTTTTATGATAATATTGTAAAAGATTCTGTGTCAGTTCCCATTGGGTATATCATTCCAAAAGAATACAAAGATATTGCAGAAAGAATGATGCTTCATGGAATAATACTTAATAAACTTAGAAATGATACAAAGTTTATCGTTGAAAAATATAAGCTTAAGAATGTAAAATTTTCTCAAGCTCCATACGAAAATCATTTCTTACCGTCTTATGAAGTTGAAAAAATTATTGATACAATTATTATTGAAAAGGGTAATTATTTTGTTGATGTAAACCAAAGAACATTAGGAGTAATTCTTCATTTGTTGGAACCAAAAGGTCCAGATTCATTTTTGCGTTGGGGATTTTTCAATTCAATTTTTGAACAGAAAGAATATTTTGAGGAATACTCGATGGAACCAATTGCACAAAAGATGGCAATTGAAAATCCAAATCTCAAAAAGGAATTTGAAGAATTCATAAATAGCGATCCGAATATAAAAGAAAACCCAAGAAGAAGATTAAACTTTTTTTATGAGCACTCACCTTATTGGGACAAACAATTCAATGTTTATCCAATCCTAAGAGTAATTGAAAAAATCAGTAAGTAATCATGAAAAAATATGTAAAATATTTTGTCCAATTTCTATTTATTTATACATCTATTGTGGTATTCTTAATATTATTCTTCCGATTTATTGATCCACCAGTAACAGCTTTCATGCATTCAGAAAGTGATTCGATTTTCAGTTTGTTTATTCCAAATGATATTCAGTATAAGCCGGTTTCAATTCAGAAAGTTTCGAAGTTTGCGCCTCTTGCTGCTATAGCAAGTGAAGATCAACTTTTTTTTGATCATTTTGGATTTGATTTTGAACAGATTGAAAAAGCAATGAAGGAAAATCAACATCGCAAAAGAATACGTGGTGCGAGTACAATCTCGATGCAAGTTGCAAAAAATCTGTTTCTCTTTAATTCCAAAATCATTATTCGAAAAGGATTTGAAGCATATTATACTTTGTTGATTGAGTTATTGTGGAGTAAAGAAAGAATTTTAGAAACATATTTGAATATTGCTGAAATGGGAAAGGATATTTATGGTATCGAAGCTGCAGCTCGCATATATTATAAAATTCCCGCCCAAAAATTAGATGCTAATCAATCAGCTTCTATTATTGCTTGTTTACCAAATCCAAAGAAAAGAGATCCAAGGAGAGCGACTGTCTATTTAACAAATAGGAAAAGCCATATTTTGGAACAAATGAATTTAATCGGAGGAGTGTCAATTCTTAAAGAAAAAATTAATTATTAGACTTTTCTAAAAGAGGAAGAATTTTTTTCATAACAATTTCCATCTCGCTTCCAGATATAATAGGCATATTATATTTATAAATCGGATCTTCATAAGAAGAACTATAGTGGAATGACTTGATTACATTCTTCTCATCATCATAATAAATAACATCAACAATTCTATATCTGCTTAATTCTTTATTTACATGAAAATAAGTTTTTGTGAAATAAATTTTTTCATTTATTTCATCAATAGTAGTAGGGTTTTTATATTCTTCAAATGTCCAGAAAAATATTTCATCAGAAAGCTGAGTAATTTCATTCTTGTTTATAGAAAGTGTTTTGTTTTCATCCGATACTACTTTTATCCACTCTTCATTTGATTGTGCCATTAAAGAATTAAAAGAAAAGTAAAATATGAGCAATATTATTTTTGTTAAATAATCTTTATTAATTCTCTTCATGTAGTTAACTCTTCAAAATGTTTGTTGAAACATAAGAAAAAGTAAACAAATTTTTATTCTCAATTTTGCTTTGAAATTTTGATAATTATTTGTCTATAAAAAAAGGAAGTTTAAGAGAAGGTCAATTTTGTGGATTTTTTCTTTACTAGAGTTATGTCTAAACAATCTTCTTTCGAGATTGTCGGTAAAATCAATATAACTTTTGTAGTCTTAAAGACCAAATAAGATATAAACAGTATGCATAAAAAAAGTTTGAGGCGCCGGTCGGATTCGAACCGACGAATAAAGGTTTTGCAGACCTTCCCCTTAAGCCACTTGGGTACAGCGCCAAAAAATATCAAAGAAAAAAAATCCCGATCGAATCGGGATTGAGAGCGGGAAACGGGACTCGAACCCGCGACATCAACCTTGGCAAGGTTGCGCTCTACCAACTGAGCTATTCCCGCAGTTCATTATTTATAGAACAAATTTTGCGTGCCAAATATAATACTGAACTTCTTTTTTCGCAAATCTTTAAAAAAATTTTAAACTCTCGAGCCATGCATAAATCCACGATATGGTCTCGAAGCTTGAATTGTTATAAAAGCTCTTTTATCAATGTTCTCAACCGTTTTCATCAAGTCAGATAAAAATTTTCTTTTTATTATTGCAATTAAGATTGAAAGTTCACCAGATTTTCCTTCTGCGGGAAGAATAGTAACACCAAATTTTTTCTCCCTTAATGTTTTTGCAATCTCTTCAGATTTATGTGGAGAAATTATGTTAACCTGAACATATCCTAACGCAACTTTTTGTTCTAAAGTAATTCCTAAAATATTTCCTAAAGAGAAACCAAGTGCGTATCCAAGAAGATTGTACATGTTGTCCATGTGTTGAACGATATATCTCATTGCAAAAATCCAAATTAATACTTCAAAAAATCCTGCAATCGCTGCTTGGTATTTTCTTCCTTGGACAACCATTATTGTACGAAAAGTACCGATCGTAACATCGCTAATTCTCATCAATGCAATTAAAACTGCGCCACCAATTGATTCAATCATTTTACTTTATAAATTTTTATTCAACATTGTTTATTATTGCACCACAAATTTAGTCCAATGTTTAATAAAAAGTTTAAGAAAAAATTATGTATGAAACTGAAAGAGAAGAATTAGTAGAAGCGTTACGCAAACGTGGAATTAAAAATGAAAATGTTTTGAAAGCATTTTTAAAAGTCGAAAGACATTTGTTTGTTCCAGAAGTTATGAGATTTAATGCTTATAAAGATGTGGCTTTACCTATTGGTCAAGGGCAAACTATATCTCAACCTTATACTGTTGCATTTATGACTGAAGCATTAAATCCTAAACCTGGAGAAAAAATTTTGGAAATTGGTACAGGTTCTGGATTTCAAGCTGCAATTCTTTATGAACTTGGGGCAAGAGTTTTTACTATTGAAAGGAATTTCGATCTTTACAATCAAACAATGAAATTATTTGATAAACTCAATTATAGAATTGCGGCAAGATGTAGCGATGGAACGATTGGTTGGGCAGAGTTTGCACCATACGATGGAATTATTGTTACTGCGGGAAGCCCTTCTATTCCAGAAAATCTAAAAAAGCAATTAGCTATCGGTGGAAGATTGGTAATTCCTGTTGGGAATAAAATAAATCAAGTTATGAACATTCTTACAAAAGTCGATGAAGAAAAATTTCAGATTGAAGAAGTCCCTTATTTTGCTTTTGTCCCTTTAATTGGTAAAGATGGATGGAAAGAAAAGTAATTGTAATAGTTGGTCCAACATGTTCCGGAAAAACTGATGTTGCAATTCAACTTGCTGAAAATTTAAATGGGGAAATTATTTCAGCTGATAGCAGACAAATTTATAAACTTCTTGATATTGGCACAGCTAAGCCAACTAAATTACAATTAGAAAAAGTTAAACATCATTTTATCGGGGAATTAGATCTTGAAGAAATTTATGATGCAAGCAAATTTGAAGTCGATGCTTTAAAAATTATTCATGAAATATTTTCTCAAAAGAAAACTCCAATTGTTGTTGGCGGTTCAGGTTTGTATATCAAAGCTTTAGTGGATGGAATAATTAATTCAGTTGCAACTGATAAAGAATATCGCCAATATCTCTATTCAATTAGGGAAAAGTTTGGTAATGAAAAGCTTTACCAAGAATTAATAAAAGTTGATGAAAAAAGTGCTAGTCAAATGCTTCCTCAAAATTGGAAAAGAGTCATTCGAGCATTGGAAGTTTTTCATTTAACCGGTAAATCAATTTTAGATATTCAAAATGAACATTCAAGAAAAGTTGATTATAATTTTATTCAATTCGGAATTCGTTGGAATCGTGACGATTTATACAAAAACATTAACAAACGAGTTGATACAATGATTGCTCAAGGTTTGATTGATGAAATAAAAAAGATTTTAAGTGCTGGTTATGATAAAAATTTATATTCACTAAATACAGTTGGATACAAAGAAATAATTGACTATTTCGAAGGCAAACATACAATTGAAACAGCTATTGAATTGATCAAAAGAAACACAAGAAGATATGCAAAGAAACAATTTACTTGGTTCAATGCAGATAAAAGAATTATTTGGGTTGACGTAAAAAATGATTTTCAGTTGAATGAAATAGTAAAAAGCATTGAAAATGTTTACTCCTTGCAATAAAATTATTCATAAAAATTTTTGAACTGAACTTTCCTTTGAATATTTTCCTAACAACAAAAAGAAAATTAATATGAAAGAAAAAATTAGAATTGCATCCGGACAAGGATTTTGGGGAGATTTAATTGACGCACCATACTTGCAAGTTACAGAAGGCGAGATTGACTATTTAGTAATGGATTATCTTGCTGAAGTAACAATGTCAATCCTTCAAAAACAAAAAAACAAAAACCCAAAACTTGGATATGCAAAAGATATTCCTGAGTTGATGAATAGAATCTTACCAATTTGTAAAGAAAAGAAAATTAAAGTGATTACAAATGGTGGTGGTGTAAATCCAGAAGCTTGTGCAGAAGCAGTTTTAGAAGTTGCAAAAAATCTTGGCATCAAAGATTTAAAAGTTGCCGTTGTTCTTGGAGATGATATTAAAGATAAAATTGATGAAATAATTAACGCTGGCTGTTCATTGAACAATATGGAAACCGGAGAATCAATCATTAGCGTTAAAGATAATTTGCTAAGTGCAAATGTTTATTTTGGTGCATTCCCAATCGTTGAAGCTTTACAAAAAGGCGCTGATATTGTAATCACTGGAAGAACAACCGATACCGGCTTAACATTAGCTCCAATGATTTTTGAATTTGGTTGGTCTGAAAATGATTATGATTTGCTTTCCGCTGGAACAATTGCTGGTCACATTTTAGAATGCGGAGGACAAGCAAGCGGTGGAAATTTTTTAGGTGATTGGCAATCAATTGAAAACCTTGAAAATATTGGATTCCCAATTGCTGAAGCATTTCCGAATGGTGAATTTATAATTACAAAGCATGATACTCTTGGTGGAAAAGTTTCCTTTGAAACTGTTGCAGAACAATTAGTTTATGAAATTGGAGATCCTAAAAAATATATTACACCAGATTGCGTTGCAGATTTTACATCAATAAAATTAGAAGATCTTGGAAATAATAGAGTTAAAGTTTTTGGCATAAAAGGGAACAAAGCAACAGAAACTTATAAAGTATCATGTTCTTATTCTGCTGGGTATTCTGCAGTTGGAACATTAACATATTCTTGGCCTCAAGCATTAACAAAAGCAAAAGCAGCTGATAAAATTTTAAGAGCAAGATTAGAAAAATTAAATTTGACATTCGATGAAATTAGAACTGAGTTTGTTGGTTATAATTCATGTCATGGACCTTTAGCAGAAAATATTGATGAAAATAAAATTAATGAAGTAGTTTTTCGAATTGCGGTTAGAGGAAATGATTATAAATCAATTGAAAGATTTGGGAAAGAAATTGCACCATTAATTTTAACTGGACCTCCAAGCGTTACCGGATTTGCTGGTGGAAGACCAAAACCAAGTGAGGTTGTGGCTTATTGGCCAGCTTTGATTCCAAAAAATTTAGTTAGTCCTTCTGTAAAATTATTTGAATAAAATTTGGAGATAAAATGAAAATTAAATTGCTTGAAATCGCACACGGAAGAAGCGGAGATAAAGGTGATGCTGCAAATGTTGGAATAATTGCTTATGATGATAAAGGTTATGAAATCATAAAAAAATATTTAACAGTTGAAAGAGTTAAAGAACACTTTCAAGGAATTTGTTTTGGAGAAGTTGAAAGATTCGAGTTACCCAATATTCGTGCACTTAATTTTCTTTTACACAATACTCTTGGTGGTGGAGGAACAGTTTCATTAAAACATGATGCTCAAGGAAAAACTCTTGCAGCAGCACTTCTTAGAATGGAAATAGAAGTGTAAATTTGCACCGCAAAATTTTATTAATAGGAGAAAAAATGTTCGAAGAGCAATTAAAACGTGTAAAAGAATTTGAAGTGAAGATTAACAACTTAAGAGGTTATCTTTAAATTAGATGAAAAAGAATCAGAAATAAATAATATTCGTCAACAATCTGAATCTCCAGATTTTTGGAATGATCAACGAGCCGCTCAAGCTTTACTACAAAAATCAAAATCACTACAAAATTGGGTTGATGCTTGGAACAAACTCGATGCTCAATTAAAAAATCTTTTAGATTATCTTGAACTTGCTGAAGCTGAAGCAGATGAAAAATTATTACCTGAAATAGAAAATGAAATTATAAATTTAGAAAAAGCTTATTCTGAGTTTGAATTAAAAAGTATGCTTTCCGGAAAAGATGATGATAAAAATTGCATCTTAACAATTCATTCCGGAGCTGGTGGAACTGAAGCTCAAGATTGGGCACAAATGCTAATGAGAATGTATTTGCGTTGGGGCGAACAAAATGGTTATAAAATGACTTTGATTGATTGGCTTGATGGAGATGGTGCAGGAATTAAAAGTGCAACAATCGAAGTTGAAGGTGAATTCGCATACGGCTATTTAAAAGCTGAAAATGGTGTTCATCGTTTAGTTAGAATTTCCCCTTTTGATGCAAACAAAAGAAGACATACTTCATTCGCTTCAGTTTTTGTGATTCCTGAAATTGATGATTCAATTGAAATAGAAATTAATCCTGCTGATTTAAGAATTGACACTTACCGTTCTGGTGGAAAAGGTGGACAGAATGTAAACAAAGTTGAAACAGCAGTTCGTATCACTCATATTCCAACAGGAATTGTTGCTGCTTGTCAATCTGAACGATCACAAATTCAAAATAAAACTAATGCATTTAAATTGCTGAAAGCAAAACTTTATCAAGTTGAACTTGAAAAACAAAAAGCAGAGTTGAATGAAGTTGAAAAAGGTAAAATGAAAATTGAATGGGGAAGTCAAATTCGTTCTTATGTTTTTCATCCATACAATTTAGTTAAAGATCATCGCACTGATTATGAAACTTCAGATACACAAGGTGTAATGGATGGTGAAATAAATAATTTCATTCGTGAGTACTTATTAAAGTTTTCACAAAATTAAAGAGGTAATCATGTCATCAATGAGAAACTTTAAAGGTGGTGAAACAATTGCTAACGAAGGTGATAAATCAAAATGCTTTTTTGTTTTGGTGAATGGGAAAGTTGGAATTTTTAAAAACAATAAAAAAATAGCTGAGTTTTCTAAACCAGGAGAAATCATTGGTGAAATGAGTTTAATTTTGAACAAACCAAGATCTGCTGAAATAAAAGCTTTAACTGATTCAAGCTTGCTTCAAATTTCAGGTGAACTTGATGACATAATTAAAATGTATCCAGACATTTCAAAAAAATTGATTAAAACATTAGCAGAAAGATTAGCAAAAACAACCGAAGGAAAATGAAATGAAAACTTTTACTGAATATCTTTGGTTCAACACAGCTAAAAGAAGAGAATACATCAACATCACAAATCAAGTTGAGGAAGTATTAAAGAAAAGTGGAATTAAAGAAGGAATGATTTTAGTTTCTGCGATGCATATTACCGCTGGTGTTTATGTTAACGATGCTGAAAGTGGATTGATTCAAGATATTGATGAATGGTTAGAACATTTAGCTCCGTTCAAAGAAAATTATCGTCATCATAGAACTGGTGAAGATAATGGTGATGCACACTTAAAAAGTTTGTTGATTCATCATGAAGTAATAATTCCAGTGACTAATGGCAAACTTGATTTTGGCCCATGGCAGCAAGTTTATTATGCAGAATTTGATGGTCAAAGAAGAAAAAGATTGATTATTAAAGTCATGGGAGAATAAAAATAATTAGGAACTTAAAACAATTAGGAACTTAAAACAATTAGGAACTTCAAACAATTAGGAATTAATAATTAGGAATTAGGAATGAAGGGTTGAAAAAAGATTTTTTTGATCGTGTGTATAAAATTGTTGAAAGAATTCCTAAAGGAAAAGTTACAACTTACGGACACATTGCAGAAGCATGCGGAATAAAATCTTCTGCAAGAACAGTCGGTTGGGCATTAAATAGTGCAAAGAATTCTAACTTACCATGTCATCGTGTTGTGAATCGAAATGGAGCGTTGACTGGTAAAATTCATTTTGGAGACATTCACTTAATGGAAGACTTGTTGAAATCAGAAGGTGTTGAATTTGATGAAAAGGGAAATGTTAATTTGAAAAAGCACCTTTGGATTCCAATGAAATCCAAGGTGCGAAAAAAAATTAATAACGAACGACATTAAATGAAGAAACTCCTCCTTGAACTTTGATAATAATTTTCTTTCTGCTCTTCTCAAAATTTTCTGTTTGGTAAGTTCCATCTTCAATTTTGTTAAAATTTTCAAAATTTCTTGACACAAGTGAAAGATCAGAATCAATTTTACATCCAACCGTTTTTGGAATTTCTAATGTTAAACTTGCTGCACCCATTTCGATATTAACATTAGTTGAATCATTCTTATCGCCAAGTTTTATTTTAGAATTTGTAGCACCAGTTTTGATTTCTAAATCTTGTACTTTGAATGGTGATAAATCAAATTTGTTTTTCGATGCTCCAATATTGAATTCAAAATTCCATTTTGGTTTTGTATTTAATTTTAGATGCAAGTTGTTTTTGAATTTGTTCTTCACAACATGGAAATTTTTAGTGTGTAATTGAAAATCGATATTTGCGACGCTATCTATTTTTTCATAATTAAAATCATAATCAGCAAAAATTCCATAAGCTTTTGCGTCAATTAAATTGGAAGTTGTATCATCAATTACAAATGAACCAGCACCTGAACCTAATTTTAGATTTGCAACTTTAACATCAGATTCATATTCTTTTGAATATTGCTCTGTGAATTTATCACTCTTGTCAAAATCTAAATTGAAGCCCCAAAATGTTGAGTAAATCAAACCAAAAATTAAAAGAGCAATGAAAATTCCAAACAAAGCACTTACGATTGGTTTAATAAAATTTTCTTTGAAGATTACACTCAATCCCCAAAAGACAAAAATCAAAGGCCAAGTGTTCCAAACAAAATCAAATGAACCAACAATTACTTCATATTTTACAAGAAGTGAAAGAACACCAAGTGTTAATAAGAAAAATCCCCAAAACATTTTTCCTGATTTCATATCGACCTCACTTTTTAGCCGAGTTTAAAATTAATAGTGCACCAAGAATAATTAATATAAAAGGAAAAACATCACTCAAATCAAAAGAGGGAATTAAATTGTTGAAGAGAAAAATCAAACCCACAGCAATTAAAATTGTTCCACTAATAATTCTTGGTGATTGACGTTTTGGCTCATCATTAAAGACTTGTTGTTCAGTAGAAGTATTTGTCTCGGAACTGTTTTCATTTTCATTTTTAATTCCATAAGCAATTTCAAAAGGTTCTTCTGGAATTGCTACCCAGAGTATAATATAAATCAAAATACCTGAGCCATGAAAAACAGTAAAGACAACAAATAAAATGCGGATAATAACTGGATCAATATTGAAAAAATCTCCAAGTCCTCCTGCTATTCCTGCGATAACTCTTTGTTTTCTTGAACGGTATAATTTTTCTTTCATGTCATCACCTTTTTGATGTTCATTAATTAAGACGCAATCATTTCAAAAAAGTTATAAATGAAATCATTAAAAAAATTTTTATTAATTGAAAAGTATGATTTGCGTTAATTGTAATCAAAAAGATGAAAACAAATCTTGTTTCTAAAATTTCTTTTCAACAAAATTTATAAGTTTTCTACCAACCTCAAAATTATTTTGAATTCCATTGAATAAATCAGCGCCTGGTCCAAAAGAAAACATTCCGATTAAATTTGCTGTATGTTTATTTGAAGCCCAAGTCCAATCAACTAATCCTGTATCATTATTTTTTGCATTGATTCCAAAACTTCCTGTATCGTGATCAGCCAAAACGATTACAAGTGTGTTTTTATCTTTTTCAGCAAAATCAAGTGCAGCTTTAATTGCAGTATTGAAATCTTTCATTTCGCTATAAAAATATTCTTTGTCATTGTGTTCTTCAGCCCAATCAATTTGAGAACCTTCAATCATTAAGAAGAATCCATTTTTGTTTTTGCTGAGATATTCAATTGCTTCTTTAGAAATTTCTCCTAATGTGAAATTTCTTTTTGTTGCATAAGGAAAAGCATTTGCTGCAAACAAGCCTAAAGTCTTTTGATTAAAAGATTGAGCTGAAAAAGTTGTATCGACCAAAACTTTGTATCCTTTACTTTTCATTGAATCGACAATATTTTTATTGTCATCTCTTTTGCCGCCTAAATTTTTAGGAAGAAAGAAATCCGAACCAGCACCAAGAATTAAATCAACATTATTATTCTTAAAAATTTGTTCAGCAATTTCAAATTCACTTTTGCGTGATTCAACATGTGAAAGAAAAGCAGCAGGTGTAGCATTTGTTACCGAACATGTTACAACAACTCCAGCAGACATTTTTTTCTTTTTGGCAAGTTCAACAATATTTTCAAGCTTTTTCCCATTTGGATCAATTCCAAGTTTGCCATTATTTGTTCGATAACCAGTTGCATAAGCAGTTGCACCAGCAGCGGAATCTGTTACTAATTTATCAGCAGAACAAGTATTTACTAATCCAATTGACTTAAATTTTTTGAATTGATCATTATCAATGGCATGAACAGAAGCGGATACTGCAGAAATTCCCATTCCATCGCCAATTAGTAAAATTATATTTTTAGGTTGTTGATTTTGTTTGCAAAAAATGGTCGCACTAAACAGCACGACCATGATAAGAGAAAATTTTTTCATTATTACTCCTTGTTTAGTCAATATATTTTAGCCAATTATGTTTGTCCTCAATTTTACCGTATTGAATTCCGGTAACTTCATTATAAAGTTTAGTTGCAAGTTCACCGGCTTCATCATCACCAAACCTCATAATTTTTTCATGATACTTTAATTTATTAACTGAAGAAATAACAGCAGCAGTGCCTGAGCCGAAAACTTCAAGTAATTCACCTTTATCATATCGTTGAACCATTTCATCAATTGAAATTAATCTTTCGTTAATATTCATTCCCCAATCTTTAAGAATTTGAATTACAGACATGCGAGTAATTCCAGGAAGAATAGAACCCGATAATTTTGGAGTTGCAACTTCATCATTGAAACGCACAAAGATATTCATTGCACCAACTTCTTCAATATATTTTTGTTCGATAGCATCAAGCCAAAGAACTTGTGTGTAATTTTCTTTCTTTGCATCAACTTGACCTGCTAAAGAAGCAGCATAATTTCCGGCTGCTTTTGCTTCACCAGTTCCTTTTCTTACAGCGCGAACATATTTATCGGTAACCATAATTGAAACAGGTTTAAATCCTTCAGGATAGTATGGTCCAACTGGACTGAGGAGAATCATAAATTTGTATTGCTCTGCAGGACGAACACCAAAACAAGCTTCTGTTGCAATTATGAATGGACGAATGTAAAGTGAATAACCCGGTTTTGTTGGAATCCAATCTTGATCAATTTTAACAAGTTCAAGTAACCATTTTAAAGCAAGTTCAGGATCAACTTCTGGAATGCATAATCTTCTTGCAGAATTATTTAATCGTTCAATATTTTTTTCGGGTCGAAATAAAGCAACTCTATTATCAACAGTTTTATAAGCTTTTAATCCTTCGAACAATGCTTGTCCATAATGAAAAACCATAGCAGCTGGGTGAATTGATAAGTTTTCTAATTTTTTAATTTTAGGTTCAAGCCATCCACCCTTTGATAAATCGTAGTCCATTTCAAAAACATGTTCTGTAAAAACTTTTCCGAAAACTAAATTTTCAGGCAAATTAATTTTTGATTTTTGACGAATTGTTTCTGTATTCATAGCTTCACCATTATTAATGTTTCTTGTGTTCAAAAAATATTGAAAAATAAAAGTAATTGCCAATGATTAAGATTTTCCATTTTTGTTATATTGCATTTAAATAAAAAAGGTGAAAAATGATTTTTAAAAGATTAGCTCTTGCAATTTCTTTTTCTCCAAATTCCAAGAATCTTCTTTTAGAAGCAATAAGATTGAAAAAACTTTTTGGTGCAAAATTATTTTTAATTCATATTGGTGAAGACTCCATTGAAAACAAAAATAAAATGAGTCAATTAATTTCTGAATGTTCATTAAGTGACGAAGATTATGAATTAAATTGGAGAAAAGGTGATGTTGAAGATTTAATAATGGATTTCTGCACTGAGAAACAAATAGATCTTTTAATTGCTGGAGCATTAATAAAAGAAAATGTCTTTAAATATTATATCGGTTCAGTTGCAAGAAAATTAATGAGAGAAGCACCATGTTCAGTATTACTTTTAACAAAAGGAAAAGATATTAATAAATCATTTAAGAAAATTTGTGTCAGCGTTGACTTTTCTCAATTGAGTGAAAATGCAGTTAAAATTGCTTATGAATTTGCCAAACTGGAAGAATCTGAAAACTTAACTTTGGTAAGAGAATTTCAGTTGCCGGGTTTATCTTCAACAATTTATGAAGAAGAAAACAAAGAAGATTTGCAAAAACAAAAACACGATTTGCTTGATGAAGAAAAAGAAAAAATGAAAATCTTTATTAAAGAATTGAACCTCAATGATGTTAACGTGAATTATGAATGTCTTTATGGAAAGCAAGGATGGGAAGCAAGTAATTGGGTTGCAGAAAATCATTTTGATTTATTTGTAATTTCTACACCTCAAAGAAGACCTAAATTAATAGATAGAATTTTTCAACATGATTTTGAATTTGTGTTTAAAGAATTACCAAGTTCTCTTTTGATAGTTAAAACAGAATTGCAATAATGCATTTAACATCAAACGACATCACAATTTTTATTTTTAGCATTTCTGTAATGCTATTTTGTGCTCGTTTATTCGGAGAAGTATTTCGAAAGTTACATCAACCAGTTGTGATTGGAGAAATAATAGCAGGCATTTTTTTAGGTCCAAGCTTTTTTGGTTTGCTTTTCCCAGAATTATATTCTTCAATATTTAATTCTTCACCAATTGTAGAAATTACTTTGCAAGGAATTGTTGAGCTTGCAATTGTTATGCTTATGTTGGTTACAGGTTTAGAAGTTGATCTTTCAATAGTTTTTTCACAAGGTAAAAAAGCCTCGCTAATTTCATTCTTCAGTATTGCTTTTCCAATGTTAATAGGTTTTGGTTTTTCATATTTATTCCCTCAATTCTTTGGAGATATTTCCGAAGAGAAAAAATTATTTTTTGCTTTATTCATTGGAACAGCATTGTCAGTTACAGCTTTGCCTGTTGTTGTTAGAATGCTGATGGACTTAAATATTTTCAAAACTGAAATTGGGACAATAATCATCACTGCTGCAATGTTCACAGATATATTTGGTTGGATTTTCTTTTCTTTTATTTTAGGTTCGATTGGTTCGAGTAATTCACAACATTCTATTCAGAATCAAATAGTAACAATATTAATTTTTATTCTTGTTTTGTTATTCATAGGTAGAAAGGTTTTCAATTCTATCATAAAATTTTTGGAGAGATTTACAATTTCCATTGGTGGAGTAATTAGCTTTATTTTCATAATTGGATTTTTGGGTGCTGCATTCACACAATATATTGGACTTCATGCAATATTAGGTGCATTTTTAGTTGGTATTGCTCTTGGTGATTCAGTTCATATAAAAGAAGAGACGAGAGAAATTGTTCAACAATTTGCAACAAATATTTTTGCTCCTTTGTTTTTTGTATCAATTGGATTGAGATTAAATTTCATTCAGAATTTTGATCTAAAAATCATTTTGATTTTACTTGCTTTATCAATCTTTGGAAAAGTTCTTGGAAGTTTATTTGGTTCTTATTTGAGCGGTATAAAAACTAATGATTCATTTATTATTGGATTTGGTATGAATGCTTACGGCGCAATGCAGATTGTTTTAAGTTTAGTTGCAAAACAAGTTGGATTAATTAATGATAGAATCTTTGTTTCTTTAGTTGTACTTGCAATTACTACATCGATTCTTTCAGCACCGGTTATGTCTTTCTTTATAAAACGAGCAAAAAGGAAATTGAATTTTATTGATTTATTGAATAAGGATTTAATTTTCTTTTCAGATGCTAAAACTAAAAATGAAATCATTGAAGAGCTTTGTAAAAAAGTTTCAAGTAAAACAAAACTTAATTATAATTTGGTTTTGGAAAATGTAATGGAAAGAGAAAACCAAATGTCCACAGGATTGGCAAATCATTTGGCGGTTCCTCATGCAAAGTTGAAAATTAATTCTATAGTTATTGCAGTTGCTATTAATAAAGATGGAATTGATTTCGATTCGCTTGATGGGAGAAAAACTCATGTAATTATTTTATTATTAACTCCTATTGATCAGCCAGAAGCTCAGCTAAAATTATTAAGTGATATTGCAAAATTTTTTAATTCACCGGATATTGCACAAAAATTAATCTCAGTTTCTTCAAAAGAAGAAGTAATTGTAAGTTTGGAACAGATTTCAAAAAATAAATTCGCTTAAAAGAGATGAACATCATTCAGAAGATTGGCAAAGTAACATTAAATTTTTTTCAAGAATTTGGTCAAGTTGTTTTTCTGTTCCTTGGCATTTTAAAGAGTGCCCCAAGTTTAATTAGGAACAGAAAAAATTTTTTCTATCAGATGGAACATATTGGTGTCAATTCAATTCCTTTAGTTCTTGTGATTGCAAGTTTTACAGGAGCTGTTTCGGCATGGCAAGCTGCATATCAATTAAAAGGAATTGCGCCTCTCTCTTTTCTTGGCTCTGCAACATCAAGAGCTATTATCACTGAATTAGGTCCAGTTCTTACAGCAATTGTAATTGCTGGTCGTGTTGGAGCTTCTATTGCAGCTGAACTTGGTTCTATGAAAGTTACTGAACAAATTGATGCTCTCGAAACTATGGGTATAAGTCCAATTTCATTTTTAGCAACTCCAAGATTTTTTGCTTCGATTATTATGATGCCAATTCTTGTAATATTTGCAAATAGTATTGCAATCTTCGGCGCATATTTTATTTCAAATATGTTTTTAGGTGTTTCTTTCAATGTTTTTTTTGAATCAGTCAGAAGATTTTTTGCTTTCGGCGATTTTATTTTTGGATTGATCAAGGGATTGATGTTCGGTGGAATAACTTCATTGCTTGGATGTCATATTGGATTTCAAACTGAAGGAGGAGCTGAAGGTGTTGGACTTTCAACAATCCGATCTTTTGTTCTAAGCTCCGCTGCAATTTTAATTGTTGATTATGTCTTATGGAC
>Ga0272446_1003489_pt1 | contig 19707 bp, 17 predicted proteins | sample YNPCB0061_FD_194587 | JGI IMG/M metagenome (GOLD analysis project Ga0272446, IMG submission 194587) | Hot spring microbial mat communities from Yellowstone National Park, WY, United States - YNP-CB-006-1 | ecosystem: Environmental > Aquatic > Thermal springs > Hot (42-90C) > Sediment | place...
CAGCGGCTGGTGGTAAATTAGCGAGAAAACGAACGTCATGGGCACCAAAAGCAAGACGCCGAATGAAATCGCCATAGGCGCCCAGCTCACCTCCCAGTGATGCTCGTGAGGATGGAGGGCTTCGCCGCCTGCATGCTGGTGCATTTTTATCTCCCCAGATTTGTCCGATAGAAAATGGCCGACATCGATGACGTCGATGATGAAATCTGTTCCGTTCGAGGTGCTGCGATGGAGTTCGTCATTTGACGCAGATGCCGATCATGAGTGCAGTGAAGAGCGCTGCCAGATAGAAGATTGAGAATCCGAAAAGGCGACGAGCGGCGACGGAATACGCCTCACTCTTTCGCTGCTGATAAAGTTCAAACGCCCGCCGGAGAAAGACGGTGTTCAGGACCGTGACGGCGATCGCATAGATGGCGCCCTCGAAGCCGAGCGCAACGGGGAGATAGGTCACCGGCACGAGGAGAGCGCTATAAAGCAGAATCTCCCGGCTCGTCCGCTCGACCCCAGCAACGACGGGGAGCATCGGAACACCAGCCTTCGCGTAGTCGGTCGCCCGGCCGAGGGCGAGTGCCCAAAAGTGCGGTGGAGTCCACAAGAAGATAATCAGAAAGAGCGCGACGGCGCTCCAATCGATTGTGCCTGTTTGAGCGGCCCAGCCAATGACCGGAGGAAGCGCGCCCGATGTCCCGCCGATGACGATGTTTTGCACCGTCCGGCGTTTCAAGGTCATCGTGTAGACGAATACGTAGAAGCCGATTGTCAGCGCCAATAGTGCTGCGGCTGTCCAGTTGACGTAAAGGCCGAGCGTCGCCACGGACAGAAGGGCGAGCGCGACTCCCTCGAGCAGGGCTTCGCTCGCGTGCACCCGGCCAAGAGGGATCGGACGACTGGCGGTGCGCTGCATCAGCGCATCGATATCTGCATCATACCACATATTGAGTGCACCGCAGGCGCCGGCACCGCCCGCCATGGCGAGCAGCGTGATGACTGCCGTCGCGAAATCGACATGCCCGGGCGCTACCACGAGGCCGACACCGCCGGTAAAGACCACGAGCGACATCACCCTCGGCTTCAGCAGCAGCGCGCGGTCGGTCACCTGCGCCTGCCATCTCCGTCGCGCACCGATAGCTCCTGCCTGAGCAATTTCCACCATCTTCCCCCCAAGTGGCGCACTCGTCCCATGTTTCGGGATCTTGGAAGGGAACTTAATCAGCTTCGTCGCCCTTGCTTGATCTCGATCAAGTTAGGCTGCGACAAAGTGGGGCAATGGGATTTTCCAATTGTTGCCGTTGAGCCGTTCAGAGTTGCAGAGCCGTTTATCGCGTCACGCCTTATGCTTTACTGGAACTCGATCTCATTGGCGGCACGGTGGTGATCCAAGGGGCTTAGTGAGAAGCAAGCGGGCAACACTTGGCCCACCTATCTCGGCACAGCTAGAGCAGTCTCCGTCTCACAGCCTGCTGCCTTGCCTTCCGCTTTCTCAACCAAATGTAGATTCCGCTGAGCGACGGCATCGTCACAACGAGGCCAACGACCGCGACCAAGATCCGCATCGGCAGGCCGCCGAACGCAGCCAGATGAATGGCCGCGGCCGGGTCAAGCTGCCAAGGAAAAGCGAGCCTCACATTTTCCGACATGCCCGGGCTGTCGCATGCTGCGTGCGTCGGTGCCGCAGAAGGTCATCGGCGACCTGCTCGGCCATCGGTCGACGGCCACGATCCCTTATCTCAAGCTTGCCACCGAAGACCTGAGGGCGATCGCGCTCGAAGTGTCGGGATCGGAGGTGCTGGCATGACCTCCCGGCCTTATAACGATCATGCGATCGTCTCCCCGCTATTTGGGACAAAGGTCGCCGAGATCAAGTTCGCCGATTCCGCGGCGTTCCTCGGTCACACCGAGCATGACCGGAATGGGGCGATCGGCACGCGCAACTGCCGGCTTGCCGCGATTCGCAGCTTCTTCCACTTCAGTGCACCCAGGTCATCGCCGCACCGATCAAGCACGCCTCGATCCCGGGCCCTCATGGAAGAGGGACGCAAGCGTGCTCGACTGGTTGGATTCGCGTTAAGCGATCTACGGCACTCTGGTCTGGGCCTTTGGTGATCTTGCAGCGACCGCGTCTGAAGGTGAAGCGGTCGCCGTAGCCGGCGGTCAACGTCAACGTTCGTGACCCGTAGCGGTCTCGGATTGCGGCATCGAAGCGAACGGCTAACGTCGGTGAGCCGAGTTTGCAGACATCGGGCAGCCGCAGAATGGCGGTGCCGTTGCGAGTCACCCGGTACCGCGGTTGCGTCCCTGATAGCAGACAACGGGGCCTCCGAAACCAAGGGCCATGAATTGACGTGTGGAGGTTTTGAGGAAGTCGTCTAACTGCTTGATTTTATTGGTGGAGCCGAGGGGAATCGAACCCCTGACCTCTGCAGTGCGATTGCAGCGCTCTCCCATCTGAGCTACGGCCCCGAAACGCGGGCATTTAGGGTTTGCCGTGAAGCCTTGTCAAGGAACGTACCCTCCGACAAAGCCTTGGCCGGGAGCGTCCGATGCGGTTTTCAGAAGGCGCGTCGCTTCGAAGACTGCCGATCATCCCTCATCGACCGCGCGCGTTTGCCGCCTGCGGCCCTTGGGGGAGGCCCGATCTAGCACTTGCGGGGGCTACCGCGTCGGGGCTACATGGCCAAGCGGCACTCAATTGCGGACCAGCAATGCTCGAACTTCTCAGCTTTATCAGCTACCTGATTACCCTTTACACCTATATCGTCATCGCCGTTGTCATCGTGAGCTGGCTGATGGCCTTCGGCGTCATCAATGCCTACAATCCGATGGTGAGGTCGATCTGGCAGGCGCTCAACGCCGTGACCGAGCCGTTGCTGCGGCCGATACGGAATGCTCTGCCCAACATGGGCGGTCTCGATATTTCACCGATCATTCTCTTGCTCGCCTGCTACTTCGTGCAAAGTGTCGTGCTTCCGAACATCGCCAAGGCGGTGATTTGAGCCGCGCCTCTGCCACTAACGCGACGGGTTGCCAAGCCTGGCGGCACGGCGACGCGTGCGTCATCGCGCACTTCCGCCTAACGCCGAAATCATCCAAAGATGCCATCGACGGGCTTGTGCAAACTGCCGACGGCCCGGCCTTCCAGGCGCGGGTGCGTGCACTTCCCGAAGACGGAGCGGCCAACAAGGCCCTCGAAGAGCTCGTCGCCCGATGGCTCGGCGTTCCGAAACGCTCTGTCTCACTGGCGACAGGGGGGAAGTCGCGCCTCAAGTCCTTGCGGATCGCCGGGGATGCCGAGGCACTCGGCAAGCTCTTGCAGGACCGCGCAGACGAGTTTCATGCCAGAGATAAGAAAATGGAGGAATGACGGGGATGTCCGGAGCGCAAATCATCGACGGTAAACAGATCGCGGCCAACGTTCGCGCTGAGGTCGCCGCAGAGGTCCAGCGATTGCAGAAAGAGCATGGCCTCAAACCCGGACTTGCCGTCGTCCTCGTCGGCGAGGATCCCGCCAGCAAGGTCTATGTTGCGAACAAGGCCAAGCAGACGGTCGAGGTTGGCATGAATTCCTGGGAGCACAAGCTCCCGGTCGAAACAAGCGAAGCCGATCTCCTGGCTCTCGTCGACAAGCTCAACAAAGACCCTGCCTGCCATGGCATTCTCGTGCAATTGCCGCTGCCAAAGCACATCAACTCCGAAAAAGTGCTGAACGCGATCAACCCCGACAAGGACGTCGACGGGTTCCATCCCGTCAATGTCGGCCGGTTGTGGATCGGTGAACGCGCCCTCGTGCCATGCACGCCGACCGGATCGGTCATTCTCGCGAAAACCGTGCGCCCCAATCTATCGGGCGTCGATGCGGTCGTGATCGGCCGCTCGAATATCGTCGGAAAACCGGTGGCGGCACTCCTTCTGCGTGAAAACTGCACCGTCACCATCGCGCACTCGCGCACCAAGAACATCGAAGACATCGTGAAATGCGCCGATCTCGTCATCGCCGCAGTGGGTATTCCCGAAATGGTGAAAGCAAGCTGGATCCGTCCCGGCGCAACCATCATTGATGTCGGCATCAACCGCGTGCCGTCGGAGAACGGCAAGACGAAGCTCGTCGGTGACGTTGCCTATGAGGAGTGTGCAAAGGTTGCGGGTGCCATCACCCCGGTGCCGGGTGGGGTTGGACCAATGACCATCGCTTGCCTGTTGCGTAATGCGGCACAGGCGGCGGCGATGCAGGCGGGCGTCAAGTCGGCATTCGCGTAAGTTCAAGGTGCAGACATCGACGATATGCTTCGCCGGGGCCCAGCGAGCGCTCCGGCGTTTTCGTTGCGCAAGGCGCTACGAACATGGTTTTCGGCATACAGTCGCAGTGTTCCTGAGTCAGCCCACTTTCTTAAGCGATCACATCATCACGCGGCGCGCGAATGGCGCAATGTCTCACCGCGATAGCTCAGGGCTTCTGCAATGTGCGTGCGCGAGACGCTTTCAGCGCCCTCCAAATCGGCGATCGTCCGGGCCACCTTGAGCGTTCGGTGAAACCCACGAGCCGAAAGTCCGAGTGTTTCGGCCGCGTGGCGGAGGAGTGCCACGCCCGCTTCGTCCGGCATCGCCGTCTGCTCGAGCAGCGCGGCCGTGCACTCGGCATTCGTCCTGATCCCCTTGGCGCCGAATGCTTTGTAGCGAGCCTGTTGGCGCTCGCGGGCTGCTGTTACGCGGGTGCGGACCTCGGCGCTGCCTTCGGCCGGGGAAGGCAAGACAAGGTCGGCCGCAGAAATTGCCGGAACCTCTATCTGCAGGTCGATCCGATCAAGTAGGGGCCCAGAAATCCTAGCCTGATAATCGGCGGCGCAGCGTGGGCCGCGGCGGCAGGTTTCTCCGGGAGCGCCGCCGCCGCATTTGCAGGGGTTCATCGCAGCGATGAGCTGAATCCGCGACGGGTAGGAAATGCGATGGTTGGCGCGCGCGATGATCGTTTCGCCTGTCTCCAAAGGCTGGCGCAAGGCATCGAGAACATTCGGCTGGAATTCCGGAAGCTCGTCGAGAAACAGCACACCGTGGTGAGCGAGTGAGACTTCGCCGGGACGCGGCCGTGAGCCGCCGCCGACGAGAGAGGCCATGCTCGCCGAATGATGCGGCGCGCGAAACGGCCGTTCGAGCGAGAGCCTGCCGCCGACGAGTTCCCCCGCCAGCGAATGCACCATCGAGACCTCGAGAATTTCTTCCGGCAATAACGGCGGCAAAATCGACGGCATCCGCGATGCGAGCATCGACTTTCCGGAGCCGGGCGGCCCGATCATCAGCAGATTGTGATTGCCGGCAGCAGCAATTTCGAGCGCGCGCTTTGCTGCTTCCTGCCCCTTTATGTCACGAAGATCTGCCGCAGAGCCTTGCGCGGGCACAATGTTAGGCTTCGGCCGGGAAAGGGTCTGCGTGCCCTTGAAGTGGTTGACGAGGGAAAGGAGATGAGGCGCGGCCAGAATATCGATTTCCTCGCTGGCCCACGCGGCTTCGGGGCCCGACGCTGCCGGACAGATGAGGCCCTTGTCCATTTCGTTGGCTCCGATCGCCGCCGGCAGCGTACCGGGAACCGCCCGGATCGAGCCATCGAGTGCCAGTTCGCCGATCGCCGCATAATTGGCAATTACGTCCGGTGCGATCGCTTGCATTGCCGACATCATCGCGAGCACGATCGGTAGATCGAAGTGGCTGCCTTCCTTCGGCAGATCGGCGGGGGCGAGATTGACGGTGATATGCTTATAGGGAAGGCCGAGGCCGACGGCGTGAAGCGCGTTGCGAACCCGCTCGCGGCTTTCGGCAACCGCTTTGTCGGGCAATCCGACGATCGCAAACGCTGCCGCGCCAGGGGTAATGCGGACCTGCACTTCGACGGGCCGCGCTTCGATGCCGATGAACGCGAGAGTGGAAATCTGTCCGTACATTGGCGCCCCCCGAACGAGCGCCAGATTATCAGTGTTTTGAGGTTATAACAAGAACAAAAGTGGAACTTCGTGGCCGGCACTCATGGGCTGGCTTCAGGGTCTCCCAGCGCCAAGAGGAGAAGCCGCAGCCAGATGGCCGCCGTCAGCACCACACCGATGCCAAAGGCGACGAGGCGATGCAGCACGTCGTAATAGAGCAGGTGGATGAGACTGTGCGCAATACGGGAGGCGACGAAGGCCCACGCGAGTGACAGAATCCAAACATCGTAGCGTTTCGTTGCAAGAACTGCGAGGCAGGCGACGTAGAAGAGCACCGGCAGTTCCAGAAGGTTCATATAGGCCCGATTGGGAAGCGAAACGTCGCCGGGAACCAATGGGCTCTCGCTGTAGCGGAAATCCTTGGCCCGGACGCGGCCTGACCGCGCGGCGCGAATGCGCACGACGGGGATCAGCGACAAGATCAGCAGTGTCCAGATCGCCAATGTCGTCTTGGCAAGACGATCTCAGGCATACTCATCCCTCTGCAGTCGGCAACGAACACCTCAGCCCTTGCTCATGACCAACGTCAGCCCGAGCAGCGAGGAATTTGTAAATTGAATTTCGACGACCTGCTTATCGCCGCGCACGACGATGTCCATGTTCGCAGCGATGTCAGAACTCTGAATGACGACACGGAAGCCTTTGGGCGTCACGTCACCGGTGAGGTCACCCTCGAAGTTGTGCATCGTTTCCTTCCAGTGCCCGGAGAGCTTGCCCGCTGTCTCCTTCACGTCGCTCAGCACCTCGATGCTGCCGCCCGAGGTGGCGCAACGAATCGTTTGCTTAAGCTCGTCCTGCGCATCACTTACGAAGTACGTCGCACGGCATTTGACTTTCTCAGGGGGGCTTGCCTTGTAGCCGAGCATTCCTTCGCCGGCCCAACGTCCGGCAAGCGAAGCGAACGGAGAGGTCGTGACGGCGTGGGCTTCACGCAGCGGGATCGCCGAGATGAGCGAGGAAACTGCTGCGATCCACACGAGGGCCAATGTCCATTGAAACCAACGCCTGCGAAGCCTGATGCGAGCGATCGTCATGCGCCTGCCCTTTTTGCCTCGATCACATCCCATATCATTGCCGCAATGTCGTTGCCGCCGAATGCTTTGACTTGGCGGATGCCGGTCGGCGACGTCACGTTGATTTCCGTCAGATAGGGTCCGATCACGTCGATCCCTGTGAAGATCAAGCCGCGGCGCTTGAGCTCCGGTCCGAGGCGCGCGCAAATTTCGCGATCGCGATCGTTGAGCTCAACCGGCATTGCCGTCCCCCCGATATGCAGGTTCGAGCGGGTCTCGCCCGGCGGCGGCACACGATTGATGGCGCCCGCAATTTCGCCATCGACCAGAATGATGCGCTTATCGCCGCCTTTCACTTCCGGCCGATATTCCTGAACCATGAACGGCTCACGAAAAACGGTCTGAAACAGCTCAACCAGCGAACCGAGGTTTGCGTCCTCCGGCCGGAGGCGGAAGATCGCGGCGCCGCCATTTCCGTAGAGCGGCTTGATAATAATGTCCTTGTATTCGGCACGGAACGCCTGAACGTCGGCGAGCGATCGGGTGACGAGCGTTGGCGGCATCAGATCGAGAAAATCGAGGACGAACAGCTTTTCCGGCGCATTGCGAACATGTGTTGGATCGTTGACGACCAGCGTCCGGGGATGAATGCGCTCCAGGAGATGCGTCGTCGTGATGTAAGCCATGTCGAAGGGTGGGTCCTGCCGCAGGAGCACGACATCAAAACCGGCGAGATTTGCAACATGCGGATTTGAGAGGGCATGATGAGCTCCGTGCCGGTCCTCAACCTTCAAGCTGTGGCCGCGGGCCAAGAGCCGGTCGCCGTGGAGCGCCAGATCGACAGGCATGTAATAGAAAATCTCATGCCCCCGCCTTTGCGCTTCAAGCAAGATCGCGAACGTCGAATCGCCACGAATGTCGATTCGCTCGATCGGGTCCATCTGCACGGCAATGCGAAGGGACATGTGAGGCTTTTTTTATCCACTCTGTGCTGCCACGGGCAAATGCATGTGGCCGGTTTCGACAGGTCGTCTAACCGATTTGCCGGGAAAGCGATACGGCCGGCCGCGAAGAAGGTAGGACGTGCATCTCCTTATGGCAAACGAGCCGCAGAAAACGACGGATGTGCTCAGACTCAGAGGAAATTGTAGGGATCGATGTCAACTGTGATGCGGATGTCGCCCTTGAGCCTCGGAATCATTCCAGCCCATTGCCGCAGATAGCCTTGGAGATCCGCTTCGCGTGGGGCCTTGACCAGGAGGCGCCAGCGATGGCGCCCGCGAACGATGGCTATTGGCGCCTCTACGGGGCCCAGAACGGTTATTGAGTCACTCGTTGGTGCGCGCCTCGCGATCTCGCGGGCTGTCGATTCCGTCAGAGCCTTGTCCCGAGCCGAGATGATGATTGCCGCGAGCCGGCCATAGGGTGGCAAAAGCCCTGACTGGCGAGTCTTTACCTCGTAATTGAGGAATGCATCGCGGTCACCAGCGACGATCGCCGACATCACGGGATGTTCGGGCGAATAAGTCTGCACGAAGCCGCGGCCTACAAAGCCCGTTCGGCCAGCGCGGCCCGTGACTTGATGCAGGAGCTGGAAGGTCCGCTCGGCGGCACGGGGGTCGGCTCCATGCGCCAGGCCGAGATCGCCGTCGACGACACCGACGAGCGCGAGGCCAGGGAAATTATGGCCCTTGGCGACGATCTGCGTGCCAATGATGATGTCGAATTCGCGGGCTTCAATGCCGTGGATCATTTCGCGCATCTCGATGATCCCAGGCACAAGGTCGGAAGAAAGAAGCGCAATTCGCGCCTCCGGAAATCGCTCCGCAACCTCCTCGTTCACACGTTCAACGCCGGGACCACAGGGGATGAGCGCCCCTGGCGCGGAGCACTTCGGGCATTTTTCCGGCAGCGGCATGGAAAAGCCGCAATGATGGCAGGTCAGCCGCTTCTTGAAGCGGTGCTCGACGAGCCAGGCTGTGCACTGAGGGCATTCAAGCCGGTGGCCGCAGGAGCGGCAGAGCGTCAAAGGCGCATACCCGCGGCGATTGAGAAACAAAAGTGTCTGCTGGCCCTTGTCGAGCGTTTTCGCCATTGCCGCGACGAGTGGCGGCGCGAGCCATTTTCCCGGTTCGGGCTTTTCCGATCTGAGGTCGATCACCGAAACATCGGGCATCTCGACCCCTGAGAACCGGCCGGGAAGGATTGCGTGGCGGTAACGTCCAACGAGAGCGTTGACGTGGCTCTCGATCGACGGAGTCGCAGACGCCAATATGACAGGAAACTTTCCAAGGCTGCCCCGGACGACCGCCATGTCGCGACCCTGATAGTGGACGCGATCCTCCTGTTTAAAGCCCTGGTCGTGCTCTTCATCGACAACGATCAAACCCAGCCGGCAGAAGGGCAGGAATAACGCCGAGCGTGCGCCGACGACACATCTCACCTCTCCTCTCGCGACGCCCTTCCAGATTCGCCCACGTTCGGACGGGCTCAGAGCGGAGTGCCATTCGACGGGACGGGTTCCAAAGCGGCGCTCGAAGCGTTCGAGAAACTGACTTGTCAGCGCGATCTCCGGGAGCAGGATCAGCGCCTGATCGCCGATCTCAAGCGCTCTGGCGACGGCCTCGAAATAGACTTCCGTCTTGCCGGACCCTGTCACGCCATCAAGCAGGGTCGTTGAAAAATTCTTAGCGTCAACGGCACTGATCAGGGCTTCGACGGCGCGAGCCTGATCGGGCGTAAACTCGGTCGTCGCGTAACGCGGCTCTGGTCGTGGGAAGGGTCGCTCGGGGATCGCGACCTCGACGAGCACGCCGGCTTCGGTCAGACCGTCGATCACGGCGGTCGAACAGCGAGCCAACTGCGCAAGGTCCGATTTTGCGCGCACAAGGCCATCGGCGGCAATGGCCATTGCTCGGGTACGAGCTGGCGTCATCCTTGGCGGAACGGGCGCCCCTTCTACCAAGCGCACGCCGAATCGGAGCCTTGGCGGCTCGAAGGCCTGATCGGCGCTCATCATCATTCGCACCACCATGCCGAGCGGTGCCAAAGTGTAGCGGGCCACCCATTCGGCAAAACGCATGGAAATCTCGGGAAGGGGCGGCGCGTCGACGCAGCTCGTCAGCGGCTTGAGTTTTTTGGGATCGACGGCCTTAGCATCGCGGGGTGAATCCCAAACAATGCCGATGCGGGTCTGAGGCCCGAAAGGAACGAGGACGAAAGTCCCCGGTGCAATTTCTTGGCCTTCCGGGACGAGATAATCGTAAGTCTGGTCGAGCGCGACCGGCATCAGAACCGGCACGGTGCGGGCGGAGGGTCCGGCGCCGTTATCCAGAATTTCGAGCAGACTATCCAAAGTGCCGTTCAACGGACTAGAAGCTTCCCCCAAGAATCGAGCGTGATAGGCTGCCACCAGCTTGCGGCACGCCAAAGGCAAGCAAAGACTTAAGGGACGAGGTCAGGAGAAAGAAATGAAATTCTTCGTCGATACCGCCGACGTGTCGGAGATCAAGGAGTTAGCGGCTACCGGACTCCTTGATGGCGTGACGACGAACCCAACGCTCGTGGCAAAGGCGGGGGGAGATTTCAAGGAGATTGTCAAGGAGATCTGCGCCATTGTGCCCGGGCCTGTCTCGGCGGAGGTCGCAGCGACCGACTATGACGGGATGATGCGTGAAGCGGAAGCCCTGCGCAGGATCGCCAAAAACGTGGCGATCAAGGTGCCGCTGACGATGGACGGCCTTAAAGCCTGCCGGGCGCTGACACGCGATGGCACCATGGTCAATGTCACCCTTTGCTTCTCGGCCAATCAGGCGCTTCTCGCCGCGAAGGCCGGCGCAACGTTCGTGTCGCCATTCATCGGACGCCTCGACGACATCGGACTGAACGGCATGGACGTCATCCGCGAAATCCGAGCGATCTTCGACAACTATCCCGATCTCTCGACCGACATACTCGCGGCATCAATCCGGACCGTCAATCATGTCAAGGAAGCGGCCATGATCGGGGCCGATGTGGCGACGATCCCGCCTGCAATCTTGAAAGCACTGATCAAGCATCCCTTGACGGATGCGGGGCTCACAACTTTCGTCAATGACTGGAAGAAGACCGGACAGAAAATCGTCTGAGGTGGACAGGATCGCGTGCCGACAAAAGCCGTTTCCGCTCACCTGATTGAGCGTTTCGCCGAGATTGTCGGCGCGACGCATGCGCTGACGCGACCTGAAGATCAGGTTGGTTATCTCCGCGAATGGCGCGACCGGTATATTGGCACTACGCCGGTTGTGCTCTTGCCGGGTTCGACGGAGGAGGTTTCGCGGATTCTGATGCTGGCCGAGCAGGAAAATGTCGGCATCGTTCCGCAGGGCGGCAATACCGGACTGGTCGGCGGTCAGATCCCATCGCGGGAGGGAAATGAAATTGTGCTGTCGCTGGCGCGGCTGAAAAAGATCCGCGAAATCGACGCCACGGGCGGCATAATGATTGCCGAGGCCGGCGTGACACTCATTGAAGCGCAAAACGCTGCCAGCCAGGCCGGCCGGCTCTTTCCGCTGAGCCTCGCTTCGGAAGGCAGCGCCACGATCGGCGGCGCACTCGCGACGAATGCCGGCGGTACCGCCGTTCTTGCCTACGGCAATGCGCGAAACCTGGCTCTTGGGGTTGAAGCGGTTCTCGCCGATGGGCGCATTTGGAATGGTCTCAGGCGCCTCAAAAAGGACAACACCGGCTACGACCTGCGCGACCTCCTTATCGGCTCGGAAGGAACACTTGCCGTGATTACGGCGGCAAGCCTGAAGCTCGCGCCGGCGCCGGCCGACCGAGAAACCGCCGTCGTGGCGCTCGATAGCCCTGGAGCTGTCCTGAAACTCTTTCGCCTCGCAGAAGGACGCGCCGGACAAACGTTGACGGCTTTTGAATTCTGGGCTCGCCGCGCTCAGGATTTTGCACTCCGGTATATGACGAACACGCGCGATCCATTCATCGAGGTGTATCCCTGGTATGTGCTTCTCGAGATTTCGCACGCGAGCGGCGCGACACCCAACGCAATCGAACCCTTGCTCACCGCCGCACATGGCCAAAACCTCATCCAGGATGCCGTGATTGCGCGGTCGCTCCAGCAGGCCAAGGATTTCTGGCGGCTGCGGGATGCCTTCTCGGAGGCTCAGAAAGGGGCGGGAGGCAGCATCAAGCATGACATCTCCGTCCCGGTTGCCCGCCTTCCCGAATTTCTGCATCGCGCTGATGCGATCGTCGAACGCATTTGCCCCGGGGCGCGCCCCGTGCCGTTCGGCCATTTCGGTGATGGCAACGTGCATTACAATGTCAGCCAGCCCGAAGGAATGGATCGCGCCGCGTATTTGGCGCTCTGGAATGAGATGACAAACGCAATATTTGGGCTCGTTGCGGAACTCGATGGCTCGATCTCGGCCGAGCATGGAATCGGCGTGATGAAACGCGATGTGCTTTGCCGGTACAAGTCGCAGGTCGAGTTCGATATGATGCGGGCCATCAAGGCGGCGCTCGATCCGAAAGGCATTCTCAATCCGGGCAAACTGTTGTAGGCGGCATAAGCGTTAACAGTCTGTTAACGCATTCGGGAAAAGGCTCGTTAGCCCATGACAGAGGTGCCGCAACGTGCACTCACCCGGACACATTCCGAGCGCAGAGGCGGGGTTGCCGCTCGGAGATGATCTCCAGCGCGCCATCGAGGCATGGCTCGGCCACCTCACAGATGAGCGCGGGCAAAGTGCTGCGACGCGCGAGTCCTACGGGCGCGATCTTCGCCAGTTCCTGGATTTTCTTCGATTGCATCTCGGTTATCCGCCATGCCTTGGCGATCTCGCGCGGCTCGATGCGAAGGTCTTTCGGGCATTTCTTGCCCATCGGCGCAAGGGAGGCGTGATTTCGCGATCCTTGGCGCGGTCGCTGTCGGCGATGAGGGCCTTCTTTCGATGGCTCGAGCAGGAGGAAATGCTGAAAAATCGGGCGATTCTCCAGATCGCCTTGCCGAAGATTCCGCACTCCGTGCCCAAACCGTTGACCGTCGATGCGGCCGTCGAGGTTGTCGCGCAGGATGAGACCGATGCGGCGGTGTGGATCGCGGCCCGTGATGCGGCAGTCCTGCTGCTGCTCTACGGGGCGGGACTTAGAATCAGCGAAGCCTTGAGTTTGACGCCGCGGACAGCCCCCATCTTTGGCCGCGATCTCATGTGTATCAAGGGAAAGGGCGGCAAAGAGCGGCTCGTGCCGGTGCTTCCAGTCGTTTCGGAGGCGATCAGCCGTTACATGCGCCTTTGCCCTTACCCCCTTGCAGAGGATGGGCCACTGTTTCTCGGTGCATGTGGCGGACCACTGTCACCGCGCATCATTCAGCTCACGATGGAAAGGCTGCGCCAGCAACTTGACCTGCCGGAAACGGCAACGCCGCATGCCTTGCGCCATTCCTTCGCGACCCATCTCCTGTCGGCGGGTGCCGATTTACGGCAAATTCAGGAGCTTTTGGGGCATGCCTCGCTCTCGACAACACAAGTCTATACAGAGGTCGACCGGGAGCGTCTGCTGTCCGTTTATGATCAAGCCCACCCGAGGGCTACGCATCGGTAAGAAATTAATACGCTTGATGTGCCTGTGAGCTCACCATGACGACCGCCATCCGAAGTTTCGCAACTCTCTACAGATTGAGCATCGCGCTCTTTACATTTCTCGTGTTGAGCCTCTCCGCGCAGGCGGAAGAAGCGCCTCAAGGGTGCCAGGGGATAGACATGCTGGCAGAAATGCAAAGCACGTCGCCCGAGACGTACAAGAAGATCATGGAGGAAAACGGCCAGCTTCCCAATACGGAGGCCATGCTGTGGAAAATCGAGAAACCGGGCGCGGCGCCATCCTATCTCTTGGGAACAATGCACCTCTCCGATCCCAGGATCTCGAGCTTGTCACCGAAAGCTCAGGATGTCATCGCGCAATCGAAATCCGTAGCGCTCGAGGTCGCCGATCTTTCCGACCAGGCTCTTGCAGCAGCAATGGCCAAGGCGAGGGATCTCGTCGTTTATACGGACGGGAAAACACTCAACGCACAGCTCTCGGAGAGCGAATACAAAAAGGTTCAAGAGGTCATCGCGAAGTCGGGCATGCCCGTCGAGCTTGCTGCCGTGCTGAAACCATGGCTCGTCAGCATGCTGCTTGCAACATCCGACTGCGAACGCAAGAAGGTTGCCTCCGGCGCATTGGTGCTCGACCTCAAGGTGGCCGAAGAGGCCCAAAAGCATGGCCTGACGGTCATCGGGCTTGAGACGGTCGATGACCAGCTTGCGGCGCTCGCTGCCGTGCCGGAAGACCAACAATTGGCGATGCTCAAAGTCGGCCTCAACTACGTCGACCGCTCCGAGGACATGATGGAAACGCTGGTGCAGATGTATCTGAAGCGCCAGATCGGGGCCGCCATGCCATTCCAGTTGGCGCTGGCGGCTCAAAGCGGGGTTCCAGCCTCGGCCTTCGACGGCTTCAAGAAGACGCTGCTCATCGAGCGCAATGCCAAAATGTGCGAGGCCGCCATGCCCCTCATCGACAGGGGCAGTGCGTTTATCGCCGTTGGTGCGTTGCACCTGCCCGGCCCATCGGGGCTCGTCGCGCTCCTCCGCGAGCGCGGCTACACGGTTACGGCGGTGGAATAAGCGTTCAGAAGTGGATCGCCCGCCTCCCCACCGCCAGCGCGGCCTCCTTGACTGCCTCGCTGAAGGTCGGATGGGCATGACAGGTACGTGCCAGATCCTCGGCTGAGCCGCCGAATTCCATCAGCACAGAGGCTTCGGCAATCAGCTCGCCAGCCGCCGCACCAATGATGTGCACACCGAGCACGCGATCGGTCGCCGCATCGGCGAGAATCTTGACGAAACCGTCCGTCAGGCGAATGGATTTGGCGCGGCCATTGGCCGTGAACGGAAACTTGCCGACGGTATAGGCGATTCCGGCGGACTTCAGCTCCTCCTCCGTCTTTCCGACGGAGGCGACCTCGGGGCTCGTGTAGATGACGTTCGGGATGACGTCATAGTTTACGTGACCCGCCTTGCCGGCAATGATCTCGGCAACGGCGACGCCTTCGTCCTCGGCCTTGTGGGCCAGCATCGGACCGGCGATCACGTCGCCTATGGCGTAGATGCCGGTGACGCTCGTTTGAAAATGGGTATCGACGAGCACGCGCTTCTTTGAATCGAGCGCGACCCCGGCTTCGGCAAGCCCCAATCCATCGGTGAAGGGCGCACGACCGATGGCGACAAGCACAACGTCGGCCTCGACCGATTCGGCGGCGCCGCCCGCTGCCGGCTCAACCTTTGCGCTCAAGCCGGTGCCTTCTGTTTCGACCGCCGTGACTTTGCTCGACAGCCGGAACGCGATGCCCTGTTTTTCAAGAATACGCTGGAACGACCTGGCGATCTCGGCGTCCATGCCGGGCAAGATGCGATTCAAATATTCGACGACGAGGACTTCTGAACCAAGGCGGCGCCAGACCGAGCCAAGTTCGAGCCCTATGACGCCAGCGCCGATGACCAGGAGCTTGCGCGGCACGGAGGGAAGCTCGAGGGCACCCGTCGATGATACGATGCGCTTCTCATCGATCTCGACGCCGGGAAGGCGCATGACGTCCGAGCCGGTGGCGATTACGATCGACTTTGCTTCGAGCGTCTCGGTCTCTCCGCCGGATGAGGTGACGGCAACCTGGCCGGATCTGATGATGCGGCCGGTACCGAAATAACTGTCGATCTTGTTCTTTTTCAAGAGATAGGCAACGCCATCGACATTGCCCTTCACGGCTTCGCGCTTGAAGGCCAGCATTTTCGGAAGATCGAGCGTTACGGTGGTCTCGATGCCCATCGCCGCGAAGGCATGCTTTGCCTCGTCATAAGCATGCGAGGCATGAAGCAGAGCCTTGGACGGAATGCAGCCGACATTGAGGCAGGTGCCGCCGTGGGTCGGACGCTTCTCGATGACGGCCACTTTCATCCCGAGCTGTGCCGCGCGGATGGCGCAGACATAGCCGCCCGGACCCGTACCAATGACGATCAGATCGTATGATGTCGACATTCCTCAGAGCTCCAGCACGAAGCGCTGAGGATCTTCCAGACATTCCTTCACACGCACGAGGAAGGTCACGGCCTCCTTGCCGTCGACGATGCGATGGTCATAGGACAAGGCGAGATACATCATCGGGCGGATGACAACCTGGCCCGAGCGGACCACGGGGCGTTCCTCGATCCTGTGCATGCCGAGAATGCCTGATTGCGGAGCATTCAAGATCGGCGTCGACAGCAGCGAGCCGTAGACACCGCCATTCGAGATCGTGAATGTGCCCCCTTGCATGTCCTCGATTGAGAGCTTGCCGTCGCGGGCGCGGCGCCCGAAGTTTGCTATCTGCCGCTCGAGTTCAGCAAGGCTTAGGCGATCTGCATCGCGCACCACTGGAACCACGAGCCCCTTGTCCGTCCCAACGGCAACGCCGATGTGATAATAATTCTTGTAGACCAGATCGTCGCCGTCGATCTCGGCATTGACCGCCGGAACGTCACGAAGGGCCTGAATACAGGCCTTCACGAAAAATCCCATGAAGCCGAGTTTCACGCCGTGGCGTTTCTCGAACACGTCCTTGTAGTGGGCGCGGAGCGCCATGACCGCGCTCATGTCGACGTCATTGAATGTCGTCAACATCGCGGCGGTGTTCTGCGCATCCTTCAGACGCCGGGCGATCGTTTGACGAAGTCTCGACATCTTGACGCGTTCCTCACGCGTCGTATCGGCGGCGGCGGGAGGAAGCCGGGCTTCCTGCAAGGCGACCTTGAGAGAGGGCGTCTGCTGGACGGTGACGGCATGGGCCGGAACAGCGGCCGTCGAGACCTCGGAGATGGGGGGAGCGGGAACCGGCCGCGCTGCGGCTGCGACGGCTCTGGCAACATCTTCCTTCAGGATCTGCCCGCGTCTGCCCGTGCCCTGGACCTCAGAGGGCTCAAGGCCCGCCTCTGCAAGGGCTCTGCGGGCCGCCGGCGGCGGGGGAGGCGCGGCAGCGGGAGCGATGAGTGGTTCGGCCGAAACGTACTCGGGCGGCGGCGGAGGAGGAGCTGAGACAGCAACTTTCGGCTCGCTCGATGCCGGTCGCGCAGCGCTTGGAGGGGCCGGCTTGGCGGCACTCTCTTTCAGGGCTGCGAGCAACGAGCCAACCGCTACCGTCGATCCCGACTGAACGAGGATATCGCCGAGGACGCCCGATGCCGGTGCCGGCACTTCGACCGTCACCTTGTCGGTCTCGAGCTCGACCAGCGGCTCATCGGCGTTGACGGTCTCACCGGACCGCTTAAACCATTTGCCAACGGTCGCCTCCGTTACGCTCTCTCCAAGCGTGGGAACGCGAATCTCGATCGACATGTAAGCCCCTCACACCTCTCTCTTTATGTTCCGAGCGCGTCGGCCACGAGCGCATTCTGCTCCTTGATGTGCTGTGAAAGGAGGCCAGTTGCAGTCGCGGCCGAAGCGGGCCGTCCGGCATACCGCGGACGGCGATGTATATAGCCTAAGTGGTTCAGCACCCATTCGATATTAGCATCCATGAAGTACCAAGCGCCCATGTTCTTCGGTTCCTCTTGGCACCACACGATCTCAGCAAACTTGAAGCGGCCAAGTTCCTGGATCAGGGCGCGGGCCGGGAATGGATAAAGCTGCTCGACCCGCAATAAATAGACATCGTCGCGGCCCTGTGCATCCCGGGCGTCGAGCAAGTCGTAATAGACTTTGCCGGTGCAGATGACGACGCGTTTGATTTCATTATCCGGGCGCAGCTTCAAGGCAGCCGTGCCCATCTGGGCATCATCCCAAAGCAGACGATGGAAGCTTGTGCCCGGGCCAAATTCCTCGATCTTCGAGACGACTCGCTTATGGCGCAGCAGCGATTTTGGCGTCATCAGAATCAGCGGCTTGCGGAAATTCCGATGCAACTGACGCCTGAGGATATGAAAGTAATTCGCCGGCGTCGTGCAGTTCGCGACCTGCCAGTTGTCTTCGGCGGAAAGCTGCAGGAAACGCTCGAGGCGGGCGGAGGAGTGCTCCGGTCCCTGGCCCTCGTACCCATGCGGCAGGAGGCAGACGAGACCAGACATGCGGAGCCATTTGCGCTCAGCCGATGAAAGGAATTGATCGAATATGACCTGCGCACCGTTGGCGAAGTCGCCGAACTGTGCCTCCCACAGCGTCAAGGCGTTGGGCTCGGCCAGCGAGTAGCCGTATTCAAATCCAAGCACCGCCTCTTCCGACAGCATCGAGTTGTAAATCTCGAAGCGGGCCTGATTCGGCGCGAGGTGCTTTAACGGCGCAAAGCGGCGTTCGTTCTCCTGGTCGATAAAGACCGCGTGACGTTGAGAAAACGTGCCGCGCTCACAATCCTGGCCGGAGAGGCGCACGGGAAAGCCTTCCATCAGCAGCGACGCGAACGCTAGGTGCTCGCTCATGGCCCAGTCGATGCCTTGCCCCGATTCGATCATCTCCCGGCGGCGTTCGATAAGCTTGCCGGCCGTCTTGTGGATGTGGAAATCGTTCGGAATCGTCGTCACACGACGCCCGAGATCTTTGAGCTTATCAACGGCAATCCCGGTGTTGCCACGCCAGTCGTCGCTGTCAGGGCGCGTGATGCCCGACCACCGGCCATCGAGCCAATCCGCTTTGTTCGGCTTGTAGCTGTCGGATGCGCTGAATTCGCTGTCGAGTTTGGCGCGAACTGCTTCTTTCATCTCGTTCAGCTCAGCGGGCGTGATGATGCCTTCGCCGAGGAGATACTTGGAATAAATATCAACGACGGTCGGATGCGATTTGATGCGCTTGTACATTGCCGGCTGCGTGAACATCGGCTCGTCCGTTTCGTTGTGACCGAAACGGCGGTAGCAGAACATGTCGATGACGACCGGCTTCTGGAAGCGCTGGCGGAACTCGGTCGCAATTTTCGCGACGTGGACGACGGCTTCTGGATAGTCTCCGTTGACGTGAAAGATCGGCGCCTCGATCATCAGCGCAACGTCCGAGCAATAGGGCGATGAGCGCGAGTGGTGCGGCGAAGTCGTGAAGCCGATCTGGTTGTTGATGATGAAGTGGATCGAGCCGCCGGTGCGATGCCCTCTGAGGCCGGAAAGGCCGAAGCATTCGGCCACGACCCCCTGACCGGCGAAGGCGGCGTCACCATGGATCAGGAGCGGCAAGATGGGTGTGCGATCGGTAGCGGAGCAGCCATACTGATCCTGCTTGGCGCGCACCTTGCCGAGCACGACGGGATCGACGATCTCGAGATGCGATGGATTCGCGGTCAGCGACAGATGCACGGCGTTGCCATCAAAGGCGCGGTCCGACGATGCACCCAAGTGGTACTTGACGTCGCCTGAGCCTTCGACGTCATCTGGCTTGAAGGACCCGCCCTTGAACTCCTTGAATATGGCCCTGAGTGGCTTGGCCATGACGTTGGCGAGCACGTTCAGCCGTCCGCGATGCGCCATTCCGATCGCAATTTCCCGGACGCCCAGATGGCCACCGCGCTTGATGATCTGCTCAAGCGCCGGAATCATCGCTTCGGCCCCATCGAGACCAAATCGCTTGGTGCCGGTATACTTGAGATCGCAGAACTTTTCGAAGGTTTCAGCTTCGATCAGCTTTCTCAGTATTGCTTTGCGGCCCTCTGGCGTGAAGCTGATGTCTTTTTC
>Ga0272446_1003490_pt1 | contig 19703 bp, 13 predicted proteins | sample YNPCB0061_FD_194587 | JGI IMG/M metagenome (GOLD analysis project Ga0272446, IMG submission 194587) | Hot spring microbial mat communities from Yellowstone National Park, WY, United States - YNP-CB-006-1 | ecosystem: Environmental > Aquatic > Thermal springs > Hot (42-90C) > Sediment | place...
GGCGACTGGTGCTGGGGGCCGCGGTATCTGCTGCCCATCCTGCCGCTGTGGTCACTGACCTTTGCCTTTTTGCCCTCAAATACCCTGATGCGCTGGGGGGCGGTGGTCATCGTCGCCGTCGGGCTGGGGGTGCAGGCGCTGGGATTGAGCCTCGACCACCAGCGGTTCTTTCTGGAACGCTGTCTGCCGCCGCACTTCTGGGCAACGGACCCGGGCTTTTATTTCCGGGAAAGTGCGCTGCTGGCGCGGCCGGCGGAACTGCTCGATCCGGTCAACCCGTCGGCGCGGGACAAAGCCTGCTGGTTTCGGCCCGGCCCCTACGACGACACCAACACCTATTGCATCTTTGGGCTGTCACCTGAGTGGGCGGACGATGGCCCGCTGTGGGCGCTCAACTTTGAGGTGTTTTACGTCGGCCGCCCGTGGCCCATCTGGATGCCCCGCCAACCCCGCGAACGGCAACCGATTCCGCTGCGCTGGTGGTTGTTCGGCACCCTCACGGCTGGGGCCGTCGGCTGTGGACTGCTGGCCTATGGCTTACGCCTGACCTCCCTGCCCGGCACGGCTGGCTGCCTGATTGGTGTTTCTCCCCATTCGAATCAAGCGGCTACAGGCCCATAGGTCTTATTGCCTGGATATAAGACACAGTGTAGTCTTCCATCCCTGACCGTTCTGGCCGTCCTGACACAGTAATGCCCTTCCCTGACGTACTCCGTACTGCATACGCTCGTTCTCTGAACGCCTATCTCAGCAACCAGCTTGACATGGCAGCAACGCTGGCAGCGCTGAAGCCACAACTTCCGCCCATACTTCTCCAGGACCGGATGCAGCTTGCCGGTCTTCACCACGAAGCCCTGGCGGCCCTGCTTGAAGAGGGAAACCTGTCGCCATCCGCCCTGATGCGCGCCGGAGACCTGCTGGCGGCTCTGCAGGCTGAACAGTTCCAGTCTCTTGAGAAATCCCTGACAACCCGGACATGGCACCGGCTTTTCGACCACTTTCCGCTGCCGGTCTGGTCGTTCGACCCTCAAAACCTGAAGATTGAGTACGGAAACGTCGCCGCCCTGGAACTCTATGGCTATCCAGCCGATGAGTGGGTGGGGATGGATGTGCGGCAACTGGCCACGACAGATACGGCTGTTGCCTGGCAGGACTACCTTGTGCAGGCCCCCTGCCAGAAAGTGGCGATGGAAAGGTTCACCCAGCCGGTGGCCTGGCGGCATCAGACCAAAGCGGGTGTCCCCATCAGTGTGCACCTCTCCCTGGCCCGTCTGGAGCTGTGCGCCAGGGAATTTTGTGTCGCCGTGGCCGAAGAAACCTTCGGCCGGCAACAGCGGGAAGAGCAGTTCCGGCGCATGCAGCGCCTGGAAGCCATCGGGCAACTGACCTCCGGCGTGGCCCACAACTTCAACAACATCCTGTCCGTCATCCAGGGCTATGCCGAAATGATTGGGGCGCGGTCCAGCCAACTCGATGCGCGCCTCGCCAAGCAGCGGTTGGCCATTCTGACAGCCGCCAAGCGTGGGGCTGAACTCGTGCGGCAGCTTATGATTTTCAGCCGCAAGAGCGACACCGTAGCCCTCGTTCAGGACATCAATCCGGTTGTGGCCGAAACGGCCGTTCTGGCTGAACGTATTCTGTCGGCGCGGGTTACATTCACCAGGCAGCTTCATCCAGAAGCGTTGTTCGTGTCCATAGATGCCGGACAGCTCTCGCAGTGCCTGCTCAACCTCATTGTCAATGCGCGGGATGCCATGCCGGAAGGCGGCACCCTGACCGTGAAGACGACGCGACATTTCCTCACGGAAGACCAGCTTATCCCCTCACCGGAACGCATCCGGGCCTGTGCCACCCCGCCTGCGCCCGGCGATTACGCCGTCATCGCGGTTTCGGACACCGGCGTTGGCATGAGCGCCGAAACGCGCCACCGTCTCTTTGAACCCTTTTTCACCACCAAACCAGCCGGTAAAGGCACGGGTCTCGGCCTGGCGGCCGTCTATGGCTGTGTGACCGAAGCCGGTGGCTTCATTGAAGTGGAGTCCAAACTGGGGTTGGGAACGACGTTTTACCTGTTCCTGCCCATAGCCGAAGCCGATCCGAGCCTGGTGCCCAGGGCGCGTCTGTCCTGGCGTCCGACCGGCAACTACATCGGTCTGACGGCGCTCGTCGTCGAAGATGAACCGGACCTGCTCGAACTCGTCTGCGAGTGGCTGACTGACGCTGGATTCAAGGTTCTCTCGGCCCAAACGGCTGAAGAGGCGCTGCACCAGATCGTGGCGCAGAGTGGCAAACCCATTCACCTGCTCATCACCGATGACATCCTGCCGGAAGGCGGCGGACAGCGTGTCTTTCAGGACATCGCCAGAGAATATCCGAACTGCCGGTGTATTCTCATGAGCGGTTCTTTTGGCGCCCGCGACCGGGCGACGGATTTGCCGCTGGACACGGTGTTTCTGGCCAAGCCCTTCAGCGAAAATGAACTCCTGCATGCTGTCAAACAGGTCGTGACCGAAAAGAAGCCTGAATAAGCGCGTGATCCTCATCGCTCCCAACGGGTTCAAAGGTACGCTTTCATCCGTGCAGGCGGCCCGGGCCATAGCCTTGGGCTTGCATCGCGCCCATCCAACGCTCGACTCCACAAGCTTTCCGATGAGTGACGGCGGGCGCGGCTTTCTCGATGCCATTCGCCGCCTCTCCCCACACCTGCGGAAACACCAGACGAACGTGCACCCACCGGTTGGAAGGCGTATTCCGGTCACGTTTCTTCTGGGCGAAGACGGGACAGCCTATGCCGAAATGGCGATGGCGTCGGGGCTTGATCTCGTGCCGGAAACCGCCCGGCGCCCGGCGCACCTCTCCAGTCGCGGGACGGGCGAACTGCTCCGGTCCATCATGGCGCGCCCGCAGGTGCACACCATCGTGCTTGGTCTGGGCGACACGGCGACGATGGACGGCGGCGCCGGGGTGTTGCAGGCGCTTGGTGTCCGGCTGCTTGACCGCGATGGCAACCCGGTGCCTCCCGGCAACGCGGGCCTCGGTCAGGTGGAGCGGATTGAAGGGCCTGAACCGGACAGCCCGCCGGAAACCTTCCGGGCGCGCGGCGGTCGCCTCATCTGCGCCTGTGACGTGCTGCATCCGCTGCTCGGCCCCAGCGGCGCGGTCCATACCTTTGCCGAACAGAAAGGCGCGACGCCCGATGAACTGCCGCAACTTGAAGCCAACCTCCACCACTGGGCCGAGGTCCTTGAAGCTGCAACCGGCCGCCGCGTCCGCGACCTTCCCGGTACTGGTGCGGCCGGCGGTACGGCCTTTGCTCTCGCTGCCTGGCTCGGAGCGGAACAGGTGCAGGGAGCACGCTGGCTGACCGAACACCCCCGCTTTCAGGACGAACTGACCCGTGCAACGACCCTGATCACGGGTGAAGGACAGCTCGATGCACAGTCCCTTCACGGCAAGTCCACGGGATTTCTGGCCGCACTGGGCGCGCAGCGCCACCTGCCGGTGGTGGCCTTTGCCGGGCGCGTCCGGCTGACCGAAGCGCAGTGGCACGCCGCCGGGTTTACGGCCGTTTATGAACTTCCGCCCCATGCACCCAACCAGGCCGTCCGCACGCTGTCCGGCTGTGTCGCCAGGGCCCTGGCCGGTATGGCGCTGAAGCCGAGTGGTCAGACCCTATGACCGGAGGACTGGTCACACACGGGTTTGACCTGCTGCTGCTACCGCTGCTGGGCCGCGCCCTGCTCCGGCTCTGGGAAGGCTTCCAGCTCCTTGCCTGTGTGCGCCGCTTTGTTGCCGCACGGGCGCATCCCAAGGACTACGCGCCCTTTGTGACCGTCATTGCGCCGTGCAAGGGTGATGACGACGGACTGCGTCGCAGCCTGCCGCGTCTGTCAGCTCTCGACTTTCCCGACTACGAGGTGGTGTTTGTCGTCGAAAGCGAGACCGATCCGGCTTATCAGCAGCTTTCCCAATGGGTGCAGCAACATCCCGGACGCCTCCGCCTTGTTGTCGCCGGGCTGGCCACCGACAGCGGTCAGAAAGTTCACAACCTGCTGGCCGGTGTGGCTGCCGCCCGGCCGGACAGTGAAGTGCTGGCGTTTCTCGACTCCGACATTGAAATCCCGCCCGACTGGTTACGCGAACTGGTCGCGCCCCTTGGCGATGAGCAGGTTGGTGCGACCAGCGGCATGCGGTGGTACTCGCTGGACAACGCCGATCTGCCCAGCCTGTGGCGCGCACACTGGAACACCGTCATCCTGACCAACCTCAAACCCGGCGGATCGAGCTTTGTCTGGGGCGGCTCGATGGCGCTCCGGCGGGCGATGTTCGCACAACTCCGCCTGGCCGAACGATGGCGTGGAACACTCAGCGATGACTACGTTGCCAGCGCCGCCCTGCGCGCCTACCGGCGACGGATGGTGTTTGTTCCAACCTGTCTTGTGGCCTCATCCGATGGCCTTGGCTGGCGCGATCTGTGGGAGTTTACGACCCGGCAAATCCTCATCACCCGCATTTATCACCCGGCGATGTGGCGCATTGCCCTGCTCTGGTACGGCTTCTTTACGCTCGTCGTCCTCGGCATCGGGCTGGAAGGGCTGCGGGATGCCTGGGCCGGTGTGCTTTCGACAGCCCACCTGGGGCTGGTCGGGCTGTGGCTGCTCGGCGGGCTGGATGATGCCCTGTCCCTGCTGGCCGTCCGGCAGGCGCTCGGCGCGCAGCACATCGGCGACTGGCGGCGGCGCATCCTGTTTTGCTGTCTCCATATCCCGACGGCCATGCTGTATGCTGCCAATACGGCCGTGTCGCTGTTCCGCCGGGTTGTTGTATGGCGCGGGATTGCCTACCGGCTCATTTCGGCGCAGCAAACCGAAATTCTCTGGCGCACGCCGCCGTCCGTCCCCACAGACTGCCCATAATGGCCGCGTTCACCGGCCCATCGGTCAAGCGGGATGGCGCTCATCGAAGGCGACGACTACTACCTTGAAAACGGCTGCTACGTCTTTACGGCGCGGTATCTTCTGGCCCGTGGGCGCTGCTGTGGTTCGGGCTGCCGTCACTGCCCCTACCGCGACCAGCCGGCGTCCCGGCAGCCGCAGCGGGAACTGTCCACGCCCGCCCACGATCAGCCGGCCTATGCGGTGAACTGGGCGTCACGCCACGGTTCAAAGTAAGCCTTCAGTTTGTTGCGCTGGTATTTGCCCGTGGAAGTCACGGGGATGTCCGTGCCAAACACGACGACTTTGGGCGACTTGTGGAAGGGCAGCCGCTCCCGCGCCGCCCGCAGGATGGTTTCAGCGTCAAGCTGGACGCCTTCCTCCAAAACGACATAAGCCCCGACTTCCTCGCCATACCAGCGGTTTTCAAAGCCGACGGCCAGCCCGCATTTCACACCGGGAATGTGGGAAAGCACGGCGTCAATCTCAAAAGGCGACAGGTTCACTCCACCCCGGATGATGAGTTCCTTGATGCGTCCGGTGATGAAGAAAAAGGTGCGCCCCTGGGCATCGCGCTCGTAGAAGCCCTCGTCGCCCGTCCGAAACCAGCCGTGGGCAAAGGCATCAGCATTCGCTTCCGGGCGCTTGAAATACCCGACCATGACAGTCGGCCCGCACACGACGATTTCCCCCCGGACGCCCGGCGGCAGGGGCTGCCCCGTGGCGTCGTGAATGGCCACGTTGCAGACCGGCAGGGCCACCCCGATGGAAGGAAAGCCCAAGGTCTGCATCCAGTGCCGGTGTTCGTCCGGCGGTAGGTCCAGCGGCAGCATCGTCGAGTAGCAGGTTGTTTCACTCAGCCCGTACCCGTGGAGCACCCGGATGCCAAAGGTGTCTTCAAACTGGCGTGCCAGTTCGACGGTCAGCGGCCCGGCCCCGCAGATGACGTGTGAAAGAAACGCCCTGGCTTCCGGCAGGAAGTGCTGGCGACGCTCCAGCAAGAAGGCAAGCAGTGTCGGAACGACGCTCACAATGCGTACCTGCTCCGCCACAAGGCGCGGCCAGAAGGTCGCCGGCGAAAACCGGTGATTGAGGACCGCCCGCGCACCGGCAACCAGCGGCGTCAGCAGCGTGACCACAATGCCGTTGACGTGGTGGATGGGCAGAACGCACATCAGCCCATGCTGCCGGGTGACGCCGTTCCAGTCGCGCAGCGCCTGGGCATCGAGCAGCAGGTTGGCCTGCGTGAGCACCACCCCCTTTGGCGCGCCGGTCGTGCCGGAGGTATAGACAATCAGGGCTTCGCGCTCCGGGGTGCAATCCGGCTCCACATTGCCAGCGCTGGCAAAGCCGGCCCGCCACCGTCCGCCCTGAAGTTCGAGGACAGCCCGCACCGCCGGAATTTGACGCGCCAGTTCGTGGGCCTCAGAGAGGTAATCATCCAGCGCAAGCAGCAGCCGGGCTTCGGCATGTTCGACAATGAAGCGCCGCCGCTCCGCATCTTCGGTCATGTTGACCGGCGCCACACATGCGCCAAGCGTCCAGATGGCGAGATACGCCACAACGGTTTCACCGTCATTGTGGGCCAGCGTGGCCACCCGGTCGCCCGGCGCAATACCGTGCGCCCGCAATGCGGCGACGCCTACCTGGACGGCTTCCCACAACTCCGCGTAGCTCAGCGCCGTATGTTGCCCTTCAGCATCGTAGGCAACCAGCGCCGTCGCCGTCGGTTGCTGACGGGCCCAGGACTGTAGCCAGCTTCCAATCGCAGGCGCTTCAAGCACCGGCGCAGTTCCTTCGCGTAGCTGCTGCGCCAGGCGGCGCAGTTCATCTCCGGTTGGCATGATCGCAGTTGCCTCCGCAAGAGGGTTGCAGGAACAGGGCATGGCGCGGCCAAAGCAGACAAAAAAGCGCGCGCCGGGCATCGTAACCCGGACGCGCGCCGTCCGTCACCGGGGGAAAATGTCCCGTCCCCCGTGCTATTCGCTCCCCCTGGCCGCCTTGCGAACCTGGATGTCCGTTTCGGCGATCTGCGTCAGGGCGTCGTCGAAGTGATAGGCCGAGACATCCGTGTCTTCTTCCACGGTGAAGGTTTTTTCTTCGTGGAGACGAATCCGCCGGTAGTATTCCATACCGGTCCCGGCCGGGATGAGGCGTCCCATGATGACGTTTTCCTTGAGACCGCGCAGGTAATCCACGCGGCCCGAAATGGCGGCTTCCGTCAGAACGCGCGTCGTTTCCTGGAAACTTGCCGCCGAGATGAAGCTTTCGGTCGAGAGCGAAGCCTTGGTGATGCCCAGCAGCAGCGGCTCGGCCGTCGCCGGCTGCCCACCGGCCGCGATCACACGGTTGTTTTCGTCCTCGAAGCGGAAGCGATCCACCTGCTCGTCAATCAGGAAGTCCGTGTCGCCCACATCCTTGACGCGCACCCACCGCAGCATCTGACGCACGATGACTTCGATGTGTTTGTCGGCAATGTTGACGCCCTGGAGGCGATAGACTTCCTGGATTTCGTTGACGAGATACCGCTGCAGGGCATCCATCCCCTGGATGGCGAGGATGTCGTGCGGATTGAGCGGGCCATCCACCAGCGGCTCTCCGGCTTTGACCCGGTCGCCTTCCTGGATGAACATGTTGACGCCCTTCGGAATCGAGTATTCGCGCGTCTCGCCATCGTCGCCAATGATCTGCACCTTGCGCTGCCCCTTGACGACGTTGCCGAACTTGACGATGCCATCAATTTCGGCCATCACGGCCGTTTCGCGGGGCTTCCGGGCTTCAAACAGTTCGGTAATCCGGGGCAGACCACCGGTGATGTCTTTGGCGCGGGTGGATTCACGCGGAATCTTGGCAATCACGTCTCCCGGCAGCACCCGGTCGCCCTGGCGGACGCTCAGGTTGGCGCGTACCGGCATCTGGTAGGACTTGAGAACCGTCTTGCCATCATCGCCAATGATTTCGATCCGCGGCTGCCGCTTTTCATCCGTGGCCTCGCGGACGATCATGCTGCGGTTGCCGGTATTGGCATCAATGTCTTCCTGAATGGTGATCCCCTCGATGAGGTCGTGGTAACGCACCGTGCCTTCGACCTCGGTCAGAATCGAGAAGGTGTAGGGGTCCCAGGTCGCCAGCGTGTCGCCTTCCTCCACGAGTTGCCCATCCGTGACGGTCAGACGCGCGCCATAGACAATCTGGTAGCGTCCGATTTCCCGGTTGCTGCGGTTTTCGTCAATGAGGACGACGTAGCCGTTGCGGTTCATGGCGACGAGTCGGCCGTCGCGTCCCGTCACCGTCCGCAGGTCTTCAAACTTCACCCGTCCGGCCTTGCGCGCTTCATGCGAAGACTGCTCCGAGGAGCCCGTCACCGCGCCGCCCAGGTGGAAGGTACGCATGGTGAGCTGCGTTCCCGGTTCGCCGATGGACTGCGCCGCAATGACCCCGACGGCCTCGCCCAGTTCAACCATTTTTCCGGTCGCCAGGTTGCGTCCATAGCACTTGACGCACACGCCCCGGCGCGCTTCACAGGTCAGCACCGAGCGCAGTTTGACGCGCTCGATGCCGCCGGCGTCCTGAATGTCGGCCGCCAGCTTTTCGGTGATTTCCTGGTTGGCCTGCACGAGGATGTCGCCTGTCACCGGGTCAACGATGTCATCGAGGGCCACCCGCCCGACGATCCGGTCGCGCAGCGGTTCGATGATTTCTCCCCCCTCACTGATGGCTTCGACCCAGATGCCGCGAATCGTGCCGCAGTCTTCCTCCGACACGATGACATCCTGGGCGACATCCACCAGACGGCGTGTGAGATAGCCGGAGTCGGCGGTTTTGAGCGCCGTATCCGCCAGCCCCTTGCGCGCGCCGTGCGTGGAGATGAAGTACTCCAGCACGTCGAGACCTTCACGGAAGTTGGCGCGGATGGGTTTTTCGATGATGGCCCCTGATGGTTTGGCCATCAGCCCGCGCATCCCGGCCAACTGGCGAATCTGCTGCGCCGAACCACGCGCCCCGGAGTCCGCCATGACCATGATCGGGTTGAGTTCGTTGTTGTTTTTCTCGGCCGCTTTCATGGCCTCGTTCATTTCCTTGGCCACGGCTTCCGTCGTCTGCGACCAGGTGGCGATCACCTTGTTGTACCGCTCGCCGTCCGTGATGCTGCCTTCCTCGTATTCGCGCTGGAAGCGCGCCACTTCGCGGTCGGCTTCGGCAATGAGTTCGGCTTTGCGCGGCGGCGTTACCAGGTCGTCAATACCAATGGAAATACCCGCCTTCATGGCGTAGAGAAACCCAATGGCCTTGAGCGAATCGAGCATCCTGACGGTCGTTTCGAGGCCGTGGTGGAGCTGGCAGTAGCTGACCAGCGACTGCAAGCCTTTCTTTTTGAGAATCCCGTTGACGAAAGGCATGCCCTCCGGCAGGGCCTGGTTGAAGATGACCCGCCCGACCGTCGTACTGATGACCTGCCGGACATGGCGCGGGGTGGCGCGCAGCAGGTCCTGCTGGTTGCGTTCCTGCTCCAGGTCAATGAGCACGCCTTCGTAGCGCAGCTTGATGGGTGATTGCGTGTTGACGATGCCGGCGTCATGGGCAATGACCACGTCATCCAGCGTGGCGAAGGAGCGTCCCCCCTTCGGATCGTCAGTGCGCTCATAGGTCAGGTAGTAGCACCCCAGAACAATATCCTGTGTCGGCACGGCAATGGGCTGCCCGTTGGCCGGGGACAGGATGTTGTTGTCGGCGCGCATCAGAATCATCGCCTCGATTTGTGCTTCGTGGGAAAGCGGAATGTGCACGGCCATCTGGTCGCCGTCGAAGTCGGCATTGAAAGCGGTGCACACCAGCGGGTGAATCTTGATGGCCTTGCCTTCCACCAGCACCGGCTCGAAGGCCTGAATCCCCAGGCGGTGGAGCGTTGGGGCCCGGTTGAGCAGCACCGGATGCTCCCGAATGACCTCTTCGAGGATGTCCCACACCTCCGGCGCCTGCCGGTCCACCATTTCCTTGGCCTGCTTGATGGTCTGGGCGTACTTCTGCTTTTCAAGCTGGTGGTAAATGAAGGGCTTGAACAGCTCCAGCGCCATTTTCTTCGGCAATCCGCACTGATGCAGTTTCAGTTCGGGCCCGACGACGATGACCGACCGCCCGGAGTAATCCACGCGCTTGCCCAGCAGGTTCTGCCGGAACCGGCCGGTCTTGCCCTTGAGCGTGTCCGACAGCGACTTGAGCGGACGGTTGTTCGCCCCCCGCAGCACCCGTCCCCGGCGGCCGTTGTCAAACAGGGCGTCCACGGCTTCCTGGAGCATCCGCTTTTCGTTGCGGACGATGACTTCCGGCGCTTTCAGGTCAAGCAGCTTGCGCAGGCGGTTGTTCCGGTTGATGACACGGCGGTAGAGGTCATTGAGGTCCGACGTGGCGAAGCGCCCGCCATCGAGCGGCACGAGCGGACGCAGCTCCGGCGGAATGACCGGGATGACATCGAGGATCATCCATTCGGGCCGGTTGCCGGAACGCCGGAAGGCATCCACAACCTTGAGCCGTTTGGCCAGCTTGAGTTTCTTCTGCTGGGAGGTTTCCTCGCGCATCTTCTGGCGCAGTTCTTCGGAGAGCGACTCGCAATCCACCCGCTCAAGAAGCGTCTTGATGGCTTCCGCCCCCATGCGCGCAATGAACTGTCCGGGATAGGCGTCAAACAGCTTGCGGTACTGCTCGTCGGTCAGCAGGTCTTTTTCCTTGATGTCGGTCATCTCGCCGGCATCCACCACGATGTAGGACTCGTAGTAGAGCACCTTTTCCAGATCACGCAGTGGAATATCGAGCAGGTGTCCAATCCGGCTGGGCAGCCCCTTGAAAAACCAGACGTGGGAGCAGGGCGACGCCAGCTCAATGTGACCGAGCCGTTCCCGGCGCACACGCGACAGGGTGACTTCGACCCCGCACTTGTCGCAGACCACGCCCCGGTATTTCATGCGTTTGTATTTGCCGCACAGACACTCCCAGTCCGTGATGGGGCCGAAAATGCGGGCGCAAAACAGGCCGTCCCGCTCCGGTTTGAACGTTCGGTAGTTGATGGTTTCCGGCTTGGTCACTTCACCGTACGACCACGAACGTATCTTTTCCGGTGAGGCGAGCGAAATCCGAATGGCTTCAAAGTCGGGCGCGACGGTTGGCTTGTCCTGATGTCTGAGCATGAATGACCTCCAAAGCGGGCAATGTGACGGCCGCCGGACTGAACGGCCGTCACTGGTTGACCATCTCAGCGACGCGACAGGTTGGTGGATGGCTCGGCGGACGCGCCATTCGAGTCCTCCGAGCGCTTGATGAGTTCGACATCGAGGCACAACGACTGGAGCTCCCGCACCAGCACGTTGAAGGACTCCGGTACGCCGGGATCAAAGTCGGTTTCCCCCTTCACAATCGCCTCGTAGCTCTTCGAGCGGCCGGCCACATCATCCGATTTCGCCGTCAACAGCTCCTGGAGAATGTGCGCCGCCCCGTACGCTTCGAGCGCCCACACCTCCATTTCTCCGAAGCGTTGACCACCAAACTGTGCCTTGCCGCCCAGTGGCTGCTGCGTGATGAGGGAGTAGGGCCCGATGGAGCGGGCGTGAATCTTGTCATCCACCAGATGGGAGAGTTTCAGCATGTAGATGTAGCCGACCGTGACCAACTGCTCGAAGGGTTCGCCCGTCATGCCGTCATAGAGCACGGTCTTGCCGGACTGGTTGATCATCGGCAACTCGCCCTGGGATTCCCGCAGCGCCGCCGCTTCGGCCAGCTTCTGCTTGACTTCGGCTTCTGAAGCCCCGTCAAACACCGGCGTGGCAAACCGCACGCCAAGCACGTGCGCCGCCCAGCCCAGGTGGGTCTCCAGAATCTGACCGACGTTCATGCGCGACGGCACGCCCAGCGGATTGAGCACGATTTCAACGGGCCGGCCGTCGGGCAGGTAAGGCATATCCTCCTCGGCCAGAATCTGGGCAATGACCCCCTTGTTGCCGTGCCGCCCGGCCATTTTGTCGCCCACCGAAAGCTTGCGCTTCATGGCGATGAAGACCTTGACCATCTTGATGACGCCCGGCGGCAGTTCATCGCCCCGTTTGAGTTTTTCCACCTTCTCCTCGTGCAGCTTCTGGAGAATGGCAAATTGGCGCTTGGTGAACTCTTCGAGTTCCCTGATTTCGGCCGCCACGTCAATCTTGGGATTCTGAAGCTCGATTTTCTTGAGCGTGGACAGGTCCAGCGTCTTGAGGAAGTCGAGCGTCAGCACTTCCCCCTTGCCCAGCACGGCCCGCTTGTTGACGAGCACATCCTTGGCGACTTTCTGCCCTTCCAGAATTTCGTAAATCCGCTTGTTGCGCTCGTCTTCGAGGATGCGGCGCTCATCTTCGAGGTTTTTGCGCAGCCGCGCCTCTTCCTCCTCCTCGATGGCCAGGGAGCGTTTGCACTTTTCCTGCCCTTTCCGGGTGAAAATCTTGACATCCACCACCGTGCCTTCGATGCCCGGCGGACAGGTCAGCGACGCATCGCGGACATCCCCCGCCTTTTCGCCAAAAATGGCGCGCAGGAGCTTTTCCTCCGCCGTGAGCTGGGTTTCGCCTTTGGGCGTCACCTTCCCGACGAGAATCGAACCCGGCTTGACGCGGGCGCCGATACGGATGACCCCGGATTCATCCAGATCACGGAGGCTGGATTCCGAAACATTCGGAATGTCGCGGGTGATTTCTTCCGGGCCGAGCTTGGTGTCCCGCGCTTCGATTTCGAGTTCCTCGATGTGGACGGACGTGTAGGCGTCCTCCTGCACGAGTTTCTGCGAAATGAGGATGGCATCCTCGAAGTTGTAGCCACGCCAGGGCATGAACGCCACGAGCACGTTGCGGCCCAGCGCCAGCTCGCCCTGGTCGGTGCAGGGGCCATCCGCCAGCACATCGCCTTTCTTGACCCGCTGCCCGACGCGCACGATGGGTTTCTGGTTGATGCAGGTGCTCTGGTTGGAGCGCCGGAACTTGACCAACTGGTAAATGTCCGCCGTCACCTCACGCGAGAGCGTGCCGGGCTGCGTGGTATCCACCCGGATGATGATGCGTTCGGAATCCACGCTGTCCACGATGCCATCGCGGCGGGCAATGACGACGGCGCCGGAATCCTGAGCCGTGACCCGCTCCATCCCCGTGCCAATCAGCGGCGCTTCCGCCCGCAGCAGGGGCACGGCCTGCCGCTGCATGTTTGCCCCCATCAGTGCGCGGTTGGCGTCGTCGTGCTCCAGAAACGGCACGAGCGCCGCTGCCACCGACACAAGCTGCTTGGGCGATACGTCCATAAACTGGATTTCTTCCCGCGAAACCTCCCGAAAATCCCCGGTCTTGCGGGACGACACCCGTTCATCCACGATTTCGAGCCGGTCATTGAGGCGGATGTTGGCCTGCCCGATGGTGTATTTGTCTTCCTCCCAGGCCGAGAGATAAAACGGATAGGGTTCATATTCAGCCGGTTTTTGGCCTGGCTTGAGCGCCGCATTGGCGGCCTCGGCGTCCGACAGTGGCAGATGGGTTCCGGGTCGCAGGTTGGTGTCGCCGCCGTTGGTAATGCGGACGTACTCGATGACCCGCCCGTTTTCCACCTTGCGGTAGGGCGACTCGATGAAGCCAAACTCGTTGATCCGCGCAAAGCACGACAGGGACGAAATCAGTCCAATGTTCGGACCTTCCGGTGTCTCAATCGGGCAGATGCGGCCGTAGTGCGTCGGATGCACATCGCGCACCTCGAAGCCAGCCCGCTCACGGGAGAGTCCGCCCGGCCCCAGCGCCGAAAGCCGCCGCTTGTGGGTGATTTCCGACAGCGGATTCGTCTGGTCCATGAACTGCGAAAGCTGCGACGAACCGAAGAACTCGCGCACGGCCGCCATGACCGGCTTGGCGTTGACGAGGTCGCGCGGCATCGCCTGCTGCATCTCCTGGTGGATGGACATTTTGTCCTTGATGGCCCGCTCCATGCGCACCAGGCCCAGCCGAAACTGGTTTTCGAGCAACTCACCGACGGCGCGCACCCGCCGGTTGCCCAGATGGTCAATGTCATCGGCGTCGTAGAGCAGTTCCTGCCCGTCGGGCCCAATGGCGCGCCCCTTGCGCAGTTTGAGCAGGTAGTTGATGACATCCACGAAATCGCGCGGCGAAAGCGTTTGCTGGTCAAGGTTCGCCCGTTCGGGATACCCCATCTTGATGTTGAACTTGAGCCGCCCGACGCGCGAGAAGTCAAACTTCCGGGCATCGAAAAACATCCCGTAAAACAGTCCCCAGGACGTCATGATGGTGGGCGGATCACCGGGCCGCATCTTGCGGTAGATTTCCAGCAGTGCATCCACAGGCCGGCGGATGGTGTCTTTCTTGAGCGTTTGCTGGAGAATCGTCCCGATGTCATCCCGTTCCGGGAAATACACCTCGAAGCTCCCGACCCCGGCGACAAAGAGCTTTTCATACTCGCGTGCCGTCAGCTCCGTCCCGGCCTCAACCAGAACCTCACCGGTTGCCGCATCCACAATATCAGCCAGCGCCGTCGCTCCCGGCAGGTCCGGCGCACTGACCGGAATCCCGGTCAGCCCGGCTTCACGGAAGGTTTTCAGGTGCTTTGGCATGACCTTCTGCCCCGGCCGCAGCAGGGTCTCACCGGTTTCGGGATGCTGAACCCCACCCGTGAGACGCATATCGAGCAGCATGGGACTGATGGGAAACCAGAGCGTTCCCTCACGAACCTCCATCGTCGCCACCTGGTAGAACTGCCGCAGGATTTCAACGTCCGTACACGTCGTCGCCTTGATGCGCTCCTCCAGTTGGGCATCGGTATAGTCGCCCCGCTCAATCGCTTCCAGATCGAGCTTCTGGATGAGCGCCAGTGCGCGCAGAAAGATCGTCGCCAGAAACTTCCGCTTCCGGTCAATCCGCACGTAAAGCAGGTTTTTCTGGTCGTATTCAAACTCCACCCACGAACCACGGTAGGGAATGACTTTCGCCAGGTAGGTCGGCGACTTTTCAAAGAACACCCCCGGGCTGCGGTGAAGCTGGGAAACGATGACTCGTTCCGTCCCGTTGATGATGAACGTGCCGTTGTCGGTCATCAGTGGGATGTCGCCAAAGTACACGTCTTCGTCCAGAAAGTTGCGGAGGCTGCGCTGTCCGGTTTCCTCGTCTTTGTCCCAGAGCGTCAGGCGGATTTTGACCTTGAGCGGAACGGCATACGTCATGCCGCGCTCCTGGCATTCCCGGACTTCGTATTTGTGCTTGAGACCGACCGGCTCGCCACACACATCGCAGGTGGTGACGATATTTTTGTTGGCCGCGCCACAGGCGTGACAGATCACGTCTTCACCGGAGAGCGGATCAACCTGAATGACGGCCCCGCAGTTGTGACAGTTGGAGCGCAGGAACTGCAAGCCCTCGTTCTTGCCACACTTGCACTTCCACTCGCCAATCGAGTATTCGACGAAGCTCAACTGGGCCGTGTCACGGAAATCCTTGATGGGAAATACGGATTTGAAAACTGCCTGAAGACCGATGTTTTCACGCTCTTCAGGGAGCTTGTCCATCTGGAGGAAGCGATAGTAAGACTCGCGCTGAACCTCGATGAGGTTCGGAATACGAATCGCCGTCTTGATCTTTGAGAAGTCGTGACGCGCCCGCGTCTCCTTACCGTTGTACGACATAAGCCAAAGACATGCCTTTCCGCATCAAACCAGCCCCGGAAAAAAACGGGCACGGGAAAACGCACCCGTTGAAAAACGGGCTTTTCGATGCGCGTGAAGTAAGGAAGCCAACAAGGAAATGGTGCAGCGAAACCAGTTGGGAAAACAACGGGTCAGGGCCGGACCGGGATCACCTGCCGCAGCCGGCCGGCCACAGTCGCCCGTCAGGTGACAAGGGAAAGCCACTCGTGCATACCCCGTAACCACGAGCCAGTTGGCGCCACTGACGTTGTTCAAAAGCGCCTCCCGCCACCAATGAATGGCTCAAACCGGACAGGTTTTCCAGGCCGGACGGGTTTTTCAGGTAAGCCCTGTGCTCAAAAGGCAAGCCCACCACCTGCCCTGACCTTGGACATGGTGGTGGTAATCTGCCCCTACCGCCCCGCCGACGACAAACGTTCTTACTTGACTTCGACGGACGCTCCGGCTTCCGTCAGCTTGGCCTTGATAGCCTCGGCCTCGGCCTTTGGAATGCCGGTCTTGACCGGCTTGGGAGCGCCGTCCACAAGGTCTTTGGCCTCCTTCAGCCCCAGCGAGGTAATTTCCCGGACAACCTTGATGACGTTGATCTTGTTGGCGCCAGCCGCCGTCAGGATGACATCGAACTCATCCTTGGCTTCCTCGGCCGGAGCCGCCGGCGCACCGGCGGCGGCGGCAGCCGGAACGGCGACCGCAGCCGCCGCAGCCGAAACTCCAAACTTCGCTTCCATCAGCTTGACGAGTTCCGCTGCCTCCAACAATGTCAATGAACCAATTTGATCGACAATGGCCGTCAACTTCTCCGACATGTTCATTCCTACCTTTCTGAACTAAAACGTAAAATCACGAGCTGCCATGGGTGGTTCAGGTAGGGGTTGTTCAGGCTCTGACCAGGCAGCGCCGCCCCCCCCCTGCTCTTCCCCTGCTCCGCGACATCCGCTGGCAGATGGCTGGGTCACAACGCTCGACCGGACGCTACTCTGCCTTTTTGTCTCGTACCTGCGCCGTGACCACCGCCACATTGCGCGCCACACCACTCGTTGCCGAGGCAATCCGCTGGGCCCCGGAGTTGACCAGGAACATGATGCGGGACAGCAGTTCCTCACGGGAGGGCATGGTGGCCAGCGCCTCCATGTCCTTCTCCCCGATGGTGTTCCCGTCCACCACCCCGGCTTTGAAAGCAAACTGCTGATAGTCTTTGAAGAGCTTGAGCAGCAGCTTGGCGGCGGCCACCGGGTCTTCCGGGGCCAGGGCAACCGCCGTCGGGCCGGTAAACCGATCGCCGAGCTGCTCCAGCACGGTCCCTTTGGCGGCGCGGCGCGCCAGCGTGTTCTTGACAACGTGGTAGCGCACACCGGCCCGGCGCAGCTCACCGCGCAGCGCCGTGTCGGATTGCACCGTCAAGCCCTGAAAATCAACCAGAAAGGCATGGCGGGTGGACTGAAACTCCGCCGCCAACGCCTCCACTGCCGACACCTTTTCCTGTCGCGTCATTGTTCCCCCAACTCAGGCCCTCAACTCAGGCATTGCACAAGGACGCCCCGGCTTACCGCACAGGGCATCAACGTTTTCCTCGCTGTGGTCTGGATTCAGCTATGATACTCAGACGATGCAAGCGGTACGGCCGGCCCCATGGTTGAGCCACAGTAAGCGGCGCGCACATACCGCCCCTTGCTTGCCGACGGCTTGGCGCGCAGAACGGCTTCAATGAGGGTACGGATGTTTTCCGTGAGCTTCTCATCCGAAAAAGAGACACGCCCCACCGGAACGTGAACGACACCGGTTTTGTCCACGCGGAACTCGACCTTACCGGCCTTGACTTCCTGCACGGCCTTGCCGACCTCAAAAGTCACGGTTCCCGTCTTCGGGTTGGGCATCAGCCCGCGCGGGCCGAGAATTTTACCCAGCGCACCGACGGACTTCATCATATCCGGCGTGGCAATGAGCACATCGAAGTCCAGCCAGCCGCCCTTGATGCGCTCGACGAAGTCTTCACCGCCGACCTCATCGGCACCGGCCGTCTGCGCCTCGGACTGCTTCTCTCCGGCGGCAATCACCACCACCCGTTTGGTTTTTCCCAGCCCGTTCGGCAGAATGACCGTCCCGCGTACCATCTGGTCAGCCTTGCGGGGGTCAACGCCCAAAACCATGGTGACTTCGACCGTCTCATCAAACCTGGCGTAGGCCATCCGCTTGATGAGCGGCACGGCATCCGCCAGGGCGTAGAGCCGCCCCGGCTCGATTTGTGCCAGTGCAGCCCGGTATTTCTTGCCCATCCGTCCCATAATCGTCTCCTCTCAGGTGCCAGCGCGACCGTTGCCGTCGCTCCCTGAAATCACCGGCGCAGCCAATCTGGCCGGTGTGGTATGCCGGTTCAATACTTATTCGACCACTTCGAGCCCCATGCTGCGGGCCGTCCCTTTGACCGAGCGGATGGCCGCTTCCAGTGAAGCACAGTTCATATCCGGCATCTTGGTCTCCGCAATCTGACGCACCTGCGCCATGGTCAGCTTTCCAATCCGCTCCCGTCCGGGCCGCGCCGCGCCGCTCGTGATCCCCAACGTCTTTTTGATGAGGTCAGGGACGGGCGGTGTCTTCGTCACGAAGGTAAATGACTTGTCCGCATAGACCGTGATGACGACCGGAATTTTCAGGTCTCCCATGTCGCTCGTGCGCGCATTGAACTGCTTGCAGAACTCCATGATGTTGACCCCATGCTGACCCAGCGCAGGGCCAATCGGCGGGGCCGGATTGGCCTTTCCAGCCTGAACTTGAAGCTTGATGTATGCCGTAACTTTTTTTGCCATAACGTTTGTCTATATCACTCGGTTATCTGAAGCCGGGCAGCCGGCATCACTCATACGACGGACAATGACAAAGCATATCGGACACCCCACAGGCAACGGGTTTCCCGTCCGCTGCTCAGGATGCCGGACAGGGTTCAGGACTCAGTGAAGTTGGGTTTTTCGACACCCAGGAAGTCCAGCTCAACTGGCGTCGCCCGCCCGAAAATCGTCACCATGACTTTCAGCGTACTGCGTTCGGCATTGACCTCTTCCACCACTCCGGTAAAACCGGTGAAGGGACCGCTGATGATGCGTACGGTCTCCCCAGTGGAAAACATGACCTTTGGTTTTGGATGGTCCGTGGTCTCGGTGACATGGTTGATGATCTGATTGACTTCTTCCTCAGTGAGCGCCGTCGGCTTCTGGCCGCCGATGAAGTTGGTCACTTTGGGGGTGTTTTTGATGGTGTGCCAGACACGCTCCGACATTTCGCCGGTTTCGTCATTCGTTTCAATCTGCACGAGAACGTAGCCCGGAAAAATCATCCGCGAAGTTTCGACGCGCTTGTTGCCGCGCATTTCGACGACGGTTTCCGAAGGAATGAGCACCTCCGTCACCTCGTCTTCCATGCCGTAGGCCTTGAGGCGGCTCTGCAGGCTCTCGCGTACCTTTTTCTCGTGTCCCGAATAGGTATGAATGATGTACCAGCGCTTTGCCATATACAGTCTCAGCCGGCGCGCGTTATGCCAACCACTTGAAGATCATTTCCAGGAGGCGTGTCACCACGACATCCACACCCCACAGAAAGAAACCAAAGAAAACCGCGATGCCGATGACGACAAGGGTTGTATCATAGACTTCCTCGCGCGTCGGCCAGACTACATTCCTGAGCTCACTACGTGTGTCACGGAGAAACTGGATACCGGACGACCACCAACCGGCCAGTTTTGGAACCGGTACGGAGGGTTTGCTCTCCGGTGCTGTTACTGTTTCGGAAGCTCGTTCCATGAAATACCCCGAACACCTTCTAAACTCGGCACAGGCACCTGCCCGGCGCACCAGGGAATGGATTGGCAGGGGTAACAGGAGTCGAACCCGTACTTTCGGTTTTGGAGACCGACGTGCTGACCATTGACACCATACCCCTGCAAAGCCGGTTTATTCGATGATTTCGGAGATAGTGCCGGCGCCCACCGTCCGACCACCCTCCCGAATCGCAAACCGCAGCCCCTTCTCCATGGCAATCGGCGTAATCAACTCCACCGTCAGCGCCACATT